>OGPN01001247.1_pt1 | contig 16843 bp, 18 predicted proteins | sample 1552941 | NCBI WGS metagenome assembly OGPN01 (sample SAMEA2580220, study PRJEB22360) | human gut metagenome | biome: human gut; feature: human-associated habitat; material: faeces | place: Denmark | collected 2008/2010
CCCCGGCCGTCGGCCGCAGCATCCCGCAGATCATCTTGAGCGTTGTCGACTTGCCGGCGCCGTTGGGGCCGAGCAGCCCGTACACCTCGCCCTCGCGGATATGAAGGCTCACGTCGGCCACGGCGTCCTGCGCCTGGTCGCCGCGGCCGAAGCGCTTGGTGAGCCCGCGCGTCTCGAGCATATAACCCATGGGTTCGTCCTTTCTCTTCCGGGTGCGCGGGCCGAGTCGCCGTGCCCGCGCGCCTCACCTTTCGGGTTCACCATCCATGGTGGGGCGCGTTTCTAACGAAGCAGTAACGGCCGTTGGGCTCTTTTGGCGCCAGCCCTTCACGACCCGTACGCCACTCATGGTATGTTTATCGCGATAACAAGGACGGAGGTGCCCATGGCGCGCAATAAGTACCCGGAGGAGACGGTCGAGAAGATTCTCGACGTTGCCGAGCGGCTCCTCGTGGAGCGCGGCTACGAGCACACCACGATGATCTGAAGAGCAATACGCTAAATCGAAAAAGGCAATCGAAGCCGCGCCTGTGGACTTATCGAGGGTTGAGATTCCCGCCCCATCCATCGCCACCCAGCGGAAGGTCGTCGACATCCTCGACCGCTTCGACACCCTAACGAAATCGCTCACCGACGGTATCCCTGCCGAGATCGAGGCACGCCGGGCGCAGCACGGGTACTACCGCGACCGCCTGCTCGACTTCCCGCGCAAGGCAGACGCCACGCGCAGCATGCTCTGGATCTTGGGCATCGGCTCGATGTCGGCGTAGACGTTGAGCGTGACCATGGCGTTTCCCTCCATGCCGAGAGGCTGTATAAGCCGCCGTGACGGGCGACGATTCATGCCCTCCCAAAAAACATGCGTAAGATCGAGCGGAGGCTGAGCACGCCGAAACGGCCCATCGAGTGTTATTTTGCGAGCTAGGCGCATTGAAAGCGACCTTTCGTGGTATAAACTACTTGCCGGAAGCCGCGGCTTTCAGAGTACGGCTTACGTGTACGTTTAACCTCCGTGGGCGACGGGGTGCCGCAAGGCGTAGAATATCGCCCACCTGTAGGGGCCTGCAGCGATGCGGGCCCCGCTTCGTATGAAGGGGGCGTAACCGATGAAGATCGTATCCATCTCCCAGGATTTCTTCGACCTCGTCGAGGGCGACCGCGAGCTCATGCTTAAGCACAATCGCCCCTGCATCGTGGTGGTGAGGCTGCGTTTCCGCGGGAAGCGCAGGGACTTCGCCGTGCCGCTGCGTTCCAACATCGCCCCTAACGTGCCCAAAGACCAGTACTTTGCGTTGCCACCCCGCCCCACGACGCGCCCCGGCTGCCGCCACGGCATCCACTACATCAAGATGTTCCCCATAACCAAGGCCTACCAGCGCCGCTTCAGGACCGAGGGCTCGGCCTACTACGAGACGCTCCAGCGCATCATCGATGGCAACACCAAGCGCATTGTCTCCGAGTGCCAGGCATACCTCGACCGCTACGAGCGCGAGGGAAGGCCTCGCTTTGCCGTCGACATCGACCGCATCGTGGGGCTGCTGGAGGGCGAGAAGTAGGGCACCTCGGCTCAGTCTCGAGCCATGCGGAGTCGCTCCGCATTTTTGAACGCCGCGTGTGCGTCTCAAATACTTGAGAAACAAGCTGTGAAGTGCGGTGGCGCGCCCGTGCCCGTGCATAGCCGTCACCATCAGCGTCTACGCGGCGTCGGCTTCAAGTGGAACTGACGCCGCTGCTGTATATGGTTTGCCTTGCTGCGAATGGCGATCAATGCCCGCGATGCTTCTGCTTGCGCTTCAGTTTTCTCTGCTCGAAGCGCGTCTTCGCCTCATCCGCGCGACGCTGACTTCTTGCTTGAGCCGACTCCCGCTTCATCGCTTCCCGCTGTGCTGCGAGCGCCTGCTGCGCCTTGGTGCTCATCGCCGGCTGCTTAAGTGCTTTCGCCGCCTCGCGGCCGCGTCGCTTGGGGTTCTTCGCGGGCTTGCTCGCCTCGGTCGGATCGTGGCCGAAGAACGAGAGCTTCGCCCATTTGTTGACAACGAATCGCAGGATCTCCTCATTGGACGGTTCTGCGCCGAAGACGATGCGGGCGGCGCCGTATCTGCCGTCTTCCGCCAGCCCGACCCAGAATTGACCGTCATGATATACGGTCAGGGTGGACGACACGCTGATCTGCATGGTTGGTTCCTCCTTTATGTAGATGACCATGCAGAGAAGGGACAACCAAGGAGGCAGGTTACTGATGCGGACTAGCGCACGCCCACGACTACCCGACGGGGACTGTGTTTTCATCTATGGTGGTTGGATTGTAGCACGTGCGAATGCGCCCGGCATCGCTGCTGACATGGCGCTACTGGGATTCGCTCCTCGATGCATCCTTGTGCACATTGCCTTCTCGGTTTCGAAACTTTAGAAATAATCGAGTTTCGAAACCGAGAAGGAGCTGACGATGGCTTGGGTAGACCGCAATACGTACCGACTCCACCGTGTTGGAGAGGCTAGCCGAGTACATGATGGACAACTCCGGCAACCTCAACTCGCCCAACAACATCGCCAGCGTGTTCGATGACAGCAGGGTTCCCGCCAACCACGTCACCGTCGGGCACTATATCTCCTATCTCCGCGACGCCTTCGTCTTCTATGAGGCGAAGCGCTACGACATCAAGGGAAAGAAGTACATCACTAACCGAAGAGGACTCCTCACCGAATTCCCTTGAGATCGGTCGGCATTATCGAGCGTGGGCGTTATCGTAGGTATCTTTGATTTCTTCCGGCAAATTGTCGGGAATCAGCGCCTTCACCCTATCCTCGTTGCTATCTTGGATCGCCTGCTCGTAGTACCAGCATTTGAACTTCAACATATCCAGCGCACGGTTCATGTTTGCGATCTCCGACTCCATGTGGGCCCTTCGCTCCTCGAACATGGCCTTGCGCTTGGGATATGTCGATGGGCCCTCCGCGCACCATTCCATGAACAGTCGGATGTCCTTAATCTCCATTCCAGCCTTCTTCAGGCATTCGATGACCCGAAGCGCCTCGAGTTCCGTATCGCCGAATCGGCGAATGCCGGACGTCCGTTCCAATTCCGGGAACAATCCCTGCTTGTCGTAATAGCGCAGCGTGGAAACGGGCAGACCGAACATATCCGCCACCTGTCCGATTGTGTACATGGTCCCTCCGGACAAATCTCGAATTTACTCCTTGACCTAAAGTTAGGTTTAGGTATTACCTTTATTTTCGTCAATATATATAAGGAGTGCAAGGGGTATTCCGTAATGAGCAAAACGGTTTTGATAATCTCTTCAAGCCCTCGAAAGAATGGCAATTCCGAGACGTTGGCGGATGCTTTCGCCAAAGGAGCGCGGGAGGCGGGGCACAGCGTGGAGACCGTGTGCCTGCGCGAAAAGCAGCTCGGCTTCTGCAAGGGTTGCCTTGCCTGCCTAAAGCTGGGGCACTGCGTCATCCAAGACGATGCCGTGGAAATTGCCGCCAAAATGCACGATGCGGATGTGTTGGTGTTTGCAACGCCTGTCTACTACTACAGCGTCTGCGGCCAGCTCAAGACCATGCTGGACCGCGCCAACCCGCTTTTCAGCTCCGATTATGCATTCACCGAGGCGTATCTATTGGCAACGGCGGCGGAGAGTGGACGCTCGACCTTCGACGGCGCGAAAAAGGCCGTGCAGGGATGGGTTGACTGCTTCCCCCGCTGCACGCTTGCCGGAACGGTTTTTGCCGGCGGCGTGAACGACGCGGGCGATATCGCCGGGCATCCCGTTCTGAAACAGGCGCAACGAATGGGCATGGAAATCTAGGCGGGCTACTTAACCGCGTGGAGGCAGATTCGTGTCCAGAACCATCGATAGGAGGAAATCGATCATGGCAATTAAACAGACAGCGGGCAGAGATGCCCTGGGGGACTTTGCCCCCAAATTCGCACAGCTCAACGACGATGTGCTGTTCGGCGAGGTGTGGAGCCGAGAAGACGGGCTTTCCCTTCGAGACCGCAGCGTGGTGACGGTTGTGGCCCTGATGGCGCAGGGACTGACGGACTCTTCGTTTAAATATCATCTGATGTCCGCAAAGAGCAACGGGGTGACCAAGGCTGAGATGGCGGAAATCCTTACGCACGCGGCGTTTTATGCGGGATGGCCCAAGGCGTGGGCGGCCTTTCGCATGGCGAAGGAGGTCTGGGCGGACGAGGACGACGGCGCCGACGCAAAGGCCCGACACCAAAACGAGATGGCCTTTCCCATCGGTGCCCCCAACGACGCATTTGCGAAGTACTTTATTGGGCAAAGCTACCTCGCGCCCCTTTCCACCGAGCAGGTCGGCGTCTACAACGTGACGTTCGAGCCCGGCTGCCGCAACAACTGGCACATCCATCACGCCAAAAGCGGTGGCGGACAGATCCTCGTCTGCGTGGCTGGCCGAGGGCTTTACCAGGAATGGGGCAAACCGGCACAGGAGCTGCGCCCTGGCGACATGGTAAATATTCCCGCGGGCGTAAAGCACTGGCACGGTGCGGCGCCCGACAGCTGGTTCTCCCATCTCGCGGTGGAAGTTCCGGGCGAGGAGGCCTGCAACGAGTGGTTGGAGCCCGTGGTCGACGAGCAATACCTTAAAGCGACCGACAAGGAGGCTTAGGCATGGAGCAGTTGAAACTGACGCAGGAATGGGACAAGGTGTTCCCCAAAAGTGACAAGGTTGAGCACAGCAAGGCGACTTTTCACAACCGATACGGCATCACGCTGGCGGCCGACGTCTACGTGCCAAAGAACGTGGAGGGCAAGCTGCCTGCCATCGCCGTCAGCGGTCCGTTTGGCGCGGTGAAGGAGCAAACGTCCGGCCTTTATGCGCAGAAAATGGCGGAGCTGGGCTTTTTCGCGATTGCTTTCGACCCGTCCTATACCGGCGAGAGCGGCGGTGCGCCCCGCTATGTGGCATCGCCGGACATCAACACCGAGGATTTCTGCGCAGCGGTGGATTTCCTCTCTGTGCAGAATAGCGTTGACCCGGAGCGCATCGGTATCATCGGCATTTGCGGTTGGGGCGGCATGGCAATCAATGCCGCAGCCATCGACACCCGTATCAAAGCTACCGCGGCTATGACCATGTACGATATGACCCGCGTGACCGCAAACGGCTACTTTGACGCCGAGGATTCCGAGCAGGCGCGCTTCGAAAAGCGGAAAGCGCTGAACGCGCAGCGTACCGAGGACTATAAAAATGACAGCTATGCGCTGGCGGGCGGCGTGGTCGATCAGCTGCCCGATGACGCGCCGCAGTTTGTGGCGGACTATTACGCCTACTACAAGACTCCGCGAGGCTACCATCCCCGCAGCCTGGGCTCCAATGGCGGTTGGAATGTGACGTCTTCGCTGTCGTTTTTGAATATGCCGATCTTGCAGTACGCCGGCGAGATCCGCTCCGCCGTGCTGCTGGTGCATGGCGAGAAGGCGCACTCCCGCTATTTCAGCGAAACCGCGTACAGCAAGCTGACGGGGGACAACAAGGAATTGCTCATTATCCCCGGTGCCAGCCACACCGACCTCTACGATCAGATGGACGTCATTCCGTTTGGAAAGCTGAAAGCGTTCTTTGAGGAGTATTTGAAATAAGACGCACCTTGCTTTTTACTTATTAACGGTCATGCATTTAGCGAGGACGGTTTGCGGCAAGACGCCTCGCCGCGCTACTAGTCGTCGGCCCGCGCCGCCGAGAGCAAGGCACCCAAGTCTGCCTGGATCGCCTCCGCCTTGTTTCCGAGCTGCAACGGGGCCGAGTCGCCCGAGATGTTTACGCTCAGCAGGTGCGCATCCGGCAGCTTTGCGGTCATGCTCCAGAACGGGAGCGTGATGATGCCGGGGGTCATCTCGCCCACGCCGAGCTCCAGCAACAGCACGCGGCTACTACCGCGCTCGCGCACGAAGCGCTCATATCGTTCGAGGCCCTCGCGCCATGCCGCACCCTGCAGAAACGTGTCGTCGCGTACCCACGGCACAAGCTGCCAGCCGCAGTGCGGGCATCGGGGGACGTCCTCGCTGCGGATCTCAAACCCCGCCATGCCCACGTGGTTGTAATGATTGGCGTGAAGGCGGCCGTTGGAAAGAAACTCATTTCCGTGGGGAAGAAACTTCTCGGTGAGTAAAGCTCATCGGAGCGGGGATAGAGCTTTGTCTGCGGGGTACGAAATGCTGGCTAGCGGTTGCGACGCCTTGTTGCGGAAATACCAACTGCTGCAACTGCGCCACCGGCAACACTCAGGGCGACAGCCATCGCACCGTTGTCGCCCGTCGCGGGTAAGGTGGTCCCGGCTGGTTTAACCGCCGCTACTGCCTTAGTGGAAACGGGATTTGCCGCGGGCTTTTTTGCCTTGGGCTGCGGTGTGGGCTCGGGCTTGGTTTCCGGTTCGGGTTTGACCTCTGGGCTCGGTTTAACACTTGGATCGGGTTTGGAACCGCTCGTATCGGTTGCAATCAAGTGCACGTCGCTGTCGAAGACGTAGCGGATGTAGTAATCGTGCCGCGTCTCGTGCATAATCCCCTGCCCGCTGTCGAAGTCGCGGTCAACGTGTGTGCCAAGGTAGGTTGAGCTGTTGAGGTCCAGTCTGTAAGGGATTTGGTCGTCGGCGTAACTGCCTGTAAAGACTACGGTTGCTCTAACGTGATTGTCAATCATGGTCAGGGCAATAGAGACGCTGGCCTCTTTGGGGTTCTCGGTTTTTATAAGGCTTTCGGTATCGGTGTCGATCTTGAAGAGATGGACGGTGTCGTTAAGCCCGTAGATGAAGTCCTCGGGTTTGTCGGGAAAATCGTATACAAGAGCCTCGTTCTGGACCAACTCGAAAGCAGGGGGTAGCTCCAAATCGTAGTAATGATCGATGGGGGCGGTAGCTGTGAGGCTGCCTTCCGTGTTGACTTCGTCGCAGGTGATGGGTGCTGCGACATCGGGTTCGGGTATTTCGGTCGCCAGTGCTGCGCAGGGTAGCAAAAGCTGCCCTGCCATAAGAATGCTTACTCCGAAGGCGGCGATTCTGGCGTCTGCATGACGCTTGACGTCGCGGATAGACAGGCCAGTCCGTTTGTTATGGGTCTGCGGTGCAACATGCTGTCCATACATAAGACGCTCCTTGTTCGTAGGCTGGTTTCCGTGGATCTATATTGCGCCTGCCCGAGTTGGCCAGGCTCTTTCACGCGAACGCTTATGCGAGCAGGAGAAAACTCTAGTTAATTTTCCCACAGTCGACACTTTGCGGCCAACGATTTGCTGTTCAATTCTCGTAGAGAGAGTCAAGACGGTTGAGGAGTTGTCAGGCAATGAGATTGTGTCTAGAGAGCGCGAACGAGAGATGCGATCTACAGACGACTGAATAGCTCCATCCGTTTTGGTTACAACGAAATGTGTGCCGCGCGCCTGCGGCATGAAGAAGGGAGATTCTTATGAATATCGTTGTATTGAGCGGTAGCCCGCGCAAGGGCGCCAATACCGACATCATGGTCGAGGCCTTTGCTGAGACCGCGCGCGAGGACGGCCATACGGTCGAAGTCGTCCGAGTTGCCAGCAAGAAGATTGCTGGTTGCCTGGGGTGTCAGTATTGCTTCGCCCACGAGGGCACTTGCGTGCAGAAGGATGACATGGCCAACGTGATCGAGTCGCTGAAAGCCGCCGACATGGTTGTCTTCGCTTCGCCCATCTACTGGTTTGATATCACCGCGCAGGAGAAAGCCGCCATCGACCGCCTGTACGCCTTCGGTGCTACGGGCCTCCCATTCACCAAGACGGCCCTTTTGCTCGATAGCCACAGTGAGGGCGTCTATGATGCGGCGATCGCTATGTACAAGTTAACCTGCGCGTACTGCAAGTGGGAGGACCAGGGCATTGTCACCATCAGCGGTATGACCGAGCGTGACAGCATGGCCTTCTCGCCCAAGTTGGAAGAGGTGCGAGAGCTCGCTCGCAAGCTCGCCTAAGGACAAGAAGAACGCATGGCAATCGGTGTTGGTGGAAATGCTTGCTATCCTTATCAAGAGATAGGGGTGCATTCCCTCAAGTACCGTATAGAACATTATTTAAACGCAGAAAAATAACTGAAAACAAATTAATCCGCGTTAAAATATTGTCAAATAGAAGTTCATGAGGGAAGGTTGCGTATGCGTCGCAAGGCAGACGAGCTCCTTAGGGAATGGCGAGACAGGGCTGATAGAAAACCTTTGCTGGTCAAAGGCGTGCGCCAGTGTGGCAAGACCTATCTGCTCAGAACGTACGCCCAGGATCTTTTCGAATCGGTTGTCTACGTTAATCTTGAGAATGACCGGTCGGCGCGAGCGGATTTTTCGGGCGGTCTTGACCCTCATTCGATCGTACGCGCGATCGAGGCTCGTACGGGGCAGCGTATCGTGCCTGGCAAAACCTTACTGTTCATTGACGAGATCCAGGCATGCGAGGAAGCGCTCACTTCCCTTAAATACTTTTGCGAAGATGCTCCCGAGTATTACGTTGCGGCTGCTGGGTCGCTTCTTGGGGTTGCCATTAACCATCAGTCGTATTCGTTCCCCGTTGGAAAGACCGACTTGATTGAGATGACTCCACTCGATTTCGAGGAGTTTCTCTGGGCGATGGGGTACGATCAACTGGTCGACGAGATACGCTCGTCATTCGAGCTAATGGGTCCTCTTGCGCCAAGCCTTCATGAAAAGGCGCTTGGGCTCTATCGACAGTATCTTGTTGTTGGCGGAATGCCCGAGGCGGTCCAAACGTACATCGATGATCAGTCAATCATTGATGTGGCCGAAAAGCATCGGATTATTCTCGACGGATATTCCGCCGACACCAATAAATATGCTGATGAACGCTTGAGCGCAAAGACGCGTGCGTGCTTCGATTCCATTCCACAGCAGCTTGCCAAAGAGAATCGTAAATTTCAATACAAGGTAGTGCGAGCGGGGGGCAATGCGTCTCTCTTTGGAGATGCTCTCGACTGGCTTGTATTGTCGGGTACGGTGGCGCGCTGCAGCCTAGTCGGGCAGATCGAAAGCCCGTTAGAGGCCTTCGTTAACCCTTCTGCTTTTAAAATCTATCAGGCGGATACGGGGCTGCTCGTCTCCAAGGCCGGTGCTCAACGCGCCGATATTCTTGCCGGCATCGGCGGCACATTCATGGGTGCACTTACCGAAAACTACGTTGCCCAACAGCTTTCAGCCATGGGCTATCCGCTGCATTATTGGGCGCGAGATAATCGTGCGGAAATCGACTTTGTAGTAGAGAAGCAGGGATGCTTGTCTGCGATTGAAGTCAAGGCGGGGGAGAACACAAGATCTCGAAGCCTGTCCTCACTTAAAAAGACCCATCCGGGCGTGCGCCTTATCAGGCTATCGACTAAGCCCTTTGGAATGAATGATGGGCTTATGTCTGTTCCACTTTATGCGGCATTTTGTCTATAGGGATGATGCTGCTGTAATGCATGGGGCCCGGAGCGCGGCATTTACTGCGCTCCGGGCCCCGTTGGTTTGTGGCTTGGGCCAGTTCGATTGCCGTCGTCCTAGTCAAACAGGCTTGGCATGTCGTTTTCCTTCATGAGGGCACCGGCTGAGGGGAGGCTCTGCGCGGTGAACTTCTCGGCCGAGACGCCGGCGCCAAGAATCTCCTCGGTCGTGCCGACGGTGGTGACCGAGCGGCCCTTCTTGGCGGTAAAGGCCTGGACGCCCTGCGTGTTGGTGGTCGTCTTGGTCTTGAGCAGCGACGTGTTAAAGTTCATCAGGCGGTAGTCGCTCGAGACCAGCGCGATGTCGCGGTCCTCCTTGAGCACCTGGGCATACAGCAGCTTGCTGCCACCGTAGATGGCGTTCTTGAGGCGCTTGCGGTTGGTCTTGGTGACGTATCCAGAAAGCGCGACGCGCACCACGCGGCCGTTTTCAAAGACGAACAGCACGTCGGCCTTGTAGTCCTCGGGGTCGATGACCCAGATGACGCTCTCGTCGGGTTCCATCTCAAGATCGGTCGGCAGGTACGAGCCCAGCTGGGCCGACTTGGTGTCCTCAAACGCGGCAACCTTGCACTTGTACACCTGGCTCTTGTTGGTAAACACGAGCAGCTCGTGCGTGTTGGAGGACGGGAACTCGATAAAGGGTTTGTCACCGTCCTTGTACTTGAGCGTGGTCGCCTTCTTGAGCACGCGGTCCGTCATCTTCTTAAGGTAGCCATCGCGCGAGAGCATGATGGTGACCGGGTACTCTTCGACCTCGGGCTCCAAGCTTACCTCAATAACCTCGTGGGGCTCAATCCTGCCCGTGCGGCGCGGCATCACGTACTTCTTGTTGACCGCGGCCAGCTCGTCGCTGATGACCTTCTTGATGTTCTCCTCGCTGGAGAGGATCTCCTCAAGCTCGGCAATCTCGCCCTCAAGCTTGGCAATGTCCTTGGTGCGGTTGAGGATGTACTCCTCGTTGATGTTGCGGAGCTTAAGCTCGGCAACAAACTCGGCCTGGGTCTCGTCGATGTCGAAGCCGCGCATAAGGTTGGGCACGACCTCGGCCTCGAGCTTGGTGCCACGGATGATGGCGATCGCCTTGTCGATGTCGAGCAAGATCGCCTCGAGGCCGTGCAGCAGGTGCAGGCGCTCGGACTTTTTGCCCAGGTCAAAGTTAATGCGGCGACGCGTGGACTCAATACGCCACTTGACCCACTCGTGCAGGATCTGGCGCACGCCCATGACACGGGGATAGCCGTCGACGAGCACGTTGAAGTTGCACGAGAACGAATCCTGCAGCGTGGTCGAGCGATAGAGCTTGGCCATAAGCTTGTCGGGGTCGACGCCGCGCTTAAGGTCGATGGCGATGCGCAAACCCGAGAGGTCGGTTTCGTCGCGGATGTCTGCGATCTCCTTGACCTTGCCCTCCTTGGAGAGCTTGACGATGCGCTCGATGATGACATCGGTCTTAGTGGTGTAGGGAATCTCGTAGACCTCGATGATGCGCTCTTCGGGAATCCAACGCCAGCGGGAGCGAATCTGGAAGCTACCCAGTCCGGTCTCGATAATCTTTTCCATTTCCTCGCGGCGGTAGATGATCTCGCCGCCGGTCGAGAAGTCGGGCATGGGCATGTACTCGAGCAGGTCGCAGTCGGGATCCTGCAGGTAGTGCATCGTGGCGGTGCAGCCCTCGTTGAGGTTGAAGCCGCAGATGTCGGACGCCATGGCGACGCCGATGCCCTTGTTGGCCGAGACGAGGATATTGGGGAACGTGGTGGGCAGCAGGCGCGGCTCCTTCATGGCGCCGTCGTAGCTGTCGACGAAGTCGACCGGGTCCTTGTCGATGTCCTTGAAGATCTCGGCGCTGATGGGGGAGAGCTTGGCCTCGGTATAACGCGAGGCGGCGTAGCTCAGATCGCCCGAATAATACTTGCCAAAGTTGCCCTTCGACTCAACGAACGGCGCGAGCAACGCCTCGTTGCCGGTTGCCAGACGCACCATCGTCTCGTAGATCGCGGCATCGCCGTGCGGGTTGAGCTTCATGGTCTGGCCCACAATGTTGGCGCTCTTCTGGCGCTCGCCCTTGAGCAGACCCATCTTGTACATGGTGTAGAGCAGCTTGCGGTGCGAGGGCTTAAAGCCGTCGATCTCGGGGAACGCACGCGAGACGTTGACGCTCATGGCGTAGGGCATGTAGTTGACCTCGAGCGTCTGCGTGATCGGCTGGTCGGTGACCTCGGAGTGCAGGCCGATGACGTTCTCGGCGTTGACCTGCTTTTTCTTTGGCTGGTTCTTCGTCTTCTTCTTTGCCACGATATCCTCTTGAACTTCTTATGGGCCGTCGTTATCGATTTGCTGTTACTGCAGGTCCAGCTGGTCCAGGTATTCCTTGCCGTGCTCGGAGATATGGCGCTTGCGGCCTGCCTCGTCGTTGCCCAGCAACAGATTGAACATGGTCTCCATCTTGGTGACGTCCTCGGGCTCCACCTTGATCAGGCGACGCGTCTCGGGGTTCATGGTGGTGAGCCACATCATGTCCGGGTCGTTCTCACCAAGACCCTTGGAGCGGTTGATGGAGCACTTTTGGTCGCCAATCTCCTTGAGGATGCCGTTCTTCTCGAGCTCGGTGTAGGCAAAGTAGGTCTTCTCTTTGCAGTTGATCTCGTAGAGCGGCGATTCGGCGATATACACGTAACCCTCGTCGATAAGCGTGGGCACCAGGCGGTAGAGCATGGTGAGCACGAGCGTACGGATGTGATAACCGTCGACGTCGGCGTCCGTACAGATGATGACCTTGTTCCAGTTGAGGTTGTCCAGGTCAAAGGCACCAAGGTTTTTGATGCGCTTGTCCTTGATCTCCACGCCGCAGCCCAGCACGCGCATGAGGTCCATGATGATGTCGGACTTAAAGATGCGCGGGTAGTCCTCCTTTAGGCAGTTGAGGATCTTGCCGCGGACGGGCATAACGCCCTGGAACTCGGCATCGCGCGAGGTGCGAATGGCGCCTGCTGCCGAGTCGCCCTCTACGATGTAGATCTCGCGGCGGCTCTTGTCCTTGGAGCGACAGTCGATGAACTTCTGCACGCGGTTGGCCATGTCGGTCTTCTGCTGCAAGTTGGTCTTGATGCTCTGGCGCGTCTTCTCGGCATTCTCGCGCGAGCGCTTGTTGATGAGCACCTGCTCCATGATCTTATTGGCGGCGTCCTTGTTCTCGATCAAGTAGGTCGAGAGGCGCTCCTTAAAGAATGCCGTCATGGCCTGCTGGATAAAGCGGTTATTGATGGCCTTCTTGGTCTGGTTTTCGTAGGACGTTTGGGTGGAGAAGCAGTTGGTCACCAGCACCAGGCAGTCTTGGACGTCTTGCCACTTAATGCCGCTCTCGTTTTTGTTGTACTTGCCTTGTTGCTTAATGTAAGCATCGATGGCGCTAGTGAGGGCGCTGCGGGCAGCCTTCTCGGGCGAGCCGCCGTTCTCGAGCCAGGAGGAGTTGTGGTAGTACTCCTGCATCGTGAAGGTGCGCGAGAAGCACATGCACGCGGTGATCTTTACATTGTAGTCGGGCAGGTCCTCGCGGTCGCGACCGCGGCGGTCGGCCTCGATAAAGAAAGGCTCGGTAAGGTAGTCGGTACCGACCTTCTCGAGCACATAGTCCTCGATGCCCTTGGGGTAGCAAAAGTCCTCTTCGGAAAACTCGCCATCGTCGCCCTCGATGCGCAGGCGGAAGGTCACGTTGGCGTTGACCACGGCCTGACGGCGCATGGTCTCGCGATACCAATCGTGGGGAATGCTAATCGAGGTAAAGACCTCAAGATCGGGGCGCCACTTGATAGTGGTGCCGGTGCGGTTCTCGTCGCTAGGCTCAATCTCGAGTGCCTTCTTTTTGGCGCCGACGACCTTGCCCTTCTTAAAGTGCAGGGAGTACTTGTTGCCGTCGCGCCAAACCGTGACGTCCATGTATTCGGAAGCGTACTGAGTCGCGCAGGAGCCTAGGCCGTTGGTGCCGAGCGAGAAATCGTAGTCGCCGCCCTGGTTGTTGTTATACTTGCCGCCGGCATAGAGCTCGCAAAAGACAAGTTCCCAGTTAAAGCGTTTCTCGGAGGGGTTCCAGTCGAGCGGGCAGCCGCGGCCGTTGTCCTCTACCTGAATGGAGCCATCGCGAAAGGCGGTAAGGGTGATGAGCTTGCCGTAGCCCTGGCGCGCCTCGTCAACGGCGTTGGACAGAATCTCGAAGGCAGCGTGTGCACAGCCATCGAGTCCGTCCGAGCCAAAGATAACGGCAGGGCGCAGGCGTACGCGCTCCTCGTCCTTGAGCTGGCGGATACTGTCGTTACCATAGTTTGCGGTGTTTTTTGCCATACTCGCTCTCTCGGTGCTCCCTTGCTGCGTTTAAGTCATATAGATAGTCAAGGTAGCATAGCCCAGCCCACAGACGATTCCAACCAACACGAAATCCATCGAACAATCGTTCGATTAGATAATGAATGCTTGGAATGCGGGAGGGACCTGTCCTGTCCTATACAAACATCTGCGGCAGGTCGATGAAGACGGTTTGATCGCTTTCGCCAGCTTCGAAGCCCGAACGGGAGAAGAATCCATAGCGATGGCACTTGAGTCCCGTTGCCTCGACTTGGGTGATTTCCTCGTCGACCATTTTTTGCGTGACGGGGGATTTGCGGAACTTTGCTTCGTAGAATGCGTAGCCCTCGGGGTCTTGCGTTACCACGTCGAATTCGCCGCTCGTTTTGTTTGCGGGATCGTCGTACCAGTACTTGCCTATGGCGTCGAAAGCCGGTTCGATCTTGCCGGTCCTGTTCTGCCGCACGAGGTATTGACGGCAGATCTCCTCGAACATATGAGGAACGTAGTTTTCCTCGAAGTCTTGGGAGACGTGACGATCATAGAAGACTTCCGGGTCGAGCAGCTGACGCGCTGAGGCATTGCGGAAAACATAGCGATAGTAAAAGAGCGAAAGTGGGTCCACTACAAAGTAGCCAGACTTGCGCTTGTTCGTAGGGTCGTTGATGGGTGCACGCTTTTGGACGATTTCGAGTGACATGAGCTTGTCGAGCACGTCTGCCATGGCCGGACCGCTCGAGACGTGCGACTGTGCCAGCACGTCCCCCCAACGGGAGTAGCCTTGTGCGAGAGCCCCGAAAACTTCGTTGGCGTTGGTCATCTTCGAGATCTCGGCGTTGAGATAGGACGGCACCTCGCTTTCTAAGCGGGCGCCAGGTTCCGTGACGAGCTCGATGATGTTGTCGCGTACGCTTTGGGATTGATCGATGAGGCGATTGTAAAAGGGGATACCGCCAAAAACGCTATAGAGCCGCACCTTGTCCTCGGGCGAGAACGCGGGATAGAACTTCGCAGCGTCAAAGTAATCCATGGGCTTAAGCTCAAGCGCGAGATCAATTCGCCCGTAGAGGGGGCTTTCATGCTCGATGAGGGATTTCATAATCTCAACGTAGGAGCCGCACAGGACAATGTTTAAACGTGAGTCTTCCCTGTGGGCGTCGATTGAGGTCTGAAGAATGCTGTCTAAGCCTTTAACCGCATCTCTCAAGTAGGGGTATTCGTCGAGAACGAGGGTAATGTTCTTGTCTTTAGCTTGGGCAAACAGAAATTCGATGAGCTCGCGGATGCCTGTGAAGGCGAGCGGAGGAAAGCTCAGCGCTTCAGCAACAAGGACGGACAGACTCTCGAGGTTGTCTGCCTCGGAGGTTTGGCGGCACTCGTAATAGACCGTTGCGACGTCCGACAAATCGGTTAGCGCCTGCTTGATGAGCTCACTTTTTCCGACGCGACGCCTGCCGTAAATGAGAACATTGCGCTGCTCGGGTGCTTTGAGCGTTTTCTTAATACGGGCGAGCTCACGCTCCCTGCCAATAAATTCCACTTACTCGGTTCCTTCCGACTCGGTTTTGTCCGAGTTAATTGTATCGCATGGATCAGTTTATGCTCGAGTTTACTCGGACAAAACCGAGTCGGTTCTGCCCGAGTAAATTTGAAGGCGGCCGAATGCGTCCTGCTGCGTTTGCGGTTGGATACGTTGTCGAAAACGTGTCGTGCGGATTGTTGGATCGAATCGAACATTGGGACAGACGTCTCGTTTTATGGGCCGGGGGCGTGCATGTGCGAGTTCTTTTGGCCCATAAGGAACGCTGATGGGTCGTTATTTGGGCCACGGGTCACTTCGCCGGCGCCGTGTTTCGTCATACGCTCATAGTGGAAGCCGATGTCACGGGTCGACGAAGGCCTTGGGCAACGGATGGGCTGCAAGTGAAAGGAGCGGTGAGGATGATGAAGCCCATGACGAAGAAGCTGCTGTTAGGAATTCCCACCGTGACGCTTTCGGCCGTGCTGGCGTGTACGGTGGCCGGCTGTGGCGGTAGTGCTCCGAGCGGCTCGGCTGGCAGTTCGGGCGGCAGCGCGCCTGTGCAGGAAAAGCCCAAGGCCTATGATTCGCAGACGGTCGAGGTGGCAGGCATTACCTATGAGTCGGTGGCTCACGGTACGTTCTATCGCGGCGATGCCAAGCTGCAGGACGGCTTTTACCTGCACATCAAGATCACCAACAACAACACAAAGAACAGGACGTTCAGTTCCTTTAACGTGCATGCTGCCCAGGGCGATCTTGAGGCAGGCGACCCGTTGTTTACTTCCGGCAAGGCGGCCGTGCTCGACTACGTTGCAAGCGAGGCTCCCGATGAGCTGCACGAGGGCATCGACCTTTCCGAGAGGCCAGATATCGGCCCGGGCGAGACCGTTGAGTACGTGTATTTCTGGGCGCCCAAGACAGCGTACTACGGGCCCATCACTGTCGAGTTCGTAGACGCTTATGCCCCCGCCAAGAATCATGAGGCCATGCACTTTGACACCACGGGATGCGAGACCAAGGAGTTCAAGGCGGCCGGCGGCGTGGCCGATTCTGGCGAGAAGGCAGATTTAACGGGCATCGACTGCGCATCGTACAGCATCGAGGCCGCCGATGGGTACACGCTGGATTCGTCCGACGAAGAGCGCGAAAAGGCAAACTTCTTCCACGACGAGACTGGAGGACGCCTGAACATCAGCATCTTCCCGCGCTCGCCGGAGGAAGAGGTTGCAAGCCTAGAGCAGGTCTACGAAGGCAAGGAGACAACAACCGACCAGGTCGAGTACAACGGCATAACGTGGCTGCGCTTTACCGGTCCCGACAACGGCCATACGCTGTTTGCGACGGCTCCCGCGACGGGCGAGACCGTCCGCGTGTCGATTGGCTGGAAGATCGATTGGGACGCCGCCGCGCCCATGATGGAGGCATTGAAGCTCAAGTAGCGGGTTGCGATTCCCACGTCAGGCGACTCAGGGCTGGCTCCGAGTTATCGGGGCCAGCCC
>OGPN01001276.1_pt1 | contig 16634 bp, 17 predicted proteins | sample 1552941 | NCBI WGS metagenome assembly OGPN01 (sample SAMEA2580220, study PRJEB22360) | human gut metagenome | biome: human gut; feature: human-associated habitat; material: faeces | place: Denmark | collected 2008/2010
CGCAGCCGCCGAAGCGGTGCTTAAGCCGTAAGGCGGGAATTGTGCGGTGTTGCCTTTATTCTAACGATAAAAACTCAGAATCGATTGAACCATTCAAAACCTGTTCAATGGAAGCCCTGCTCAATGCAAAGTTGCCATGTGCAGCGCCCAGTTCATCCGTATAGTCTTTATACAGGTAAACCCGAATGTTTGCATAATGCGGCTCATACTGGGTGATCACCGGGTGCAGTACCGGGTTTTGAATTTCCACGGTAACGGTACCATCTGCTGCGGTTGTTTTCTGGAACGTCACATCCAGAATGGCACCGATCATATTGTCCGGCATATCCTGCGCATTGATAAAGTTCCCCAGCGAATAGGCAACAAACGACTTGTTCTCATTCGTTCCTGTCAGCCACTGCGCCGTCTGCGTCACATGCGGGTGGGTGCCAATGATTAGGTCTGCACCCTGGTCAGCCAGCCATTGGGCTGTTTCGCGCTGTGCATCCGTAACTGTATGGCTGCCTTCAACACCCCAGTGGCAGCTGACGACCAGAACATCACAGTTGGGGCGCATATCCGTGATCTGCTTTTCAATCACATCCCTCTGGTCCTGATAAACCACGCCGTATTCACTGCCGGACGGCGTTGGCAGGCCGTTGGTCATCTCCGTATAAGAAAGATAGCCGATGGTAACGCCGTTTACTGTCTGGTACACATAGTCATCATAGGTTTCCAGATTATAAAACCCCATGGACACCACATCATCCGGCATAGCCGCCCAGTGTGCCATCGAAGAGGCAATGCCGCCAGCGCCTTTATCATAGCTGTGGTTGTTGGAAAGGCTGAACACCCGGAAGCCAACATTATACAGCGCATTGGTAATATCCCCAGGCGTAGAGAACATCGGGTAACCGGAAGGTTCATAATCATCATTGACCAGCGTTTCCTGGTTGAGCCAGTTCACATCAAACCCGGCGTAAAAATCCCGCAGATTTTCATAGGCAGGGATAAAGTCATAGTGGCCGTCACTGCCGCGCGCCCTGGCCTGGTTGTAAATGCCCTCGTGGATCAGGTTATCCCCGGTTGCAGAAAAGTGTACTGTCTGTACGACCGGTTCCGGTTCAGGTGTTGGCGCGGGCGTCTGTGTCGGTTCTGTCTGTGCCTGGACTTCTTCGGTGCTTTGTGCTGTGCTTACCGTGGCTTTTGCACTGCTTTGACCGTTCCGCATGGATTCTACCAGCAGGGAACCAACCAACACACCGCACACGCCAATTGCAATTACTGCGCACGCAGCAGCTTCATGGGACCTTAAAGACATTGCATTTTACCCTTGAGCATATCCGTCATGGTGTAGTAACCCGGCTCACACCCATCCAGGAAGAGTGCTGCCTGTACAGCGCCATCAGCAAACACACCGCGGCTCTGGGCCACATGGCTGATGGTCACAACCTCTTCCGGGCCGCAGAACAGCACATCATGGTCGCCCACAATGCCGCCGCCGCGCACGGAGCTGATGCCCAATTCCTGCGCGCCGCGCTTCTGGCGCACAGCGTGGCGGTCATAGACATACTCATATTTGCCGCCAGCTTCCTCATTGATGGCATTTGCGATCATCAAAGCGGTTCCGCTGGGGGCATCCAGCTTGTTGTGATGGTGCTTTTCCACAATTTCGATATCAAACTCGCCATCAAACAGCTTGGTAGCACGGCGGGCCAGCTCGATCAACACATTGATGCCAACCGACATATTGGCGCTGCGGAACACCGGCACCTTCTCGCTGGCCTGTTCCACCACAGCCTCGTCCTCTTTGCTCAAACCGGTCGAGCAAAGCACGCAAGGCATACCATGTGCCGCGCAGAACTGTGCCGCGTGCACCGTACCGGCAGGGGAAGTAAAATCAATTACGATTCCCTTTGCCTCCGGCAAATCTTCCAGCGAAGCGTAAACCGGGATATCCCCGATCTGACCGGCTTTCTGGTCCACACCGGCAACAATGCGGCAATCGCTGCGGGCAGAGATCTTTTCCACAAGGGTATGGCCCATACGGCCGTTAATGCCCTGAATAATCAAATCCGTCATCTTAATTTGGTTCCTTCCTTTTCCAAAGCACAGGCCCGCGGCGCCGCAACAAATCCGCGGTACTGCGGGCCTGGTCGTGATTATTTTATTTCAGAACGCCGTAAGCCTTCATCTCATTTTCCAGGGACTGCTGCACGGCAGCCGAAGGCTCCACCAGAGGCAGGCGCAATGGACCCGCATTCCAGCCCAGGCGGTTCATTGCCCATTTGACCGGGATGGGGTTTACATCAGCAAACAGGGCATGGCACAGCGGCAGCGCTTTCAGCTGCAGTTCCAGGCTCTTTGCCGTGTCACCGGAAAACCACGCGGCACAGATATCGTGTGCCTGCTGCGGCGCAACATTGGAAAGCACGCTGATGACGCCCTTACCGCCCAAGGACAAGATCGGCACAATCTGGTCATCGTTGCCAGAATAAATGTTCAGTTCCTCGCCACACAGAGCTGCAACATCCGCAACCTGGGAGATATTGCCGCTGGCTTCCTTTACAGCGTTTACATTGGGCAGCTTGGCAAGCTCCGCCAGTGTGGCGGGCTGCAGATTCACACCGGTACGGGACGGAACATTGTAAATGATGCAGGGCAGGGTAACGGCATTTGCAATGGCCGTATAGTGGGCAATCAGGCCCGCCTGGCTGGTTTTGTTGTAATAAGGGGTAACCAGCAGCAGGGCATCTGCACCGGCTTCCTCGGCCTCTTTGGAGATCTCAATGGCAAAGGCCGTATCGTTGGAGCCCGTGCCCGCAATAACAGGAACGCGCTTTGCGGTATGCTTCACAGCAAAACGGATGCACTCCACATGCTCTTCGTGGTTGAGCGCTGCGGATTCACCCGTGGTGCCGCAGATCACAATGGCATCCGTGCCGTGTGCAATCTGATCATCAATAATGCGGCCCAGTTCCTCAAAGTTGACGGTTCCGTCTGCGTGCATGGGGGTAATGATGGCAACAGCAGCACCGGTAAATACAGGTTGTTTCATAGGGAATGTTTCTCCTTCAATCTAGGGGATGATCAGTCAAAATAGCCCTTAACGGCCAACAGTTCTGCCAGCAGAACTGCACCGCCTGCTGCGCCGCGCAGCGTGTTGTGGGACAGGCAGACAAACTTGTAATCGTACTGGGTATCCTCACGCAGGCGACCAATGCTGACAGCCATGCCGTTTTCAATCATGCGGTCCAGCTTGGGCTGGGGGCGGTCATCTTCTTCAAAGTAATGCAGGAACTGTTTGGGTGCGCTGGGCAGGTCCAGATCCTGCGCCGGGCCATGAAATTCTTTCCAGGTTTTCAGGATTTCTTCTTTGGTGGGCTTTTTATCAAAGCTTACGAACACCGCGCCCATGTGGCCATCGGATACCGGTACGCGCAGGCACTGGGCCGTAATGGAAGGTGCAGTTGCGGGCACAATCTTATCGCCATCAATGTGGCCCCACAGCTTCAGCGGCTCCTGCTCACTCTTTTCTTCTTCACCACCGATGTAGGGAATCACGTTATCCAGGATATCGGGGAAAGTCTCAAACGTTTTGCCAGCACCGGAGATTGCCTGATAGGTGCAGACCAGGCACTTGGTTACGCCGTAATCCTTCATCAGCGGGTGCAGGGCAGGCACATAGCTCTGCAGGCTGCAGTTGGACTTGACGGCAATAAAGCCGCGCTTGGTGCCCAGGCGCTTGCGCTGTGCGGGGATGATTTCCAGGTGGTCTGCATTGATTTCAGGCACTACCATCGGAACATCCGGTGTCATGCGGTGTGCGCTGTTGTTGGAAACCACAGGGCATTCTGCCTTGGCGTAAGCTTCTTCCAGCGCTTTGATTTCGTCCTTTTTCATGTTGACTGCACAGAACACAAAATCCACCTGTGCAGCAACTTCTTCCACCTTGGAAGCATCCAGAACCACCATCTTTTTGACTGCTTCCGGCATCGGTGTTTTCATCAGCCAGCGGCTTCCGACAGCATCCTCATAGGTCTTGCCTGCGGAGCGTGCCGATGCAGCCAGAGCCGTAAGCTTAAACCAGGGATGATTTTCCAGCAGGGTAATAAAACGCTGGCCCACCATGCCAGTTGCACCAACAACGCCAACTTTGTACTGTTTCATCTTAAACTGCCGTCCTTTCCTCCAGAACCCCAACGCACATTTAGGGATTCTGCTTCTGTTCCCAGCCCCATACCATTACCTATATGCAGCTGCCGCCGCAGGTTTGCAGGGGGTAAACACAAACCTGCCGCCGCATTCAAGCCATTTTGCTGCCAAACACGAGATAATAAAAAAACCGGCTTGAAAACCGGCACAAAATGCAATATAATGATACATTGCATGAGCACAGCGCAACACGTTAATCCTAACGTGACAGTCCCGCCCCTGTTCGGCTGCGGGCCCAGGAACGATGCGTGCCGTGCACCGCCTTCGGCGGACGTCCCTTTCCATTCCCCACAAGCCTTTGGCTGGCATAAAAGGGAATATACTGATGAAATCCGCGCCTCTGTGCCGCATGGCAGCTGCTGTAAGATACAATCGCCGCCTGCATGCCTCAATAATAGCATTGCGCGGCCAACTTGTCAACGCAAAAAGGAAGCAAAACAATGTTAAAGAAAGATTTTTGGTATGACCTGCCCAAAGAACTGATTGCCCAGGAGCCCGCTGACCCGCGTGACAGCGCCCGCCTGATGGTGCTTGACCGCAAGAATGATACGATTGAACACCGCATCTTCCATGACCTGCCGGAATACCTGAACGCCGGAGATGTGCTGGTCGTCAACAATTCTAAGGTTCTGCCTGCCCGCTTGATGGGTGTTAAAGTGCCCACCGGCGCCGTGTGCGAGGTTCTGCTGCTCCGCCAGGCCCACGGTGACACCTGGGAATGCCTGGCCCGCCCCGGCCGCCGGATGCAGGCTGGCACCAAGCTGAGCTTTGGCGACGGCTCCCTGACGGCCACAGTAGACGAGACCCTGCCGGATGGCAACAAATATGTAACCTTCCAATACGATACCCAGACTTTGTACGAAAAGCTGGATGAGTTCGGCAAAATGCCGCTGCCGCCGTACATCACCCGCCAGCTAAAGGATCAGAGCCAGTACCAGACCGTATATGCCAAAGAGCTTGGCAGCGCGGCTGCCCCCACAGCCGGGCTGCATTTTACCCCGGAACTGCTGGATACCATCCGTGCCAAGGGGGTCAACATTGTGGAAGTGACCCTGCACGTTGGCCTTGGCACCTTCCGCCCTGTCAGCGAGGATAATATTCAGGAGCACCAGATGCACACCGAATGGTACTGCGTGGATGATACTGCAGCCGAGGCCATCAACGCAGCACGCGCCAGCGGCCATCGCGTAATTGCTGTCGGTACCACCAGCTGCCGCACGCTGGAAGCTGTCTGGGCCAAGTACGGCAAGATTGTCCCTTGCAGCGGTACTACCGATATTTTCCTGTACCCCGGTGTAGAGCTGCACGCTATTGACGGCCTGGTGACAAACTTCCACCTGCCGGAAAGCACTCTGATTATGCTGATCTCTGCGTTTTACGGGTATGAGAAAACCATGGCTACATATAAGGTTGCCGTACAGGAAAAATATCGCTTTTTCTCCTTTGGCGATGCCATGTTCATCCAATAAGCCTGCCTCGCAGAACAGTTGACTTATCCTACTGCTTCCAGTATAATAAAATCACAAAGCGGCGCAGGAAAACACTCTGGCGCCGCATGTTTTTGAACAAAATGAAACAGCAAAACAGGGGAGACCATCATTTATGCCATACCGTCTGATTAAAAAAGAGGGTGCAGCCCGCCGCGGCGAGTTCCAGACTGTGCACGGCACGGTTCAGACACCTGCTTTCCAAAACGTTGCCACTGCTGCCGCGATCAAAGGCGGGCTTTCGGCACATGATTTGAAAGAAATCCGCGCACAGGTCATGCTGTGCAACACCTATCATCTCCACCTGCGTCCCGGTGATCAGGTCGTTGCCGATATGGGCGGCCTGCACAAGTTTACCCGCTGGGACGGCCCGATCCTGACCGACAGCGGCGGATTTCAGGTGTTCAGCCTTGCCAAGCTGCGCCACATTACCGAGGAAGGCGTAACGTTCAACTCTCATCTGGACGGCCACCGCATTTTTATGGGGCCGGAACAGAGCATGCAGATTCAGGCAAACCTTGGCTCCACCATTGCCATGGCCTTTGATGAATGCGTGGAAAACCCCGCTGAATATGATTACGCCAAAAACAGCTGCGCGCGTACCGCACGCTGGCTGCTGCGCTGCAAGGCGGAAATGGCCCGCCTGAAGCACGAGGGCAAGGCCGTGAACCCGGACCAGCTGCTGTTTGGCATCAATCAGGGCTGCACCTACAAAGACCTGCGCGTTGAGCACATGAAGCAGATTGCTGAATATGATCTGGACGGTTATGCAATCGGCGGCCTTGCTGTCGGCGAACCTGCCGAAGTGATGTATGATGTGATCAGCGCGGTAGAACCTTACGCCCCGGCGGATAAGATCCGCTACCTGATGGGCGTTGGCACCCCCGGCAACATCATTGAGGGCGTGTACCGCGGTGTGGATTTGTTTGACTGCGTTATGCCCAGCCGCAACGCCCGCCATGGCCACCTGTTCACATGGAACGGCATCATCAACATTAAAAACCTGAAATATGAGCGTGACGAACAGCCCATTGACCCACAGTGCGATTGCCCGGTCTGCCGCAATTACAGCCGCGCTTACATCCGCCACCTGCAAAAGGCAGATGAAATGCTGGGTATGCGTTTGGCTGTTATGCACAACCTGTATTTCTACAATCATTTGATGGAGCGGATTCGTGAAGCGTTGGATAACGGCACATTCCAGCAGTTCCATGATAAGTATGTGCATCTTCTGGATTCCAGAATTTAAGCGGATTCCGTGTTTCCTTGCTTTACCCCCTTGCGGTTTATGGCGAAAGCCTGTATAATAATAAAATACTGTAAAATCAAAATTTAAGGAGTTCCATATTATGATCGAATTTTTGACCGCTGATACTTCCAGCACCGCCAGCCTGCTTGTCACTTTCCTGCCGATGGTTCTGATCCTTGTGTTCATGTACATCATCCTGTACCTGCCCCAGAAAAAGCAGGACAAGAAAGATGCTGCCATGCGCGCTTCCATTGAAGTAGGCGATACCGTTATTACCATTGGTGGTGTTGTTGGCCGCGTTGCTGCTATCAATGATAAGGATGATACCTTTGTTCTGGAAACCACCAGCGACCGTGTGAAGATTCGCTTCCGCCGTTCCGCTATTTCCTCCGTTGAGAAGCTGGACATGGGCAACACTGCAAAAGATACCGCCAAGAAAGATGCTCCTGCCAAGAAGAACTGATTGGTTCTGACTGTATTACCTGAATAACAAACGCCCCTTTTGCATAGTTTGTACCATGCAAAGGGGGCGTTTTCTTTATGTTTGCTGCTAATTCAAGGGCTTCATCTGCCAAACTTCGATCAAGTCATATCTGCAAAGTCCGCAGTAAATCCAGCGGCCATTTATCTTGGCTGCTGATCAAAAGTTTCGGCTGCGGCGTGGGTACCGCCATCCTGCTTTTCGCTTTGGCCGCACAGATTTTTGCCCATACTGCACTCTCGCTGGAACTTGTCAAACCGGCAACCTGTGCCAGCGTGGCGGTGGGGGCTGTTCTTTCCGGTCTCGTTCTTGCGAACGGTATTGCTCAAAAACGGCTCTTATGCGGTGTTTCCGTGGGCGTCTTTTATGCGCTGTGTTTGAGCCTCACTACCGCTTTGAGCGGCAAACCGCTTGTATTTGATCATGTGAACCTTGCCTTACTTGCAGCGCTGCTGTTCGGCGGCACCGCAGGCGGCGTGCTGAGTGCATTGGGCGCAGTAGGGAACACTGCGCCCGAACGCTGATGCGCGCCCCGCGACCAGCACCGGCCCCTTACACGCCCAAAAGGGCTCTTAACAGCGGTTCATCCGCCGGTGCGGCTGCTGCCCTGGGCGCACAAAAACTTGCGGGCAAAAACGATCTATTCGCTTTCTCTTCTGCGTTTCTGACCGGGTATCTCGCCGGCATTCCGCTCGGCCGGTTTGAGCTCCACGGTGCTTTCACTTCGCTTACAGAGCATGTCATGGCCGCACAAAGTTATACGGCATTCTGGTCTGTCTGGTGCAGTTGGTTTGCCGCGGCATTTTTGCAGGCATCGCTGATTTATCTCTGCGGTTTTCATTTGTGGGGCAGCATTTTTATGGGGGCTTATTTTGCATTCAAGGGCACTGTATTAGGTGTGTGTGCTTCCGCCATTTATGCGTCCGGCGGGGCACGTGCGCTTGTTGTTTATTGGCTCCTGAACTGCCTGCCGGAGCTTGTGCTGTCGACATTCATGCTTTGGCTTGCGCATAGTTCGTGCAGGGTAAGTCAAAGCCTGTCCAGCATTGTTTTTTCCGGCTGCCGTTGTGCGCTCAACGGCGCAATCCGGCGCTTATCTGTACATTATCTGCTTTGCCTGCTAGGGTGCGCTGTCAGCAGCTTTATGTTTTCCGGTTCAGCTGTTCTCTTCGCCAGTGTCCTGCTTTGAATCCGTCATCGCTTTGGACTGCGGTGCAATATAGCCAGTATCCGCAAGGGGAGAGGCTTCCACCGCCTGTTTCAACTGCTGCTGGTTGATATGGGTATAAATCTGCGTCGTGGATACATTCTCGTGCCCCAGGATTTCCTTGATGGCCAGCATATCCACACCGCCCTGATACATGAGTGTAGCGGCGGTATGGCGCAGTTTATGCGGCGAATAACCCATATTGTCCAAGCCCGCTGATTTCAGGCAGTTGGCAACAATCTGCTCCACACGGCGCGCTGTTAAGCGTCTGCCAGTCTTTTTGGACACAAAAAGTGCTTCTTTATCCCGCAGGTTGTTTAACGCAGCCCGCGCGGGCAGGTAATGCTCCAACGCAGCCTGGCACGCGGTGTTCAGGTACACCAGGCGTTCTTTGTTTCCTTTGCCGGTAATTTTAATGGTATCGTCCTTAAAATCGCCAAGATTGATTGTGATCAGTTCCGCCAAGCGCATACCGCAATTCAGGAAAAAGACAATAATACAGTAGTCCCGTTCATAAAAGTCACTTTGTATATTTTTTAACAACTGTATGCTTTCACTGGCACTCAGATATTTGGGCAGGGATTTCTTTGGGCTGCCAAGGTTGATATTATCCGTTGGATTTTCGCTCAGTTCATTGATCTGGTGGCAAAGGTAGCCAAAAAAGCCGCGCAGGGCGCTCAGCTTGCGGGCACGGGCCTTGGCACCGTTATCATTACTGCGGGCGTAATCCAGGTAATTGATAATATCCCGTTTGGTAATGGTGCTGATCTGGCGTTTGGCAATATGGGTCAAGTCAATTTCTTCCGGCGGTGTATCTGGCTGCGCAAGGTTCCAAACCATCATCATATAGCGGAAGAAACCGCGCAGGTCCAGATAGTAACCGTTAATGGTGCGCGGCGAACGCAGCTTGACAACATCCAGATAATGCAGATAATCCATAACAAGATCCGGAATATCCGTATACGGCGCATGCCGGTTTGGGTGCGCCACATCAATGTATGTACTCATTATTGTGAGTAAAGCCCTCCTCCACATTTCGCTAAACTCGTCTTTAGCGAAATTGCATGTTATGCAAAAACACACGAAATCCTGCACCCGCTTGTAGATAGATTCAAGATTTCGTGTGTTCTCTGCATGCCAGTAGCTCCTGGTTTTATTCTTCTTTCCGTTCGCTCTTTTATTTGCCTATTTTTATTTTATTTACTTATTTATTGCGATGTTCATCCAATGGGTCTATCGCAGCCATCACCATGGCATATCATTCGATACCAAATTCAGCCTTTTATCAATCTTCGTCATCACCCAGATTATCTACACGTCCCTGGCCCTTAATATAAAACGGCTCGCTGCCGCGCATGCCTTGCTGGCCCAGCGGCGAAGTAGAAATCGTGATGTTCAGGTTCATCTTTTTCTCATTGCTGACCAGGAACGGGCGCGCTGCATCGCCTGCGGCTTTGAACAGTGCATCGTCCTTGGGTGCATCCAGAACCAAAAGATAACTCTTGGTTGCTCCGTTGATCACCATGATCTGCAGGTATGCGGCTCCCACCATCGGGTACTTTTCCAACTCGGCACACAGCGGGTTGACCAATTCATCCGGGTATACCGAAGGCTCCACGATCGTCACCTTATCGCCGGGCTTGATCTGTGCATTGCGCTGGGCTGCCTGCTGCGCGGCGGTCTGCTTGATTTTTTCCAGCATCGCATTGCGCTGTTTCAGCAAAGATGCAACCATATCCGAGTTAAAGCGCAGGTTATCCGTGAACGGGTTCAGCACAAAACCTGCCACATGGTCGTTACCGTTCAGCATCCGGGCGTAATCATCAAAGCGCAGCAGCATAACCTGACCAGCGGGCTTATTCTGCCACTTATCCAGTTCTTCTGCATCGGTGAATGCGGTAAAGAAAGACTTTCCATCACCAGATTTCAGCAGCGCAAAGGTCACCTTGGTGTCTTTTGGCAGCTGGATTCGTCCATTTTCGTCCGGTTTAGGAGCGTTTTCGCCAATTTCAATCTTAGCCGGTGCAAGGAATACACCGCGCATCATCAGGTTGATAACCGCATTAAAGTTCTGCGGATTGTTTTCCTCACGCAGGGCCGCAGCAGCCTTTTTCAGCGCTGCATTATCAATTTTCGGCGGTTTGGGTGCTGCCGGGGCTGCATTCTGTGCCGGGGTCGTATTCTTTTCCTGTTCGCTCATGATATACTCCTCTTGGTTTGGGTCGCTGCCCATACCTTATTATTTATTGATTTTGATTGTATTGATGGCTTCCCGCAGGTATGCAACGCCCACCAGGCGCAGCCCCGGGAATTGTGCAGCATCCAGCATGTTCAGGTTATGTTTGGGCACAATGGCGGTATCAAAGCCCACGCGCTGGGCCTCCCGCAGGCGGGTTTCCAGGTGCGGCACGCTGCGCACTTCCCCGCCCAGACCCACTTCACCAATGGCCAGTGTTTTTTCAGGTACAGGCAGATCCAGCAGACTGGACGCCATTGCCAGGCAGACCGGCAAATCGCAGGCAGTCTCGTCCAGTTTCAGACCGCCAATGATGTTGATATACACATCCTGGTTGCCAAACACATAGCCCGCGCGCTTTTCCAGCACGGCCAGCAGCAGATACATACGGTTATAGTCAAACCCGCTTGCCGTGCGTCGTGGGCTTGGAAACGCCGTTTTCGTTACAAGTGCCTGAATCTCGCTCAGTACTGGCCGCGTACCTTCCATCACGCAGGCAACACAGGTACCGGAAATGCCAATCGGCCGCCCTTCCAGCATGACCTGCGAGGGGTTTTCGATTTGTTCCAATCCCTTGCCGGTCATATCAAACATGCCGATCTCATTGGTGGAGCCGTAACGGTTCTTCACGGCGCGCAGCACGCGGTACGGCAGGGTCTTGTCGCCCTCAAAGTACAGCACAGTATCCACAATGTGCTCCATGACTTTGGGACCCGCAATGGCACCGTCTTTGTTGACATGGCCGACAATAAAGGTCGGTATCTCATTCGTTTTTGCCACATTCAAGAAGCGTGCCGAGCTTTCCTTGACCTGGCTGACCGTGCCGGAGGACGACGCCACATCCGTGCAGCGCATCGTCTGGATGGAGTCGATCACTACAAGATCCGGCTTCATCTGTTCAATCAGCCCGCAGATTTCATCCACATCGCTTTCCGCCACAATGGAGATATTATCCTGCGGCACATCCAGCCGAACGGCACGCAGCTTGATCTGCCGTACGGATTCTTCGCCCGTCACATACAGAACCGAGCGCGTCCGGCTTACTTCGCCGCACAGCTGCAGCAGAATGGTAGATTTGCCGATGCCCGGTTCGCCGCCAATCAAAATCACACTGCCCAGCACAATGCCACCGCCCAACACGCGGTCCAGCTCTGCAATGCCAGTTACAATGCGGCTTTTTTCTTCGGTCGTGCTTATGTTTTTCAGTTTCAACGGTTTCAGGCTGGTCTGACCTGTCACACGTACCGGCGCGGCAGCGCGGCCGGAAGAAGACTTTGCCGGTTCTGCCACCACATCTTCGGTCATCGTGTTCCATGCACCGCAGGACGGGCAGCGGCCCAGCCAGCGGGGACTGGTTTCGCCGCACTGGTTGCACACATAAATTGTTTTCAGCTTATCTTTTGGCATGGTTGCTCCCCCGGCCGCATTTTTCGTACCCTTTTATTATATCCTAAATCTCGTGTGGGGGCAAGGTATGCTCCAAAAATAAAGCGGCAGGCTGCCGCCCGGTGTGCCGGGGATGCAACAGCCTGCGCGCTCATTTTATAAATTCAGACAATCAAAGCATTACCTTGTGGTAGGTCTTTTTCCCCTTTTTGATCACAACACCATTCTGGAGTTGCTCAACCGTCAGACCAAAGGTCGGGTCGGTCACTTTCTCGCCATCCACCAGAACGCCGCCCTGCTGTACCAGCTGGCGGGCTTCACGGTTGGAACCGCACAGCTTGGCGCCAACCATGGCAGCCAGCAGGCCAACCTTACCGTCCTTGACCAATGCGGCATCCAGCTGGGTGGTAGGCATGTTCTCGTGGTCGGCTACGCCGCTGAACAGCTGGCGGGCTGCACTCTGGGCCTTTTCAGCTTCCTCGGCACCGTGCACCATGCTGGTCAGCTCGTAAGCCAGGATTTCCTTGGCCTTGTTCAACTGCTCGCCTTCCCAGTGGTCCATCTCATCGATCTGCTCCAGCGGAAGGAAGGTCAGCATGCGGATGCACTTGAGTACATCAGCATCGCCGACATTGCGCCAGTACTGGTAGAACTCGAACGGGCTGGTCTTGTTGGGGTCAAGCCAAACGGCGTTGCCGGCGGTCTTACCCATCTTTTTGCCCTGGCTGTCGGTCAGCAGCGTGATCGTCATGGCGTAAGCATCCTTGCCCAGTTTGCGGCGGATCAGCTCGGTGCCGCCCAGCATGTTGCTCCACTGGTCGTCGCCGCCAAACTCCATGTTGCAGCCGTAATTTTGGAACAGGTGGTAGAAGTCGTAGCTCTGCATGATCATGTAGTTGAATTCCAGGAAGGACAGGCCCTTCTCCATGCGCTGCTTGTAGCATTCGGCACGCAGCATGTTGTTCACGCTGAAGCAGGGGCCAACTTCACGCAGCAGCTCAATGTAGTTCAGGTTCAGCAGCCAGTCAGCGTTGTTCAGCATCATGGCCTTGCCTTCGCCAAACTCAATAAAGCGCTCCATCTGGCGCTTAAAGCACTCGGCGTTATGGTCAATGTCCTCTTTGGTCAGCATTTTGCGCATGTCGGTACGGCCAGAAGGGTCGCCGATCATGGTGGTGCCGCCGCCAATCAGGGCAATGGGTTTGTTGCCTGCCATCTGCAGGCGCTTCATCAGGGTCAGGGCCATAAAGTGGCCGGCGGTCAGGCTGTCGGCTGTGCAGTCAAAGCCGATGTAGAAAGTAGCCTTGCCGTTGTTGATTACTTCCTTGATTTCTTCCTCGTCCGTTACCTGGGCAATCAGGCCGCGGGCTTTCAGTTCGTCATAAATGGTCATGGGGTTGCATCCTCCTTGGTTTGTGCGGCAAGGGCAAAAAATAAAACGCCCCTGCCAAATGTTGAATTTGGCAGAGGGCGATCAAATACGCGGTACCACCTCTGTTTGCCCGTGTCTCACGGCGGCGGGCCCTCGCGGGGGCGGCAGCCAAAGTGTACAACTGCGACACCCAAACGCTGTAACGTGCGCACACGGCCCAGCCTAACAGCCTTTAATCAAAGGCGTTCAGCCTGCTGCTCAGGGATGTATTCACCGCTTTGCCTGCCAGCCCCTTACACCAACCGGGGCCTCTCTTTCGCATACAGCAAAACGGTTACTCGTTCCCGTCCTTGCATTTAACTGTTTACTAAATTAGCATATGTTGCCGCTTTTGTCAAGCGTTTGGCGGCAGCTTATTTTTCGATCTGCTTTTCATAGAACGTGATGGACAGCGAAACGCTGATATCATTATTGACCGAAAGATTCTCGTTGGCCGAAACCGCGATCTGTTCAATCGCGCAGCGAAAGCGGCAAAGGAAGCAACATCCTCAATCATGCCGTCCTGCGGCAGACCTGCACCTTCCAGTTTGATGATGCGCTGGGTTTCGCCGCGCACTAAGCCCGCATAGTTGACCACGCGGGCCGTACCCTGAATGCGGCTGACCAGCATCATGATAAAGAAGAACAAAACAATCAGCACAACGGTAAGCACCGTCATGCCGACACGAGATACATAGGAGGCCTTTTGACCTTTTTTACTTGCCGCAGCATTTTTAATCATGTTCATCTCCACCATGGCAGACCGCTACAGGCTGCCGTGAATTATTCGTTGTTATTCTAGCCTATTTCATCTGTTTTGGCAAGCATTCATTTTCTACTCGTGCAGCCCCGCCGGGCATACGCATTCATACGTTGGCCCTGCGGATTCATCTTCAAGGATGCTGACAAAGCTCTTTATCTGGTAAAAGAAAACAGCAGACGCGGATGCGCAATCTATTAACGTCTCCTTTTCATTATCATTTGCTCCCAGCTGGTACAAGTTGGGAGCTTTTTTCTTCGTTCAAACATAAAAATTCATATCAGATGTATCTTTATACTGTATTTTAACGTACACTCATAATATTTCTTCATGAATCTTGTCGAAACATATTGATTTTGAGTATATTTTAGGTTAACATTGTAAATAGCTTTTGTTGTATTTGCCAGGCCCCATACATTTCAGAAAGGTCGATGCCGCATGTATCATTCGGCTATGGAACCCCGCCCCGTCAGCTGCTCATCTTTTGTACCTTTACTGCGCAGGATGAGCTATCTCATCCTCAAACGCGGGTTTGATCTTGTATTTTCTTTAGTTCTGCTTGTTACCTGCGCACTGCTCATGGCTGTGATTGCGCTTGTTGTTTGGCTGGATTCCCCCGGCAAGATCATTTACACACAAATACGGCTTGGATACGGCGGGAAGCCTTTTACTATCTACAAATTCCGTTCTATGCAGCAAAGCACTGCCCCGGATGATGCGAAGTGGACCAGTGAAAACGACACACGCATTACCCGCGTTGGCCATATCCTGCGCCTGACCCACCTGGACGAACTGCCGCAGCTGCTCAACATCTTTATGGGCGAAATGAGCTTTGTTGGCCCGCGCCCCGAACGCCCCACTGTTTATGACGACCTTGACGGCAAAGTCGAGAACTTCCGCAGCCGTATGCAGGTTATGCCGGGCCTGACTGGTTACGCGCAGGTCAATGGCGGCTATGATTTGAACCCTGCAGAAAAGCTCAAATATGATTTGATCTATATCAATCACTGCTCTGTACTGTTTGACCTTTGGTGCCTGCTAAAAACAATACCTGTTGTTTTTACAATGAAAGGCGCAAGGTAATATATTTTTGCCGGAAAGCAAAACGCCCCGTAAGCATTTTGTTATGCACGCTTACAGGGCATGAGACTTTCATATCGTCACTTATTTTTATGAGGAATCAACTATCGCACAAAATCCAAGGGGCTATATGCAGAAAAACTCCCGCGAGCGACCTGCCTGCGGGAGTTATGGAGGTGACGGGCAGATTTGAACTGCCGAATGAGGGTTTTGCAGACCCTTGCCTTACCACTTGGCCACGTCACCATAATAAGCAAAAAGCCGGCGTAAACCGGTTTCTTGCTGTTTGTCTGGAGCGGCCGACGAGGCTCGAACTCGCTACCTCCACCTTGGCAAGGTGGCGCTCTACCAGATGAGCTACGGCCGCATATCGCAGCTTCTTTACTCTGAAACTGCAAAATAGGTGGTGCCTCCGATCGGAATCGAACCAATGACACGGGGATTTTCAGTCCCCTGCTCTACCGACTGAGCTACAGAGGCATAATGGCGACCCGGATCAGGCTCGAACTGACGACCTCTAGCGTGACAGGCTAGCGTTCTAACCAACTGAACTACCGGGCCAAGCCCTTTCGCGCTTTGCATCAGGCGTTACCTGACCGCTGCAACATGATTGATTATACTGGATTATACCCCAACTGTCAAGCACTTTTTTGATTTTTTTGCCATTTTTCTTGTGTTTCGCGCATCAGCGTCAATAAAGTTTTGGGCAGGTGCTCTTGTGCTTTCCTCTGCTGACCACGGCCATGCCGCAGCGTTAATTTGCAGTTGCTCTTTCCCGACTACAACATTTTTTGTTACAGCGTTAATGTGCAGAAAGCCGCCGCGTCATCATCGCGCAAGGCCACAAGAGCTCTTTCGTTATTTTCAAAATCGTTTGGCTCCATTTTCTCTGCCCCAAAAATGCTGCTGCTTTCCATGGGCAGCCTGCTGCAAAAGCGATGGTCCCATCCCACAGTTCATGGTCGGGTGCCATTACGATAATTTTCTCCAACTTATTCTCCTTGAAACCCTTCGGATTTTAACGAATCGAACCGCAAACAAAAAGCACAGCAGTTTTTCGATACATCTGTATCACAACTGCTGTGCTTTTGGCAGGGGTAGAAGGATTCGAACCCTCGGCACGCGGTTTTGGAGACCGCTGCT
>OGPN01001282.1_pt1 | contig 16575 bp, 12 predicted proteins | sample 1552941 | NCBI WGS metagenome assembly OGPN01 (sample SAMEA2580220, study PRJEB22360) | human gut metagenome | biome: human gut; feature: human-associated habitat; material: faeces | place: Denmark | collected 2008/2010
AAAGCGGCAGTGCGCATGGCCCAGGATCTCGGGGTGCAGGATCGTGCAGCAGCGTGGGAAGCGTTGCTGGAAAAGGGCAGCAAGGCCTTTGTGGAAAAGCTCTGGAACGGCAGATATTTCAGTCTCTGGGCGGACGGTGACAAGCGGGACGACTGCTGCATGACGGACCAGATAGACGGACAGTGGTATGCCCGTCTGCTTGGGCTTGGCAATTTTCTGCCCCAGGATAAGATCGACACTGCGACAGACTGCATTCTTTCAGAAAACTTCCGCCCAGAATCCGGTCTGGTCAACGCCTCCTATCCGGCGCAGGCAACCCCGACACTGTATACCTGGAAAAATGTGCAGATGGAGAGCAACTGGTCCGGCATCGAATATTCCTTCGCATCATTCCTGCTGGAAAACGGCAGATACAAGGAAGCAGCTCAGATCGTGGAAACGGTTGAAAGAAGACACACGCAGAATGGCAGACGCTTCAACCACGAGGAATGTGGGGAACACTACTATCGTGCGCTGGCATCCTGGGCAGTGTTACAGTCTTTGACTGGTCTAAAGGCAGATATGCCCAGAGAAAAGCTCAGCTTTTCGCCCGCCCTGCCTGAACTCACCGCGCCGTGGTTTGTGCCGGGCGCATATGGCAAACTGAGCATTGCGGATAACAAAATCCGTATCGAATGCCTGGGCGGCAGCATGAAGTTAAAACAGCTTGGGATCCGCACCGGAATGGAAAAAGCGGTGGTGACGACTATGGGTGCGTCAGCAGAGAACGCAGCCGTGGCAACGGAGAAAGCCGCGGCAGTAGCAGCCTACACGCAGACGCATGCGGATGGATTTTTGACGCTGGAGTTTGCGGATGGACTGGAGTTTTGCAGCGGGATGGACGTGGAGCTTGCAGGGGAATAATTTGCAAAAGAGGAACGAAACAATAGCAATAGAATGCACGCTCAGCGCGTATTCTATTGTTTTTTAGACGAAAAAAACTATTTCCCACGATAAACATAATGTTCCAGACTGATTTTAGAGCTGATTTCCGGAGGTAAAATTAAATGGTGAAGATTAAGACCTTTGGCAACGTGTTTGACGGTGGAATAGAGCTCAGAGTCGATATCTTTTTCGAAAATTGCGAGAACCTGAGAAGGAGAGGAGGTAAGCTTTTTGATATCTTCTAAAAGGGCAGAAGAGGGAATAAATACGTCATTTTCCCTGCTTAGACCAAGGCAGAAATTTACACCGCCCATCACTTTATCAACGAAGAGATAAGGGCGGAGGTTATTATAATCACCGGTGATTTTAGTTATTTTTGAAACATCCATCAATATGGGAAGCGCAGCGAGTTTCAGATGGGAAGTCCCATCGGATTTGAACTGAAATTCATTTAAGCCGAGCTTGTTTTCGATACATTTTCTGTAAAAGTTCTTGGATTGATGCTGCAGTATTTTGCCCTCTGTATTTGTCAGTTCCAATCCGGTCAGGTGTTGGTAATTTCTCTCATGAAATATGACCTCTATAAATCGAATGGAATTATCCTGTCTTTCTCTGAAAATGATAAGCAACTTCTTATGCAAAAGGTTTTGTTGATATTGCTTCGCACAATTCAGAACTCTTTTACGTGCGTCTTCTTTTGTAAACTTCATAAATAGTTCGGAAATCCTCCATAAAGAATAACGGTTAGACTACATATACATAGATTTTCCTGAAAGATCATAAATAATAGATATGGAAAGAGAGAGCAATAGCACCATTGTACTATATACTCCCTCTTTGTGGCTAATTTTAATGTTGTCTGCCAACGACCGGTAAAATACCGGTAAAAATATCGGATTTTAGTGTTGTCCGCCAACGGTCAATCACAGGATTGACAAGCATATCAGATTTTAGTGTTAGCCCACTGGAAAAGCACGCTTTTCCTACTACTATTATTATAGGCAGAGCAGATTTTTATGTCAATAGAAATCATAAATCATTCCCAGATATTCTCCAAATGCGGTGCCGCAAAACATGTATTCGGTCTGACGCAAACATTTTTTTGATAGAACGATATATCGACAGGGTGTTGACAAAATATAAAAAAGTGCTATAATTTATTTCAACAATAAAAGGGAGTAGCCAGCACCGAGAGGTGGTTTGAAACCGTCACCCCGACAAGCAGCCAGATGATAATCGATTTGTTGCAGATGTCTGTATTAAATGAAATGCGCGAGACTTTTATTGCAGCTGTCAGGCTGTAATAGAGGCCTCGTTTTTTTGTTTCGTTGGAAAGGGTGTCCATAGGAAACAAAATCCTCCGGGGGAAAAGCACTTTTCCGGAAAAGTCGCCTGGCAGCGACCGAAGCTATTTACTTTACGAGTCCACCAGACTGGTGGAGAAAAGGAGAATGAGTATGTTTACAGGAATTAGTTTAGGAGCTGTTGTTGCCATAATCGCAGTGATCGCGCTGCTTGGAATTATCGCTTCCGGGTATGTGAAAGCACCTCCGGACACGGCATTTATTATTTCCGGCCTGCGCAAAAAGATCATTATCGGGAAATCGAGTATCAAGATCCCGTTTCTGGAACGTCTTGACAAGCTGAGCTTAAAGCTGATCCCGATCGATGTGAAGACAGAAGCAGCGGTGCCGACGGCGGATTACATCAACATTCAGGTGGACGCAGCAGTTAACGTCAAGGTTTCCAGCGAGCCCGAAAAATTAAAGCAGGCAGCAGAAAACTTCCTGAATCAGAACACCCAGTACATTGCGCAGGTAGCGAGAGAGGTTCTGGAAGGCAACATGCGTGAGATCGTAGGCCGCATGCGTCTGGAGGAAATGGTCAGCGACCGTCAGAAATTCGCGGACCTGGTAAAGGAAAATGCCGAGCCTGACCTGGCTGCCATGGGTCTGGACGTTGTCAGCTTCAATGTGCAGAACTTTACGGATTCCAACGGTGTCATTGATGACCTTGGTATCGACAACATTTCCCAGATCAAGAAAAAGGCAGCGATTGCAAAGGCTGAGGCAGAAAAAGAAATCGCGGTAGCAAAGGCGGAAGCGGATCGTCAGTCCAACGACGCGCGGATCAATTCCGAAAGAGAGATCGCCATCAAGAACAACGAGCTGGATATGCAGAAGGCAGAGCTTCAGAAAAACGCGGACAGCAAGCGGGCGGAAGCAGATGCGGCATATGAGATCCAGAAAGAGGAACAGCGAAAGACCATCGAAGTAACTGCGGCAAATGCCAACATTGCAAAAGAGGAACGTCTGGTGCTCTTAAAACAGCGTGAAGCAGAGACGATGGAAAAATCGCTGGATGCACAGGTTAAGAAAAAAGCGGAAGCGGAGAAATTCGAACGTCAGCAGAAAGCGGAAGCAGAGCTGTTTGAACGCCAGAAAGAAGCGGAAGCAAAGAAATTTGAAACGGAAAAGGCTGCAGAGGCGCAGCGTGCGAAGGCGGAAGCAGATCTGTTCTCTAAAGAACAGGAAGCCAAAGGTATCCGCATGGTCGGCGAAGCGGAAGCAGAAGCGATTCGCGCCAAAGGTGTTGCGGAGGCGGAAGCGATGGAAAAACGTGCGCAGGCTTATCAGAAATACAACAACGCGGCAATGGCGGAAATGCTCATCAAGGTGCTGCCCGATATCGCAGGCAAGATCGCAGAGCCTCTGACCCAGATCGACAAGATCACGATTATTGGCGGTTCGGACGGATCAAATGGTGTGGACCAGGTAGCAGGAAACGTACCGGCAGTGATGACAAAGCTGTTTGAAACCATGAAAGAAACCGTGGGCATCGACCTTGCGGAAGTTGTAAAAGCGGGAACCTATGATGCAAAAGTGAACCGCAATATCACGATCAACGCAGACGGAGCAAAGCAGGCAGCGGAGGTGTTGAAGCAGGAAACTGCTGCAGAAGCATCGGCGGAAATCGCAGAGTAAACAGCTTGGATTGTATTGAAAAAATGTTTTAAACGCATATAATAGAGATATGATAATTGGTGCGGCATACTATAAGGGGAGGTGTTAAATATAGCAACTTCGAGTATTAAAAAGAACTTTTTGGTTTCTGGAGAAAAACAGGCAGAATTGTTTGCGGATGCGATTGAAAGTTCCTATATGGAATCTCTCTGCAGAAAGACGGAAAATGAGTTGAGAATTACCCATCTGCGCGGAGCAGAAGACATCAGAAAGTTTATGGCGAAGAGAAAAGAGGTAAATGCTTAACGAGGTTACAGTGTTAAACATTCGTGAGTATTTGGCTGCAACAGAAAATGGAAGATTTGGAGAGGAGGAATTGAAAGAACTTCTCTCCGAATTTTCCTGCAGTAAAAACGCCGATGTTGAACGATTTTTAAAGGAACAGGCGATAGAATTTACAAAGAAGAATCAGTCAGTAACGTATTTGGTATTCCACAGTCAGGATGCTTCGCTGGTAGGCTACTTTACGCTGGCGATTAAACCGATTTGCGTCAGTGCGGAGAAGTTCAGTAACACGACGAAACGTAAAATAGCCAGAGTCAGTGAGCAACGGGAAAATGAACTTACATATACACTTTCTGCGTATCTGATTGCGCAGCTGGGAAAAAATTTTAGAAATGGGGCAAATCGGAAAATTACAGGAAAGCAGTTGCTTCAGGCAGCTGTTGATACCATTCTGAAATTACAGTATATGACCGGAGGCATGGTATTTTTTCTGGAGGCAGAAAATGAAGAGCATCTGATGCAGTTTTATGAAGTGGAAAATGGATTTAAAAGATTTGCAGTAAAAGAAACGAATCACAGAGCGAAGAAATCGCAAAAACTGATTCAGTTGCTAAAAGTTCTGTAACAGAAACTCCCGGCAAAGCCCCTAAAAAAGGCTCTGCCGGGAGTTTTTTACGTCCGATCCCAGGCGACAAAAGTGCCACGACATATTCTTTTTTACAGAAGCGCTTACGCGTCTTTTCCCTGCCCCTGCGGTGCATTGCGCAGGGTATCCTTCTGCATCCATTTTCCACGCTTATAATAGAGGATAAACAAGATCGATGTAATAGTCCAGGTCAGTGGATAGGAAAATGCCACTGTTGCGACCTCGTGTCTGAGGGGAACGGCAATCGTGATCCAGAGGATTCTCAGGACACAGACCCCAAAGCAGGTCAGCAGCATCGGGAAAAAGGAATCCCCGCAGCCGCGGCAGGTACCGGAAAGGATTTCGATGCAGATGTAAGTGATGTAGGCGGGAGAAACGACACGCATCATGCCGATGCAGATGTTGATGACATTGGTATCGCGTGTAAATAAAAGCAGGATCGTTCCGCCGAAATTCAAAACGATAAAGCTGAGGAAAAGGCTGGTCACGGCAGCAAGACCGAGACAGATGCGGACACTTTTTTTGATACGGTCGTATTTTCCGGCGCCGAAATTCTGCCCGGCGAAGGTCGTGATGGAAACGCCGTAAGCACCCATAATCATCCAGAAAATACTGTCTACTTTTCCGTAAGCGGTCCAGGCTGCGATTGTATCGGTTCCGAAGGAGTTGATGGAGGACTGGATCAACAGGTTGGAAATCGAATACATTGCGGACTGCAGACCGGCAGGCAGACCGATTTTGATGATGTCAAATAAAAGATCGCGGTGAAACCGGATTTTGGAAACGATCAGGCGATAGGAATCCTGTGTGCGCAGCAGGGCGATCAGTGTCAGGATCGCGGAGAAAAACTGGGACGCAATCGTCGCAATTGCAGCTCCGGCAACGCCCATGTCGAGCACTGCGACAAATAAAAGGTCGAGCACAATGTTGACCAGGCAGGAAGCGATCAGAAAATAGAGCGGTCGTTTGGAATCGCCGACAGCGCGCAGGATACCGGAGCCCATGTTGTAGATCATGGACGGAATCGTGCCGAGATAATAAATTTTCATATAAGTCAGGGAAAGGGAAAGGATGTCGTCCGGCGTTCCCATCGCGGTCAGGGCAAAGCGTGCGGAAACAAGACCGATCAGCATAATCACAACGCCGCCTGCAATCGCCAGAGCAATAGCGGTATGGACGGAATCACTGACCCTGCGCCGGTTGTCTGCGCCGTAATACTGGGAAATAATAACGGTTGCACCGGAAGAAAGACCGACGAAAAACCCGACGAGCAGGTTGATAATCGTGGAAGCAGAGCCCCCAACAGAGGCAAGCGCTTCCTTACCGACAAAGTTGCCGACGATGATCGCATCCGCAGTGTTATAGAGCTGCTGAAAAAATGTTCCAAATAAAATAGGGAAAAAGAAAATCAGAAGCTGCTTCCAGATGACTCCTTCAGTGATCTGATTTGTTGTGTTTTGTGCTGCCTGCTTACTCATAAAGTAAAAAAATCCTCCGTTTTTAAATACTACACAAGGTCAGTATAGACTTGTCTGCAAAGAAACACAAGACACTATGTAAAACATCGAAAAAATGCTATACTTAGTGTACAGTTCACGAAGGGAGCGCCGCTTTATGAGCAAAAATAGAAATCGGACCAGACGGATTTACGGAATCATTCTGACATCGTTTATTATCATATGGATAGGAAGCGTTTCTCTCCAGATGCTGAGCAATCGGCATAATGCCTGGATCGCCAGCGAGATGATCCTGCAGCAGCTGGAGGACGTGATCGAAGAAAATAAAGAAAGCTATCAGACGCTTCTGGAAACCCTGAAGGAAGAGTATACGCTGCGGGCAGAGACAGTGGCAAATCTCCTTGAAATGGAAGGAAGACTATATCAGACCACAGAGGAGTACCGCAAGATCGCAAAACAGCTGCGTGTGGACGAAATTCACATTATCAATACGGGCGGATGTATCGTGGCAGGAACAAATCCGGAGTATTTTGGCTACAGCTTTTCTTCCGGCGAACAAATGGGATATTTTAAGCCCATGCTGACAGATAAAACGCTTTCCATGTGTCAGGATATGGTGCCGAATACTGCAGAAGGCAAAATGATGATGTATGCCATCGTCTGGAATTCTTCCGGCACGGCCATGATCCAGATTGGCATTACCCCCAGCCGACTGCTTGCAAAAATGAACAGTGCCAGCGTGGAAAATCTGGTTCGGCAGATGCCGATTACCTCCGGAATGAATATTTTTCTGCTAAATGCCACCACAGGAAAAATGCTTGCAACCACGCGGCAGGATGTATTGCTCTATGAGCTGCAGGATTCCGACCGGCTGGAAGAAGGAAACCTGCAGGAAGGAAAGCGGTATCGGACCAGTGTGAAAATCAGTGACAGACAGCAGTATCTGGTCTATGAAAAATATGGGGAATATAATCTTGCAGTTTCCTACGACATTTTAGAGGCGAACCAAAATCTGATCTATGTTGCAGCAACCATGTTTCTGGTATTGGTGCTTTCTTTTTTGATCATTTTTTATATTACGGAGCGCTCGATCGCTGCGATTGATAAAAATGAAGAGGAGTTAAAGCAGGCGAAGGAGGCGGCAGAGCGTGCAAATGCAGCAAAAACCGGATTTTTGTCCCGAATGTCACATGATATCCGGACACCGTTAAACGGCATTATCGGAATGATCGAAATCAGCGACCGCCACAGGGAGGACAGAGCGCTGGTGGATGCAAACCGTGTAAAGGAAAAGGTTGCGGCAAATCATCTGCTGGAGCTGATCAACGATGTACTGGAGTTTAACAAGCTGGATGAAGAAAACCTTCAGCTTACAAAAGAACCCTTTTGCTTAAAAGAGCTCTGGCGGGAAATTATCACGATCGTGGAACCCCGGGCAGCAGATAAGGGAGTCCGTTTAACGTATGAGGAACAGACAGAAGGTAAAGCAACCGGCTGTGTGCTTGGAAGCCCTCTGCATGTCAGACAGATCTTTATCAATATTTTGGGGAATGCGATCAAATATACGGATGCCGGCGGACATGTCCTGTGTCAGGTGACTATAAAGGCTATCGGGGAAAGCCTGATATCCTGCCGGACTGTGATTTCGGATAACGGAATCGGCATGAGCACAGCATTTCTTCCCCATCTGTTTGAACCCTTTTCACGGGAAAATACCGATGAGAAAAGTGTAACTCAGGGAACCGGACTGGGAATGTCCATCGTCAGACATCTGGTCGACAAGATGGGCGGAACGATTACGGTGGAGAGCGAGAAGGGAGCTGGAACCACATTTACGGTCACGCTCCTGTTTGAAGGACCCAAAGAACAGGAATGTAAGAAGATCGAAGAAGGGGATCAGAGTGCGGATATTACCGGAATGCGTGTGCTTCTTGCAGAGGACAATGAGCTGAATATGGAGATCGCGGAAACCTTTCTGACAGATGCAGGTGTACAGATCACAAAGGCATATAATGGAAAAGAAGAGGTGGAGCGCTATCTGGAGCAGCCGGCAGGTACCTTTGATGCGATCCTGACCGATCTGATGATGCCGGTAATGGACGGCTGCGAAGCGGCGCGGGCGATCCGCGGCAGCGGTCGTGCAGATGCCGAAAGTATCCCCATCATTGCTTTGACGGCCAACGCCTTTTTGGAGGATGCAGAACGGGTGAAGCGGGAAGGAATGAATGAGCATCTGCCCAAACCGCTGGACGTCGGGAAAATGCTTTCCGTATTGGCAAAATACAGGAAATAAGGGCTGTGACGGAAGCATTTTTGGAAAGCTTTCCGGCTTGTCAAATACCCGGTTCTGACATACAATACTGATATGCGGCAGGAAATGGGGCCTTTTCGAACATGGAAAAGGAGATAGTGTGAAAAATAAGCGTGATCGCTTATTTTTCACACAGCTATTTGTGCCGCAGGCGTCACAAAGTAGCTAGGATCGCAGAGCAGAACTGGAAGTTCTGCTCGCGGTTCCTTCGGCGCAAAGCGCCTGCGGAATGGAGGATAAAATGCCGATATTTCAAACAGTTGCTGCGGCATGCCGCGCCGCAGGAGAAAAAATGAGATCCTGGAAACAGAAAAAAAGAACAGACCGGCTTTGGAAAGTGGTTTTATGGGGAATTCTGTGGGCAATGCTATGCCCGACGCTAGGGGCCTGTGGGGCACAGCGGGAAGAGCTCTTTTTGTCGGAAAAGGAAAGCATAGCCTATGGGGATGGAAACCGCAAAGTAGAATCAAAGGTCGAAGACACGGACCCAAACCGCGAGGCTAAGTCAAATGCCGGGGACACGGATCAAAACCGCGAGGCTGAGTCAAATGCCGGGAATACAGACCAAAACCGCGAGGTTGAGTCAAATGCCGGGGACACGGATCAAAACCGCAAGGCTGAGCCAAGTGCCGGAAGCACAGACCGGACAGAGCTCTCCGATGCTTCCTCAGAGGAAACAAAAACCCTTGTGGTGCACATCTGCGGAGCAGTATCCGCTCCGGGGGTCTATGAGCTTCCGGCAGGCAGCAGAATTATAGACGCCGTGGAGGCCGGAGGCGGTTTTTTGCCGGAAGCGGATGAAGCATGCTGCAACCTGGCGGAAGAAATCGTGGACGGTTGTCAGATTTATATCATGACAAAATCGGAAAGCTGCGCCGACGGACAGACAGAAAAGAAAGCCGGAATCCAGACTTCGCCGGACAGCGATATGCAAACGACAGACAGAAATGTGCGAAGCAACAGCACTCCGGCCTTGGAGAACGGTCTGGTCAACCTCAACACAGCGGACGTTGCTGCACTCATGACGCTGCCTGGAATCGGGGAAAGCCGGGCAAAGGCGATTATAAGCTATCGGGAGCAGCATGGAGCGTTTGCGCAGATTGAGGATATCATGAAAATCAGCGGAATCAAGCAGGCTGCATTTTCAAAAATCAAAGACAAAATTACAGTTTAATCATAGACAGAAAGAATCCGGACAGACAGCGAGAAACGGATTGTCCGGTCGGGAAAAGGGAGAAACATGGCAAAGAAAGTTTTGGTTGTGGACGATGAAAAGCTGATTGTAAAAGGAATCCGGTTCAGCCTGGAGCAGGACGGAATGGAAGTGACCTGCGCATATGACGGAGAAGAGGCGCTGCTGTGTGCGAAAGAGCAGAAATTTGATATGATTCTGCTCGACATTATGCTGCCAAAACTGAGCGGAACCGAAGTATGCCAGCAGATTCGGGAGTTTTCGGACGTTCCGATTGTAATGCTCACAGCCAAAAACGACGACATGGACAAAATCATGGGACTGGAATACGGCGCAGATGACTACATCACCAAGCCCTTTAACATCCTTGAGGTAAAGGCGCGCATCAAGGCGATCATGCGCCGTACCTCTGCGAGAGGACAGATCGCAAAGCCGGAAAGCATTCTGGAAAGCGGAGATATGCGCGTAGACTGCGAAAGCCGCCGCGTCAGCATTTCCGGCAGAGAGGTCAATCTCACTGCAAAAGAATTCGACCTGCTGGAGCTTTTGATCCGCAATTCGAATAAAGTCTATAGCCGTGAAAAACTGCTGAACCTCGTCTGGGGCGCAGACTATCCCGGGGATGTCCGTACCGTAGACGTCCACATCCGCCGCCTCCGCGAAAAAATTGAAACCAACCCCAGCGAACCCCGCTACGTCCACACCAAATGGGGAGTGGGATATTATTTCCGCGTATAAGCAGAACCGGACCAGACGATGAAAAGCGGCAAAATCTCTGCTTGCAGAAGATTTTGCCGGTTGTCAGCGGATGACCCGGTGAGCAACGCGAACCGGGCTTTTGCGTTAGCAAAAGGTCCGGTTTCCCGTCGGCAGCCCAATCCTTTTCCCCCGGAGGAACCCATGAACACAAGCAGCAAAACCCCCGGATTATTCCGGCGGCTCACTTATAAAATTCCGATCTTCCGCAGCCTGAAGGCCTACATTTTCCTCCTGATGCTGATCATCGGAATCGTGCCCAGCGACATCATGCGGCTGGGCATTCTGAATAATTACGAAGAACGTGCGGTGAATCTGCGCGGCTCGGACGTCGCGTCCCAGTACCGGATTATCGCAAATCACCTGGTCAATTACAACTACCTGCAAAATCCAACCTCCGATGTCGTCAATGCCGAGCTGGAGCAGATGTCCAATCTGTATGACGGCCGTGTGCTGATTATCAACAGCAATTTCCGCATTGTGAAAGACACCTACGCCATGAGCGAGGGGAAAACGATGATTTCCGAGGAGGTGATCAAGTGCTTCCGCGGGGAAAGTACGACCCGCTACGACAAGACGAACGGCTATATCGAGATGACGGTTCCGATTACGGAGACGGTAGACGGGGAAAAAGGGCAGACGAGCATCGTACGCGGCGTGATTCTGGCCAGTGCATCGACGGACAGCATTGCGACAACGCTGGACATCCTGAGCCGGAAAGCCCTGATTCTGGAAATCGTGATGGGAATTATCATTATCGGCATCGTCTTTTTCTTCTCGCACATCCTGATTATGCCCTTTAAGCGCGTAACCCAGGCGATCAGTGAGGTCAAGGACGGTTTCACGGACGAGCCGATTTCCGTACCGGATTATCTGGAAACCGAGCATATCGTGGATGCCTTCAACCAGCTGCTGGGCAGAATGAAGGTCATCAACGATTCCAGGCAGGAATTCGTATCGAATGTCTCTCACGAGCTGAAAACGCCCATGACCTCGATCAAGGTGCTGGCGGATTCCCTGAATCAGCAGCCGGACGTGCCGGTGGAGTTGTATCAGGAGTTTATGCAGGACATTACGGAGGAAATCGAGCGGGAAAATAAAATCATCAACGACCTGCTTTCCCTTGTAAAAATGGACAAAACCGAAGGCTCAATGGACATTTCCGCAGTGGATATCAACGAGCTGTTGGAAACGACGCTAAAGCGCCTGCGTCCCATCGCCCGCAAACGGGACATCGAGGTGGTTCTGGAAAGCCTGCGCCCGGTTACGGCAGAGGTGGACGAGGTCAAAATGTCTCAGATTTTCACGAACCTTGTGGAAAATGCGATTAAATACAATAAAGAACACGGCTGGGTCAAGGTGCTTCTGGACGCGGATCATCAATTTTTTACGGTAGAGGTTTCCGACTCCGGAATTGGTATCCCGGAGGAGGATTACGAGCATATTTATGAACGTTTTTACAGAGTAGATAAATCGCATTCCCGTGAAATCGGCGGCACCGGCCTTGGACTTGCCATCACCAGAAATGCGATTCTGCTGCACCGTGGTTCGATCAAAGTGAGCAGCGTGGAAGGACAGGGCACGACCTTTACGGTGAAAATCCCCTTGTCCTACATCAAGTGATTTCAGAAAATTTGGAGAAAACTATGTCAGGAATCAAAAAAATGCGGGCGGCTGTGCTGCTTTTGGGCTGCCTGCTGTTGACCGGAATATTTGCCGGGTGCGGGAAGAAAGAAGAGACGCCTGCAAATACGGTCAGCGTTTATTATATTAATAAAGAAGAAACGAAAATCACGGCAGTGGAAAAAGAGCCGGAGGGCGACACCCTTTCCAAACAGGCGGAATGGGGTATTTCCCAACTGAAGGAAAATCCGGTAGAGCTGTCTTTGCGCTCACCGATCAGCGGTTTTACGATCAATAGCTGGAATGTCAAAGACGATCAGCTGGTGCTGGACATGAGTGTGGAATATAAAAAGCTGTCTCCGTCCTCAGAAGTGCTGGTTCGGGCTGCAATTGTGCGCACGATGACGCAGCTGGAGGGAATTTCCTATGTTTCGGTGACGGTCGGTGGAGAAGCACTGACGGACAGCCTCGGCAATGTGGTCGGCCCTATGACGGCAGATCTGTTTATTGACAACGCCGGAAATGAAATCAATGCATACGAAAAAACGCGTCTGCTTCTTTATTTTACCAATGAAAGCGGCGAGCGCCTGATCGGCGTCCAGACAAAACCGGTTGTATACAGCAGCAATATTTCCATGGAAAAGCTGGTGGTAGAGCGGCTGATTGCCGGACCGGATGCAGAAAACGAAGAGCTTTATCCGGTCATCAACCCTGCGACAAAGGTGCTGGGCGTGACGGTAAAGGATGGAACGTGTTATGTAAACCTGGATAACGGTTTCCTGACACAGACCTACAATGTTTCCGCAGAGGTTCAGATCTATTCCATTGTCAACTCTCTGGTAGAATTGTCGAACATCAACAAGGTGCAGATTGCGGTAAACGGGAATACAGATCTGATTTTCCGGGAAAAAATTTCACTGTCTAACGTGTTTGACCGGAATCTTGATCTGGTTTACGAAACGGAGGAATTACAATCATAAAAAATTGCAGAAGACCGCTGTGCGCGGCAATCCTGATTTTCCTGACCCTCTATCTGGCAGCGCGTCTGCTGCCGGAGTGGGTGGGAACGGACGCTGGCACAGACAAGTCAGAGAAAGCACCCATTGGCGGACGCACCTCGCTTACACAGCTTGACACCTGGTTGGAAACCATGGATGGCGAAACCCTGTGCCTGACGGGCAAAGTCACAGACTGCTGGCAGCCTGTAGATGGAACCCGGGAAAACGCCAGCTTTCTTTTAAAAGACCTTTCTATCGAGGCAGATGCCTCATCTTTTGTTTTTTCAGGGGATTCGGCGGAAACGACCGATAACCTGTCACAGATATCCGGTTCGGCAGATGCGGATCAGATGTCAGTTCTCATTTCTTCTCAGAAAACAACCTCACAAATCAATGAAATGCAGGAAATATTCGGGAAAAACGCGAGTGCGTTGTGCTATTTGCAGGAAGACGAAGCGCTTCCAAAGGCAGGCAGCTATGTTCGGGTTTTCGGCGAAGTGTCGCCATTTTTGCAGGCAACGAATCCTGGAGAATTCGACACAGCAGCCTATTATCGGAGAAAAGACTGCCTGTTTGCGCTGAGAAAAACAAAAATTACCGCTCAGACAAAAAACTATGGACGGCTGGAAGAATTTCTTTCACAGCTGCGCTATGAATCGGAGGTATTGTTCCGGAAACAGCTGGGGGAAAAGAACGGTGCGACCGCATCCGCCATGGTACTCGGACGGAAAAAAGGAATGGACAGCGAAGTAAAAGCGCTATACCAGGGCGCAGGAATCAGCCATCTGCTGGCAATTTCCGGACTACACCTGTCCCTGATCGGCGCAGGACTGTTCGGATTTTTGAAAAAAGTACGGCTTCCGGTTACTTTGAGCGCCGGAATTTCCACATGGATTCTGATTGTATACGCGCAGCTGACCGGAATGGGCATTTCTACCCGGCGCGCCCTTGTCATGTTTTTGCTGTTTTTGGCGGCGGGACTGCTCAAACGCACGCCCGATCTGCCAACCTCCCTTGCGGTGGCGGCGTTGCTTCTGCTTGTGCCCAAGCCACAGCGGATTCTGGATGCAGGCTTTCAGCTTTCGTTTTCGGCAGTGATCGGGATTGCGGTAATGATTCCGGTTTTGCAGGATGGTTGGGAGGACGTAGCACCTTCGCTGCGAGTCACCAATCGAGTCACCGATGGAGTTGCCGGCTGGAACCTTGTTCGGGCTGCCATCGCCCGTGCCTGCCGCTTCCTTTGCAAAAATATCCTTGCCGGTCTGGGCATTACCATGACGATGCTGCCGTTTCTGCTGATTCATTTTTATGAATGGAGTCCGTGGTCGGTGCTGCTGAATCTGGCAGTCATTCCGCTGATGGGAATCTTGCTGCCGTGCCTGATCGGACTGCAGCTGGTCGCCCGTCTGACTGCGCTTGCCCACTGCCTGGAGCTTCCCCAGCACCTTCTTTGCGCCGCCATCGAAGCGATTTTTTCCTGCTATGAGCAGCTGTGCCGGTTCACAACGGCGCTTCCGGGCAGTATCCTGCACACCGGATATCCGACCTGGCAGGCACTGACCGCGTATACAATCGGACTGATTGCTTTGGCTGTGTCAGGCAAAAAACTCCGTCCGCACCTCCGGCTTGCAGTAGCTGTGTGTCTGATGGGGATTTTTCTGATCCGCCTTCCGGGTGAACTGAACGTCACGATGCTGGACGTCGGGCAGGGAGAGTGCGTTGGAATCGAAACCCGGGAGCATCATGTATATCTGGTGGATGCCGGAAGTACGTCGAAGAAAAAGACCGGACAGTACCAGATTATTCCATGGCTGAAATATATCGGGACGCGGAGCGTGGAAGGAATTTTCATCACGCACTGGGACGAAGACCACATCAGCGCGGTAGGGGAGCTGTTGGAGTGGTCGAAAAGCAGCCGGGTCAAAATCCGGCGCATTTTTCTGCCGGATGTGGCGTTGAAGGATGAAGTGCTGGAAACGCTGCTGCAGCAGATCGAAGAGGCGAACGTCTCCGTGGAATACCTTTCTGCGGGAGAGCACATGACCGATGGCGCGCTGCAGATCTCCTGCCTGCACCCCTATGCGAAAAAAGTGCCGGAGGATCGCAACGATGCGTCGCTGGTGCTGCGCCTGTCACAGGGCGATTTTCAGATGCTGCTGACCGGAGATCTGGAAAAGAGCGGCGAAGACTGGCTGGTGGAGCAGGCGCGACCCGCCGTGGAGCAGCCCCATCCCGCTGGGCAGGAGCAGTCACTCCCGTGTGCACCGTCAACCCAGCCCGCTGGGCAGGAGCAGGCACTTTCGCGCGTACCGTCAAACCAGCCCGCTGCGCAAAATCCCCTCCGCTGCACCATCCTCGACGCCGGGCACCACGGCGCGTCCAACGCGACGGGAGAAGCACTGCTGGATTTGGCACAGCCGGAGCTGGTCCTGATTTCCTGCGGCAAAAACAACCGGTACGGGCATCCGGCGCCGGAAACGCTGAAACGCCTGGAAGAGCGGGGAATCCGCTGGTATTCCACGGCGGAGGTCGGCGCAATACAGGTGCATGTTGGAAAGAAAAAAGTGAAAATAGAAACAAGTCGGATTGTACAAAAACAGGTCATATAGGACTGAAAAATACGAAAAAACGTTTATGTAATAAAAGGGAAAAACCTGCAGAAAAAGAAAAATAAACCATAAAACAAACAGAAGCACACAATTAAACGAATCCAAAAAAACGGAAAGTAAAAATAAACGATATAACAACATAAAAATAATTAAATTTTGTTCCGGGGGGGGGTAAAGCTAGAAAATAATAGGGAAAACAGAGCATATTCAGACGAACAGGATTCCTGGAAAAACATACCAATTTGAAAGGAAAAAACCCGAAATACGAGATACAAGAGGAGATTTTCTATCAATTTTTAACACTTTTCATAGAAATTTAATCAAAATGGCATAAATATTTGCCACGTTGTCTGCTTGCAAAGAAGACGTTAGATGGTATAATAAAGTGACTGGCAAGAAGTTTGTAATTTCGACAAAAAACATAATTGTCAGAGTAGAAATACATTAGGATGAACAGAAAGAAACAGGTGGGGGACAAGATGAAGAGAAAGCAGGAGAAGCCGGCATATGACCGGATCGCTGCCGGAGAGCGGCTGCGCTGTCGGAGGCTTGAGCTCGGCTGGAGCAGAGAGCTGGTGGCAGAACGGCTCGGTGTCGTCAATAAATATTATGCGGATATCGAGCGGGGAACCTGCGGCATGAGTGTGGAAACACTGATTAACCTGTCCCGCTTGTATGGAGTGAGTCTGGATACGCTGATTTATGGCGAGGAAGAGAAAAAATCCGCAGTCAGTCAGGAAGAACAGCTGATGCGCGGACTCAACGGGATGCCTCAGGTTGTACAGGATTACTGCCTGCGGATGCTGTGGCT
>OGPN01001292.1_pt1 | contig 16480 bp, 14 predicted proteins | sample 1552941 | NCBI WGS metagenome assembly OGPN01 (sample SAMEA2580220, study PRJEB22360) | human gut metagenome | biome: human gut; feature: human-associated habitat; material: faeces | place: Denmark | collected 2008/2010
CCGAGAACGGCAGGTCCACGTCGCCGGTATTGGTGACGGCAAAGGTCTGGGTAAGTGTGGCGTCACCAGTCAGGGCATAGGTCATGTTGAGCTTAAAGTGGAACGGGAAGGCCTTGAGCGACTCGGGCGTGTCGGTGATCTCGTACGTTACCGAGGAGCCGTCCTCCGAAACCTCGACCAGCTTGTGCTCGACGATGCGCGCGAGTCCGTGGCGCGGCATCTCGCAGGTGCCGGCCGCAGACGTTGCCGTGTTGTTACGCAGCGAGCCCACAATGGGGAACAGGATGGGCGCGTGCTTGCCCCAAAAGGTGGGGTCGCCCTGCCACAGATACTCGTTGCCGTTGAGGGCAAGGCTCGTGAGCTGGGCGCCCATGGAATCGATGGCCGCGGTGAGGCCGCCGCGCTTGATGGTAGTGACGGTAGACATGCTACTTCCTCCAAAAATAAACAATAGTGTCGAGGGCTATTGTCCCACTCTTGGCGGCGGGACGGGACAGCAGGCGATTATTGAGTAGCCATAGCGGAATGAGCGGCGAGCACCTACTGGGTATCCACGTAAAGGTCGAACCCGCCCTGCGGTGTGGTGTCGACCGTTTCGGGCGCCTGTGAGTTAAAGCTCACGGGGACCATGCGCTTTGAGGCGCGGAAGCGCGTACCGTCGGTGGCGACGGGCGGTTCATCGACGGTGAGCTCGTAGTCGCCGGGCTTAAGTTCGATGCCGTCACCAGCGGAATTGACGTATTGATACTCGTCAATCGTCTGCCCTTTGAGCGTGCGCCCCACGATGTGGATGAGCATTTGGCTGTCGCCGCGCGCGGTGTCCCACGTCGCGCCGTCCTTGACCTCGACCGACACATGTACCGAGCGCGTGCGGCCGAGCGATTGCTCAATAGACATCTCGACCTTGGCGGCGTCTTTTCGCTGTTGTTCAACATGGCTCCAGACGTTTCCAATCACCGAGCATGCGATAACGCCGGCCATGAAGGCGATAAGGATGGGGCCAAGCAGAGAGCGACGTCCTGCATCTTCCTCGCGAGCTAGGTTGGGGCGATGCGTGGGGGCGGGCGCCTGGGCACCCTGCGCGGGCACGTCGAGTATGCTGAAGGATGCCGTGCTGCCGGGGTCGATGTTATGGCGCGGCTGCGGGGTCTTGGCCGGCGAGATCGACATGTCGGCTGGCTCGCCGAGCGTGGCCGTAGCGTCGGCCTTGGCCTCGTCTGCCTCGGCCTGGGCCCAAGCTTGTTCGAAGGTCAGAGGCTCGACGGGGTCGAGGGCGGCGTCCGAGTCGGCGGCGACGTCGTTGCCGGCCTCGTCCTCGTCGCTCGACACGTCACGCGGCGTGGGCTCGTCCCACTCCTCGTCCGGAGCCTCACCCTCGCTATACCACCATTCAAAGTTATCGATATCCATACGGGGCGCCCCTTAGGCCTCGCAAATAAACACTCGCTAGTCTTATACCCCCAGACGGCACGCCGGCACAGATAGGAAAACCATCACAACATTCGACGCTTTTCCTCGTTTTCGAGATTTTCATCGAATGTTGTGACGGTTTGGGCGGCAGCCACGCCGCGAATGTGACAAAGGGACTGTCCCTTTGTCACATTCTGTTAGAGTTGCAGGGATTGAATCCCACTTATTCATGCGACATTGGAGTGACAACCTTGACCGCCGCAACCACGCCAAAAAGTAAGTCAACCGCCGCCGCGCTCTCCCCTGCGCGCACCAATCTTTGCCTGGCGCTGCTCGTGTTGTTAGGCTTTTCGCTCGGCTGTTCGGAGTTCGTGGTCATCGGCATCGAAAGTGACTTGGCGACGGAACTCGGCGTATCGCTTGCCACCGCAGGCCAACTTATTAGCGTGTTCGCACTGATCTACGCTATCGCGACGCCGGTGCTCGCGCTCAGCACGGGGCGCTTCCGTCGTTACCAACTGCTCGTGTGCTATAGCATCGTCTTTGTGCTCGGCAATTTGGTCATGGCGCTGGCACCCAACTTTCAAGTGCTGTTCGCCTCGCGCATCATCTTGGGCTCCGTCTCGGGCGCACTGCTCGCCGTGGGCGTGACGTATATCCCCGAGCTGCTGTCCCCGCAGCAGACCTCACTCGCCATCTCGGTGGTGTACGGCGCGTTTTCCGTGGCAATGGTCTTTGTCACTTCGATCGGCAAATTTGTAGCCGACACGCTCGACTGGCACGTGGCCATGTACGGCACGCTGACCTTTGCCGTTTTGATCTGCGGAGCGCTCGTGGCGTTTATGCCGCGCGCTGGGCAAACCGACGAGCCCGCCACTTTTCGCGAGCAGGCGGGTCTGCTACGCGAACCGAGCATCGTCACCGGCATGCTCATCTTTTTGTTTGGCGTGGGGTCGGTCTACGTTTTCTATGGCTACGTGACGCCTTATCTTGAGCAGGTGCTGGGCATGGGCACGGTCGAAGCCAGTACCACGCTCATGGCCTACGGCGTGTTCTGCCTGATCTCGAACATCCTGGGCGGATGGATCGATGCGCGCTTTGGCATGAAGGCGCTACTCGTGACGTTTGTGCTGCAGGCCGCAGCGTTACTCGGACTGTTTGCTGTGGGCGGCACCATGCCGCTCGCACTTGTCTTTGTCTTTAGCCTGGCGATGCTCATGTACCTGTTCTCGGTGTCGTGCATCACGCACTTTATGGACGTGGCTCGCAGCCGCCATCCCAAATCGATGGTGCTCGCGAGCTCGGTAGAACCCATGGCGTTTAATGTCGGCATTTCGTTTGGCACCGCGGTGGGCGGTGCCGTGGTAAGCGGAGCTGGCATTGCATATGTAGGCGCAGTGGGTGCCGCGTTCTCGCTTGTGGCCTGGGTGCTTACGCTGGTGACGATTAAGTTGGCTCGCTGGGAGCGCAAGCGGGCGAGGGCGCAGGCGTAGATGCGATACTCGAGCTCGATGATGGCGATCGAAAGGAAACCGCATATGCAACGCGTACTGTTTATCTGTTATGGGAACATCTGCCGCTCGACGATGGCTGAGTCGGTGTTTACCGAGCTGGTGCGGCGCGCCGGGCGCGCGGGCGAGTTTGTCATTGACTCCGCTGCGACCTCGACCGAGGAGATCGGCAACCCGCCACACCACGGTACCGTTGCCAAGCTACGCGAGGTCGGGATTCCCGTCGTCGCACATCGCGCACGTCAGGTGCGTCGCGCGGAGTATGGCGACTGGGACCACATTGTCTATATGGACGACGAGAACGCCCGCGGCCTGTACCGAATTTTTGGGAAGGACCCCGATGGCAAGATCTCGCGCCTGCTCGATTGGACCGATCGCCCCGGCGACGTGGCCGACCCCTGGTACACCGGCAATTTCGATGCCACCTACCGCGACGTACTCGACGGCTGCACCGCTATGCTCGAGCAGCTGTAGGCAATCGAGGTCGCGGGCCACGCCTTTGTCACATCCGGGACTAGCCCTAGACCGGCTTGACCTCCAGCTTTATCCCCTCGGCGCAGGAGTCGCCCAAAACATCCGAAAGGGCCCAGGTCGCATATAGCGGCAAATAGAGAACCGCTCCGTTGCGCTCAACGTTGCCTCTCGAGAAAACAATCCCGAGCCTTACGCCATATTCAGCCGTATCAAGCACATGACCGAGCGCAGCGTGCGCGTGGTAATAGGAGCCCGATTTAACCTCGATCGGAACAGCCGTCCCATCCGGTCCATCGACCACAAAGTCCACTTCACCGCGCTTTTTTGTCTGATAGTAGTAAAGCTGGCGATTTTGGGCAGCCAGCTGCTGGGCCACCACGTTTTCGTAAATGCCGCCCAGATTGGGCTCCTTGCTATCAAGATACGCCGCTTGGGCGACTCCGACGGGGTAGCGCGCCATCAACATGCCCGTATCCGATTGATATAGCTTGAACTGCGATGGCCGTGCCGTCTTGAGCAAGGGCGATTTTGGCTCGGGTACGATATCGGCTTTTGGGGGGAAGCGTTTCCTTGATATCGGCTTTGAGAGCAACGCCGGCATCGACAAGCCATACAAAATCTCGCTGATACTTCTCGTAGTGAGCCTTGGGGTCAATGGAATTGAGCACGAAGCGCTTGTTTTCGCCCTCGAGCATAATAGGGAGCTGATCGTAAATGCTCTGCACCTGAAGGGCTCGCCCGCTTGCATACTTGGAGATATCCCGCCGGTACTGTTCGTTGAGCTCTGACTGTAGCTGACGAACAGAGGCAAGGTCGCCCTGCGTGTCAAGGAAACGCTGCACGACCTCCGGCATTCCGCCGACAACGGTATAGGTCCTGAAGTTTGCCATCATCGCGTCATGAATGTAATCAGGAACGGGCCTCTTGCTGATACACGCGTCACGTATCGTTTGGCGAGCCCCCTCGCTCACCCCGGTTGCCCAGCAAAACTCCTCAAAATCGAGCGGGAACATCCTAAGCTCGTGGACATACCCCACGGGATAGGACCTGACGCCCCTGAACTGAGTCCCGAGCATTGACCCCGAAAACGCCCAGCGGCACCTCCCGTCCTCAACAAGGAACTTTGCCATCGTCATGATGTCGGGGGCCTCTTGGACCTCATCGATAAACACGAGCGTTTTGCCTGGCGCAATCGACTTTCCCGAAAGAAGCGTCACCCTGCTGATGAAATCATCGGCATTCCGCGCCTCGAGAAGAGCATCTTTTGCCTGGCGGCTTTCCATGAGGTTAAGCTCGATGTAGGTTGCATGGTTGGCTTTGCCAAATGCGCGAATCGAATAGCTTTTGCCAATCTGGCGAGAACCCGTAATGAACAAGGCCTTTTGCTCGGAAGACTTCAGCCAACGCTCCAGCTCTGCCGCTATTTTCCTGCGCAGCATAGGCTCTCCCCTCAGTGTCATCAAATGAAATGCAAAGTTTTATACGCTTGATTATCGATGAAACGCAGAATTTTTAGAACCTAGAATCGGATGAAATGCAGAGATTTGAGATTATACGCAAAAAGAAGGGACACCACCCGCGAATGTGACAAAGGGACTGTCCCTTTGTCACATTGCGCTCAACTACTCGTCGACGATCTCAGCAAGCCAGACGTTCAGCGTATCGACCTCGGGACAGCAGAACTTTGCCGTGCCTGGCTCGTTGCCGGGCACGGTCCCGCCATAGCGCAGGATATCGATATAGGGAAATCCCACATGGCAGGCCATGGCACACATCTTGCCGCGGTCTCGGTCGAAGTCGAAGACGTCACCCGGCTTGTGCCCGTGATGGCAGCGGCATGTGCCTAGCTGGTCCACGCAGCTCACGCGGATACGCGGACGCTTGCCACGCGGCGCACCGAGCGGCTTGCCCCCGCCCGCAGGCTTGACGCCGCCCTCGCCAGCATTACTCATGGTCGATCACGTCCAGGCAGGCCTCGATGGGAAGGCCGGCCGACTTGTCCTCTTGGTCGGCATTGCGCTCGATAAGCTCAGCCACCACACGCATGGCATCGGACGTCGCGCGCTGCAGACTCCAGCCTGCCATAACGCGGCCGACGAGCACCGCCGAGAACGTGTCGCCCGTGCCCGGGAAATAGACCGGAATGAGCTCAAAGGGAATCGTAAAGTACTCCCCCGCCACATGGTCGTAACCGATAACCGCGTTCGTGCCATTGACTACAGCGCTCGTAATGACCACCGACTTGGCACCCAGCTCGCGCACGGCGTCCACAAGGGCGCGGGCCTCGTCGGGCGTGATTTGCTCGGCGATAGGCGTATCGGTGAGCAGGCATGCCTCGGTATAGTTGGGCACCGCGTAGTCTGCGCACTCCAGCAGATGCCGCATAAGGCCAATCGTGGACTCGGGCACGCCCGCATAGAGCTTGCCGTTGTCGCCCATGATGGGGTCGACGAACACCTTGGTGCCCTTTTGCGCACGGCGGTGGCAAAAGTCCGAGATGATGCGCGTCTCTTCCTCGGTCACGATAAAGCCGGTCGAGATGGCGTCGAACTCAAAGCCGAGCTCCTCCCAGATAGCGAGGCTTTGACGCACGTACTCGGTGGTGTCGTGGATGTAGAACTTGGGATAGTTGAGCGTATCGGACACCAGCGCCGTCGGCAGGTTATGGATACGGTAGCCCATGTGCGACAGCACCGGCAGCATGGCAGAAAGCGCGACCTTGCCGTAGCCGCACATATCGTTGATCAGCAGCAGCTGAGTGTTCTTCATGAGGGTCTCCCTTGGTTCGGGCACGGCGCAGCAGCGCCACAGTGCGACTAAGTGTAGCGCAGGGGACGTTGTGAGCGGAGTCGAGCAGCGCGAAGGGTAAATTGTTGCGGAAAGGTTACGGAAAATGATCCCTTTTCCTCCGTCCCCAAGGGATTGCATGCACCGAAACGGACCGTGGCGGAATCACAGGTTGAGGACGGACAGCGAAAACGTTCCTAAGCGAGCAAGGTGGCGTGAAAGAGGAGGGCATAGGCCTTGTGGCCATGCACGACGATTGAACGCCAGATTGCCGCTTAGGAGCGTTTGCAGCGTCGAGCGGTTACGGCGTTTGGCAAAACGCCGTAACTTAATAAGTTTGGTACCTTGACATTCATTTCTCATGCTCCTAGATTGGTTAGGCACAAAACAATTCCACTACCTAACTAAAGAAAGGAGCAACACTAATTCATGTGCGATGAACCTCTTAACCTTTGTTCGCACGAGCCCGGCGGCGACCCGTCACAGCCGGCGGATGCACCCGAAGCGGTTAGCTCAGAAGACAAGCTTGCCAAGCGCATCCTCAATGGCCTGGGCTTTTGCGGCCATTACATGCATTTTCATGGCGGAGGCGTGTCCGGCAAGGCGCCCATCATCTGCCTGCTGGCCAAGCAACCCGGCGGCGAGATGTCGCAGCAGGAACTCGGCATGCACTTTGACCTCAAGCCGGGGTCGCTTTCCGAGATCCTGTCCAAACTCGAGCTCAACGGCCTCATCGAGCGCAGCCGTAACCCCAAGGATCGACGGCAGCTCACCATTCGCCTGACCGAAACCGGCCGGGAAAACGCCCGCATCGACCAGGCAGCCCGCATTCGCTTTAGAGAGCAGGCCTTTGGTGCCCTCACCCACGACGAGCGCGAGCAGCTCGCCGAAATGCTCGAGAAAATCCGTGTAACCTGGGAGGAACTGGATGATTAAAACCCTCATGGGCAGCATCCGCGACTATATAAAAGTCACCGTTGCCACGCCGTTGCTCGTGCTTGGCGAGGTGCTCTGCGAGATGCTGATTCCATTTATCACCGCCAACCTGATCGACGCCATCAAAGATGGCACCACCGTAGCCGAGATGCTTCCCACCGCGGGCTTTTTGGTGCTCATCGCGCTGACGTCGCTTGCTTTTGGCGCCGCTGCCGGCGTCACCTGCAGCCATGCGAGTTGCGGCTTCGCTAAGAACCTGCGTCACGACCTGTTCTACAAGATCCAGACGTTCAGCTTTGCCAACATCGATGAGTTCTCGAGCTCCTCGCTCGTCACGCGCCTGACCACCGATATCAACAACGTGCAGCAGGCCTTTATGATGATCATCCGTATCGCCGTGCGCGCGCCGCTGGTATTGATCTTCGCCTTTACCATGGCATTTATCATGGGCGGCAGCGTCGCCATGGTCTACCTGGTCATCATTCCGCTGCTGGGCTTTGGGCTGTTCTTTATCATCTTTAAGGTGCGTCCCATCTTCTCGCGCGTGTTCCACAAGTACGACGCCCTTAACGAGTCCGTCGAGGAAAACGTCACCGGCATGCGCGTGGTCAAGAGCTACGTGCGCGAAGACTTTGAGAAGGAGAAGTTCGCGACCGCCGCACGCGACGTCCAGATGGACTTCACCCGCGCCGAGAAGCTGCTTGCCTTTAACAACCCCATGATGAACATCTGCGTCAACGGCGCGTTTGTCGTCATCATCTACCTGGGCTCCAAGCTCATCATCACGAGCCAGGGCACGCTGTTCGACGTGGGCCAGCTCTCCTCGATCTTTACCTATGGCTTCCAAATCCTCATGAGCCTGATGCAGCTATCGATGATCTTTGTCATGGTGACCATGGCCGACGAATCGGCGCACCGCATCACCGAGGTGCTGGCCGCCGAGCCCACGATCGCCGATCCCGCCGAGCCCGTGCTCGAGGTCGCCGATGGCTCCATCGACTTTGACCACGTGAGCTTTAAGTATTCCGCGCATGCGAAGCGCCAGGCGCTCGACGATATCGACCTGCACATTAAGAGCGGCGAGACCATCGGCATCATCGGCGGCACCGGCTCGGCCAAGTCCACGCTCGTAAACCTCATCGCCCGCCTGTACGACGCCACCGAGGGTACCGTGCGCGTGGGCGGCGTGGATGTACGCGACTACGACTTGGACGCCCTGCGCCACCAGGTGGCCATGGTGCTGCAGAAAAACGTGCTGTTTAGCGGCACGATTGCCGAGAACCTGCGTTGGGGCGACCCGAACGCCACCGACGAAGAGGTCCGCGAGGCCGCGCATCTGGCCTGCGCCGACGAGTTTGTCGACGGCTTCCCCAAGGGCTATGACACCTGGATCGAACAGGGCGGCTCCAATGTTTCCGGCGGTCAGAAGCAGCGCCTGTGCATTGCGCGTGCCCTGCTGCGTCGCCCCAAGATCTTGATCCTGGACGACTCCACGAGCGCCGTCGACACCAAGACCGACGCCAAGATTCGCGCAGGGCTGGCAAGCTATCTGCCCAACACGACCAAGCTCATCATCGCCCAGCGCATTAGCTCCGTGCAGGACGCAGACCGCATCATCGTCATGGAGGGCGGCCGCATCGCGCAGATCGGTAACCACGACGAGCTGCTCAAGACGAGCGAGATCTACCGCGAGACCTTTACCTCGCAGAACAAGATGTCTGCCGAGGGCGAAGAGGCCGTCGAGGCCGACACCGAGGCATCCGTAACGCAAGCTCAGACCCAGGAAGGAGGCGAGGCACATGAGTAAGGCAACGACCGCCGAGCGCGCGCTCAACCGCAAGGGCGGCACCATGTCGCGCCTCATCAAGACGCTCTTTGGCTTTTACCCCGTGCTTTTGCCCCTCGTCGTCGCCGGCGTGGTGCTCTGCGCCATCATCAACTCCATCGGCGCGACCTTCCTTCAGAGCGCCCTGCAGATTATTAGCGAATCGTGGCAGTCGGGCGATTGGGGAGCCGCGCAGCCCAAGATCGCACAGCTCGTGACCACCCTCGCCTGCATCTACGGCATCGGCATCCTGTCCTCGCTCTTCTGGAACCGCGCCATGGCCATCGTCACGCAGGGCTCGCTGGAGAAGCTGCGCGAGAAGATGTTCAACCGCATGCAGGACCTGCCGATCCGCTACTTCGACACGCACCAGCGCGGCGACATCATGAGCCACTACACCAATGACATCGACACGCTGCGCCAGATGATCAGCCAGTCGCTGCCCAACCTGCTCATGACGGTCATCGTCATCGTCACGGTGTTCTTTATCATGCTGTACTACAGCGTGTGGATGTGCTTGGTCATTATTGCCGGCGTCGCCTTTATGACCTTTATGACCAAGCTGCTCGGCTCCAACTCCGCGCGCTTCTTTATTGCGCAGCAGACCGAGCTCGGCGTTGTCGAGGGCCATATCGAGGAAGTCATGAACGGCCAGAAGGTCGTCAAGGCATTCTGCCACGAGTCTGCCGCCGAAGCCGATTTTGACGAGCGCAACGAAAAGCTCTTCGAGGTCTCGCAGAAGGCCAACATGTACGCCAACATCCTCATGCCCATCCTTATGAACCTGGGCAACCTGCTCTACGTGCTGGTCGCACTGGCCGGCGGCATTTTCCTAGCGCTGGGCGTGCCCAACCTGAGCATCTCGGGCATGGCGCTGTCCATCGCCGTCGTGGTGCCGTTCCTCAACATGACCAAGCAGTTCTGTGGACAGATCGGCCAGATCTCGCAGCAGATCAACGCCGTGGTCATGGGCCTCGCCGGCGCCGACCGTATCTTTGAGCTCATCGACGAGGAGCCCGAAGCCGACGAAGGCTATGTGACGCTTGTCAACGCTCAGGTGAACCCCGATACCTGGCAGCTCGAGGAGGCCGACCACCACACCGGCATGTGGGCGTGGAAACATCCGCACCGCGCGACCGGCGAGATCGAATACGTGCCGCTGCGTGGCGACCTGGTCATGGACAACGTCGACTTTGGCTACACGCCCGACCACGAGGTGCTGCACGGCGTGTCCGTGTTTGCCAAGCCGGGTCAGAAGGTCGCGTTTGTCGGCGCCACCGGTGCCGGCAAGACGACCATCACCAACCTCATCAACCGCTTCTATGACATCGCCGACGGCAAGATCCGCTACGACGGCATCAACGTCAACAAGATCCGCAAGGCCGATCTGCGCCGCTCGCTGGGCGTGGTGCTGCAGGACGTGAACCTGTTCACCGGCACCGTGATGGACAACATCCGTTACGGCCGCCTGAACGCCACCGATGAGGAATGCATCGAGGCCGCGCGTCTGGTCAATGCGGACAGCTTCATCCGTATGCTGCCCGAGGGATACAACACGGTGCTGGAAGGCGACGGTTCCGGCCTGTCCCAGGGCCAGCGCCAGCTGATCTCGATTGCGCGTGCCGCCGTCGCCGATCCGCCGGCAATGATTCTGGACGAGGCCACGAGCTCCATTGACACCCGCACCGAGGCCATCGTGCAAGCCGGCATGGACAAGCTCATGGAAGGCCGCACGACGTTTGTCATCGCGCACCGCCTGTCCACCGTGCGCAACTCCGACGCGATCATCTGTCTGGACCACGGCCGCATCATCGAGCGCGGCAACCACGACGAGCTGATCGCCAAGCGCGGGTATTACTACCAGCTCTACACCGGAGCGTTTGAGCTGGAGTAGTTCGGCTCGCCGAGATGGCCGATTTGCCGCTCATTCGTCGGGCATGACCCTAAGGTCAATGCCCTCCTCTTTCGGGGCAAATCGACTCATCTCAACGACCCAAACACAATGCACCGCAACGAATAAAGCCTCCGCAGCCACACGAGCTGCGGAGGCTTTTTTCATGCCGGCCGGAAACCGTATCCCACTTTTCGGGCCCAGAATGGGATGCCGTTTCCCGCTGGGTCCCCTCCGGGAAACGGCACCCCATTTCAAGGGCGTAAACCGGGATGTAGTTTCCCCTAACGGCACCTTTGGGAAGCCGCATCCCACTCTAGACGCACAAAACGGGATGAGCTTTCCCATGGTGATCCAAGACCAGAAGCATGTCCGATAGCGCGGCCAGGTCAAGAACAACAAGGCAAGCGTCACGCCAATTTGGACGAGCGTCTGCTGCAGTTTGAGGCTGTTGGCCCATATGGTAGAGTTGACCTCACGTGAATTTCAGCACGCTGGGTGCCACCTGCGCTTTTGCCATTTGAGAGAGTGAACTTGTGAATACTTCTGTCGCCAAGAAGGCCAGCCAGGCGGTGCGCCTGCTCATGATGGTGCTCACGGCAGTTCTCATCTTCTTCTTCATTAATGTTATGCTGCTCGTCTCCGATATCCAGGGCACGGCGCGCGTGGTCAACTACGCCGGTCTGGTTCGCGGTACCACGCAGCGAATCGTTAAGCTCGAGGACGCGGGCCAGCCTCAAGATGACCTGCTTAAAGCCGTGGATTCATACATCAACGGTTTGCGTTACGGAAGTGACGACCTCAACCTCGTCCGTCTCGACGACGAGTATCAGGCAAAGATGACCGAGCTTGCAAATTATTTTGATGAGCTTTGCGTCGAGATCATCCGTGTGCGCGAAGTCGGCTATGAGAACACCGACATCATCTCCATGAGCGAGGAGTTCTTTGGCATTTGCGACGATGCTACGCGACTCGCAGAGGACTACTCTCAGGAGAAGGCGTCGGCGCTCAACTATCTCGAGGGCCTGGTGATCATCGACATCATGGGCTTGGTGGCGACCTTTGCGGTCGAACTTGTTCGCGCGGTGCGAACTGCCGCGCTCAATCGCGAACTGCAGAACAAAGTCTATCTCGACGAAGCCACAGGACTGCCCAACAAGAACAAGTGCGAGGAGATCTTGGGGCAGGAGCAGCCTGTCTCCGCGGAGGAGCCCGTTGCGGTGTGCGTCTTCGACCTTAACAATCTGCATATGGTCAATAACAACTTCGGCCATGAGAAGGGCGATGAATACATTCGCTCTTTTGCCCAACAACTGGGAAGTGTGGCGTCGGAGACGTGCTTTGTGGGTCGCGACGGCGGCGATGAGTTTATCGCAGTGCTGCGGAATGCCGACCGAGCTGCCGTGGAATCCTGTCTCGCTCTGATTCGCGCGAACGTGAACGAGTATTCCGAGACTCATCCCGACATGCCTATTAGCTATGCGGTGGGCTATGCGCTTTCCAGTGATTTTGATGAACCGCCTACGATGCGCGAGCTCTTTTCCCAGGCCGACAAGAACATGTACGTCGATAAGAACCGCGTAAAGGCAGCCGAGACAGCCGACCCGCAACGCGAGGACCGCTAAACCCGTAGCAAAGGGTAGCTAATTTGGGACGGGACTCTTTTGGCTATTTGAGAAGTTGTGCCATGGCGTTGATGAATTTTTGTACTTGGAGGGTCGGCTCGAGCGGATAGTGCAAAAAGACCGGCACCTCGCGGCCGCACAGGAACGGTACGCCCACAAAGGCCGGGTGCACCCCCGACCATGCGCCGCAGGTGAGCACCGCGTCACCCTTTTCCTCCGCCTCGTTAAAGAGCGCAAAGTCGAAGCTATCCACATCGATCACGTCCACGCCGCCGTCTGCCAAAAGATCGATACGCAGGCTGTCCATAGCGTCGTTGCCGTGGCGGAGCACGCGCAGACGCATACCCTCCAAGTCGGCGACCGTAATGCGATTCTTGCGCGCCAGCGGGCTCGTGCGCGGCAGGTCGATATAAAACGGCACGTTGACAATGCGGAGCTTTTGGCAGGCGTCACCCCAGCGCGGGGTCGAAAAACTCGACTGCACCACATCGACCTCACGACCGAGGCTGCGCATGACGGTCTCGCGCTCGTCATAGAGGTCGCTTACCGGCACGATCTCAAATCGCAGCGACGGTTCCAGCTCGTGTACGCCCGACCACATCGACAGCGTTTGGCGCCCCGGGCACATCATCGACACACCCAGACGCACAGCACCGCCATCGCCCGCCGCGCGTCGGGCGCGGCGCAGCGCGTCCTCGGACTGCCGCATGATCGAGCGCGCGTCGTCCACCAGCAGAGCGCCCGCCGGCGTCACCTTAACACCCGAATGCGAGCGCTCGAACAACGTGATGCCAAACTCGGCCTCGAAACCCGACACCTGTTTGACGAGCGCCGGGGTCGACACGCGCAATTTTGCCGCCGCACGTGAGAAGCTTCCCAGCTCCGCGGCGGCCGATATGGCCTCGAGTCGTCGATCGTACACGTCAATCTCCCGTTTTCGCGCCTGTGAACGCATGGCGCCACAGGGGGTCGTTTTGGCAGGTCACGCGCTCGATTGAGAAAAACTGCATCGCACAGTATAAACCTACGGTTAACGCCATTCTAACAAATATGCAATTCACCTGCGCAAATGCAAAGCATACGATAACCAGCGAAAACCACGTGGGTCGGTTAATGGGAGCGACCCACCGGGAGGCACAAGAAGGGAAGTTCCTATGAGCAATTGGCTTAAGCTCGAGGGCGATGTCTGCGCCGTGACTGGCGCGCTCGGCGGTATGGGCGTCGAGATTTGCCGCGAGTTCGCCCGCAACGGCGCCAACGTCGTCCTGCTCGACCTGGACGAGGAGAAGGTCAAGGCCGCAGCCGCCGACCTCGCCGCCGAGTTTGGCATCCACGCCGAGGGTTACAAGATGAACGCCACCGACGAGGCCGAGGTTCAGGCCGCCGTCGACGCCACCATCGCCGACTTCGGTCGCGTCGACGTCCTCGTCAACACCGCCGGTATCCTGCGCTTCGCCGCCATGGAAGACCTGCCGCTGAGCGACTGGGAGCAGGTGCTCAACGTCAACCTCACCGGCTACTTCATCACCTCGCAGCGCTTTGGTCGCGAGATGATCAAGGCCGGCCAGGGCCGCCTGGTGCACATCTCGACCGTCGCCAGCCACTCCCCCGAGACGTTCTCGGGCGTGTACAGCTCCACCAAGGCGGGCGTCAACATGATGTCCAAGATGCTGGCTGCCGAATGGGGTCCCTACGGCGTCCGCTCCAACTGCGTCGAGCCTTGCTTCGTTAAGACCCCGATGTCGGCCAACTTCTACGCCGACCCCGAGGTCGAAAAGAGCCGCAGCCGTCTGATCGCCACGCGCCGCATCGGCGAGGTCAGCGATATCGCCAACGCCGTCATGTTCCTGGCGTCCAAGCGCTCGGACTTTACCACCGGCGACGCCATCAAGGTCGACGGCGGCTTCTCCAACATGATGGGTGACCTCACCGCCAAGCCCGGCGGCCGTCGCGCCTATGCCGACAACTACCTTAAGAACAAGGGTGTCGAGCTTTGGTCCGATGAGTCCGGCGTCGCCAAGCCGACCGACCAGTAAACCAACCTAACAGGGAGGCCCGCGGATACGCCCGCTCCTCCCCCGTATCGATTAGAAAGAGTCCAATGGCTTCCACCAACTCCAACAAGGGTCGCGCTGTCGTGCTTTCCGCCGCGTGCGTCACCATGTTCTTCATCAGCTCCATCGCGCTGTATTCCGTCGTGAGCAAGAACCTGCTCGCCGTCTACCCCGAGTGGTCCAGCGCTCTTACCTGGGCCTTCCCGGTCTTTCAGACCATCATGGCCGTGACGGGCATCTTCGCCGGCCGCATCTCCGATAAGATCGGCCCGCGCAACGTCGTTATCGCCGCCGCCGTGTGCTACGGCCTAGGCTGGTTCATGTCCGGCACCGTCACCGAGCCGTGGCAGTTCTACCTGTGGTTCTCGCTCGTCGCCGCCATCGGCAACGGCCTGGGCTACAACCCGGCGCTCACCACCGGCCAAAAGTGGTTCATCGACAAGAAGGGTCTCGCCTCCGGCATCACTCTGGCCGCTTCGACCGCCGGCCCCGCCGTGCTGTCCCCGGTGCTCGCCTCGCTGCTCATCCCGAGCCTTGGCATCTTTGGCGCCCTCAAGGCACTCGGCATCATCTTCTTTGTGACGATCGCCGCCTCCGCCCTGTTCCTGAAGGCCCCCGAGGCCGGTTGGCTGCCCGAGGGCTTCGAGGCCCCCAAGGGCGGCGCGCACGCCGGCACCTTCGGCGACCTCACCCCGGGCGAGATGGTCAAGACCCCGCGCTTCTGGGTCCTCATCATCACCTTCGCCTTTGCCGCCACCGCGGGCACCCTGCTCGTGGGCAAGGTTGCCTCCATCGCCGCCGTCCAGCTCTTCGCCGACCCCACGAGCGCCGCAGCCGTCGCACTCGGCGGCGTGGTCGTCTCCGTCAACACCTGCGCCAACCTGGTCGGTCGCCTTTCCTTTGGTCAGATCATCGACAAGCTCGGTGCCTACAAGTCGCTGCTCATCAGCCTTGTCGTCACCATCGTCGCGCTCGTCATCATGTCGATGAGCTTTACGCAGGGCATGTTCTTTGTGGCGCTCGCTCTGCTCGGCTTTAGCTTTGGCGCCCTGCTCGTCATCTACCCGCCGCTCACCGGTGGCGCCTTTGGCACCAGCAACATCGGCGTCAACTACGGCATCATGTTTTTGGGCTACGCCGCTTCCACCTGGATCAGCCAGCCCATCACCGCCGTGCTGTATCACGCCGAGGCCGGCAGCGCCGCCTACCAGCAGTCCTTCTACGGCGCCATTGTGATCGCCGCCATCGCCGTCGTGCTCACCGTCTACATGATGGTCTCCGACAGCAAGAAGAAGTCCGCCTAGTTTTACCGATGCGACAAGGGTCGCCCCTTGCCGCATTCCACCACCAGTATTAAGGAGTCGAAATGTCTGAGCTCAACCCCGTCCGCATTGCCGTTATCGGCGCCGGCGCCATGGGCCGCAACCACATCCGCTTTGTCACCGAGGAGCCCGAGGCCGAGCTCGTCGCCATCGTCGACGCCTTTGAGGGCGCCCGCGCCACGGCCGAGGCCGCCGGCGTGCCGTTTTACACCGATCCCGCTCAGATGATGGACGAGATCAAGCCCGAGGCCGTCATTATCGCCACCCCCAACGACCTGCACCTGGGCGTTGCCCGCGAGGCTGTGAAGCGCAACATCGTGCCGCTGGTCGAAAAGCCGATCTCCAACGACCTGGAGGATGCCCAGGCCTTCGCCGCCGAGGCCGAGACCGCCGGCGTGCCCGTGCTCGTGGGTCAGCACCGTCGCCACAACCCCTTCGTCAACAAGGCCAAGGAAATCATCGAGTCCGGCGAGCTGGGCAAGCTCACCGTGTCGAGCTTCCACTACATGATCTATAAGAATGACGAATATTTCGATGTCGAGTGGCGCCGCAAGAAGGGTGCTGGCCCGATCCTGGTCAACCTGGTGCACGACGTCGACCTGCCCAATAATGTTATTATGATAGAAGTTTAATTAAAACCTCGAC
>OGPN01001298.1_pt1 | contig 16434 bp, 18 predicted proteins | sample 1552941 | NCBI WGS metagenome assembly OGPN01 (sample SAMEA2580220, study PRJEB22360) | human gut metagenome | biome: human gut; feature: human-associated habitat; material: faeces | place: Denmark | collected 2008/2010
TATTTTTGTAAAATCATTTATTTTCTACACTTTGAATTATACAGGAAGCTTATTTCTCAGGATTTTTACAATAAAACAATTGATTCCCTTGATCTGAACCTTATTTCATGTACCTGTGGACACTCCGGCTGTCTCATCCGTCATGGCTCTTATAAACGCAGCATCCAGCTTGCTGACAGGATCCTCTCCCTTTCCGTTGTCCGTGTGTACTGCAAAATCTGCGGACATACCCATGCATTACTGCTTTCATCCATGGTCCCGTATTCCCAGATCCCCCTGGCTCTGCACGTCCGTCTGATTCAGGCTTATGAACATGAAACAGGATTCCGGAACATACTGGAAGAACAATACCTCGTGGATGAAAACAACCTGAAATCCATCATCCGGAACTACCGCTTACACTGGAAGCAGCGGCTGCTCTCCATGAGGCTTCACCTCCCCGATATCCCCAGCCTGATTTCAGGATGCTTTTCCCTCTTTTCCAGACAGTTCATGCAGATTAAATCAACCTCCAATAAACTTTTTATCCTGCCAACATAACCTTACACGACAGGTCTGGTTTTATCCCTTATCCTTTAGAAAAAGGAGGCAGATGAAATCTATGAAACAAGAAAAACAACAGGAAATCGCACTAATGCGCTATGGCGCCATCGCACCGATTATTGCAGGACTTGATGAACGGTATCCAAGCAAGACCGCTTTTTACACGGAAATTTCTGCAAAAGGACTCATGGGACCCGATGGGAAGCTCCATCATTATGCTCCCGCCACCATTGAAAAATGGTATCTGGACTATCAGAACCATGGTTTTGAAGGTCTCGTCCCGAAAGGGCGCTCAGATGCCGGCATGAGCCGCAAGCTTGACGAAGAACTTCAGGAGAGAATCCGGTATTTCAAGACCAACTATCCACGCATGTCTGCGGCCGCTATTTACAGGCAGCTGAAATCCGATGGCTCTGTAATAAACGGACAGGTATCCGAATCCACAGTCAGCCGCTTTGTGAAACGGCTTCAGTCGGAACTGCGGCAGACACCGAACAAGGATATGCGCCGCTATGAACGCCCTCATATCAATGAGGTCTGGTGCGGGGACAGTAGCGTCGGTCCCCGCCTTACAGATTCGGATGGCAAAAAACACCGGGTCTATATCATTGCCCTGATTGATGATGCCAGCCGCTTCATTACCGGAATTGATGTGTTCTATCATGATAACTTTATCAACCTGATGTCGGTTATGAAATCAGCCATAGCAAAGTATGGGCGCCCAAAAGTTTTCAACTTTGACAATGGTAAATCTTACAAAAACAGGCAAATGGAACTCCTTGCCGCAAGAATCGGTACAACACTCAGTTACTGCCAGCCATACACTCCCACCGGAAAAGCCAAGATTGAACGCTGGTTCCGGACGATGAAGGATCAGTGGATGGCAGCCCTTGATATGCGGGATTTCCATTCACTGGAAGAACTAAGGGGAAGTCTGTACGCTTTTGTCCAACAATACAACCAATCTCCCCATTCTTCCCTCCGTGGACTGTCCCCACAGGACCGTTTCTTTTCGGAACCGGAGCAGATCCGCAGACTTTCTGAGGAAGACATCCGTCAAAATTTCCTTCTGGAGCTTGAACGCCGGGTATCTGCTGACAGTGTAATCGTCATCGACCAGATTGAATACGAAGTTGATTATCGTTTTGCACGGCAGCGTATCCGCCTGCGCTATTCTCCGGATATGAAAGAAATCTTCATTGTGGAAGCTGACGGGACGCTGACACCCATCCGGCTTCTCAATAAAACCGAAAACGCATTGATAAAAAGAGAAAAAGTACGCTTATGCAAAGGAGACGAATGATTATGGATTACACTGCAAGATACGGATTGGAGTTCAATCCTTTCCTAAAGAACTCAAAGGAAGTCCTCGTAGAAACACAGGAATACAAGGAGGTTCTGTTCCGTCTGAACTACCTGCTTACCACAAAAGGCTTCGGTCTCCTGACCGGAAGCGCCGGAAGAGGAAAGACCACCGCCGTCAGGAACTGGGCTTCAGGACTGAACACTTCCCTTTATAAAGTGGTTTACTCCAGTCTTTCTACCCTGACTGTAAATGATTTTTACCGGAATCTTGCCGCTGAACTTGGAGCCCAGCCTGCATTCCGCAAGACCGATAACTTCAAGATCATCCAGGATGAAATCAACCGTCTCGTACTTGAGAAACGACAGACGCCTGTCATCATCATAGATGAAGCGAACTATATCGGAAACGCTGTACTCAATGATTTAAAAATGCTGTTCAACTTTGAAATGGATTCCAAAGACCGGGCGGTTGTTCTTCTTTCCGGTCTGCCACAGCTCAACAGCACCCTGCGTCTAAGCATCCACGAACCTTTCCGCCAGAGAATTGTCATGAATTATAACCTGGAAGGCATGACAAAAGCAGAAGGGCATTCCTATGTTGCTGCCAAACTGAATGGCGCCGGATGCACACAAACGGTATTCGAAGACAATGCACTGGAAGCAATCCTCAATGCAGCGAATGGAATCCCACGTATGATCAACAAACTGTGTAATGCAAGTCTGTTGGTTGGAAACAGCTCAAATTTAAATATCATAACCGCCGATGCCGTCATGCAGGCGATCAATGACTGTGAACTCGGATAGCTTTAGAAACCATCATGTAAGATAATCTGCATGATGGTTTTTTCTCATAAAATAACGTGCCTGAAGCGTCCAAAATATATGCTTCATTCCATCGTTAGGTGCTCCGAAAGACCCGTTTTAATCTGACGGAAAAGGCAGCGTTTAATTTGCCGAATAACACTACATGGTATTCCCGGTACATTTTCTCACGCAACTCTGCATTTCCGGTAACTTTAATAATCTCATCACACTTACCATCTGAAATCATTTTCTCTATAAGTTCAGCCAAACGTCTCTCTCCAATCTCTTTGCCCAGTTTCTCTCCAACCCTCTGCCCTTCTTCAAATGCTTCCTCTCTCTGCACTTCGATATCCTGTTCATAATTGTACTCTGACATTAACATATTCACGACCTCACTTCCTCGAGCCCAAAGATAGTCTGCAAGAATTTCCTTCTCGATACACTCATTAATTGCTTTCTCGTATGCGTTATCCACTTTCTGCCCTTGGTATTTTCGGATAGTTTCTATAAAAATACTGTAATCTTTTAAAATCGGACATTTCTCCAATATCTCATGATGCCTCTCCGGATTGATGTTAATAACCTTTACTTTCAACTCCAGCATAGGATCATCATCTTTGATTATATAAGCATCTGAAAGATACATCATCTTCTCTTTCACAAATTTCTCTTGTCCGTTATAGAAGACGTAAATCTCCGGTTTAGGCAGTAGTACTCGCTTTCTACGATAACGGTCTTTCACTGGAACAAGCTTTTCAAATGCCCGTCCAATATAGAGTAATCCCCGAAGAGGCATATTTTCATTAACTGTAGCCTGATGTTCCGCTAACACCAACAGCTTCCCGCCAAGTCCAAAGGATACATCATTTTTGAAATTCATATAAAGCTCGTTTCCTATCCTGATTTTCTCTACACTTGTTCCGGGCGGCAACGGTTCGTCATGAAGAGCATTGTAAAGGGCAATATCGTTTTCTGCTGCAGATTCATCTTCATAAAATAAATCTACAAATACACTGTTCTTGCATTCTCGGCTTTCTTTGTTTTCTGGCATCTAAGATTCCTCCTTTTGTACACTGCTTATATGCAATAAAGGAATCCTCTTCTAAGAATAAGTATAAAGAATCCATCCCCAATTATCAAGGTTTTTCGCATATATACAGCTGTCTGGTTCTGTTGAAAAATCGCGGGGAAATTCCCATAGATATTCTTCAGATAAATTGAATTAATACTAACTCACTTGATGATTTCAAGTGGATGTACTTAGTGTAACATAATAGTTTTTGAAAAACAATCGCATTTTCACGAAATTAAATTTTTCTCTTGAATGAAAAACAGAGCGCTGCATACTTTGCAGCTCCCTGTCATCATTCTCACATATTATCTTTCGTTGTCATACTTCACAAATGCATCTACCTTCGGTTGGGAAGAACATCCCGGCACAAATTCATTTGTTAAAAATGCCTCTACTAACAGTTCTCTCTCCTTGTTTCCTGTTGTAAAAGCTCCCATACATGCAATATTCGCATCATTGCTAAGACGGGCTCTCTGTGCAGAATATACATCGGATAAAAGTGCCGCGTAGGCTCCTTTTACCTTATTTGCTGCAATAGATACTCCGATACCTGTTCCGCAGACTAAGATTCCTCTGTCATATTCTTTTGCAGCTACCGCCTCTGCAACTTTGATAGCTGTATTCGCATAAATCGGATCTTCGCTTCCGAAATCTGTCACTTCGCCATAACCTTTTGCTTCAATGAATTTGATTAATTCTTCTTTTGCTTCCTGTGCATTAGGATCACACCCAATTGCAATTTTCATCTTGAAACTCCTCCTGTCTTCGTTCCTGTTTTCTATTTATGCACTCATTGTAGCATTATCAAATACTTTTGTCTACTTTCATATACTTTTGTTTTGGTTTTATTCTTTCACTCTGTCATTCATGTTCTTTAATTTGTTTAAAACATAGAAAATCGAGTTCAAATTCATAGCTATCACGAGGTATATCTAAAAATGGAGCTTAAAATATAAGCTCCATTTTTGTCCCTTTATTCACTTCACTTTCCACATGAATCTTAGCTCCATGCATAAGTGCGCCATGTTTCACAATCGAAAGTCCAAGTCCGGTGCCTCCGGTAGCCTTCGAATGACTCTTGTCCACGCGATAAAAGCGCTCAAATATCCGTTCCTGTTCTTCTTTCGGTATTCCGATTCCGGTATCTCGGACAATGATCTTGATTCCCTGAAGTGTATTTCCTACCCAGACACTGACCAGTCCGCCTTCTTTGTTATATTTGATGGCATTTTCAATCATATTATATAACATCTCATCCAACACCTGGCGGACACCAAGGTAATGCACAGGCTCGCCGGTCACTTCCACGCGAACATGCCTTTTTTCTGCCTGCGGCGCAAGTCGGCTGCAGATTTCCCGCGTAAGCATATAGAAATCTACTTCTTCCTTTTCTAATTCCACTGCACCCTCATCCAGTTTGGAAAGCTTCATAATATCTTCTACAAGTGTAATCAATCGGCTGGCTTCATTGTAAATGCGCTCTGAAAATGTCTTCATATCTTCCGGTTTTACCAGTCCGTTTTTCATGATCTCCGCATAACCTGAAATAGAGGTAAGCGGTGTTTTTAATTCGTGAGAAACATTTGCCGAGAATTCTTTCCGCATATTTGCCACTGCATCTTTTTCACGATTCTGTTTATCTATACTCTGTAACAATGGTGTCAATTCTTCATACATATCATTTTCCAATGGTTCTGCAAGATTCAAGTGATTGATCGGGTAAATAAGCTTGGCTGTCTGCCATTTTGCAAGCAGCAAGGCAAAGATTACCATGCAGCATGCGATCATTCCCATCATGGGAAGAATACTCATCGCTGTACTAAATACCGTTCCCATATTTTTAGACACACGAAGCACCGTTCCGTCATCCAGCTTTACTGCGTAATAAAACATATCTTGATCAAGAGTTTCCGACCGGCGGACATCATGACCGCTTCCGGTTTTTAATGCTTCTTGTATCTCCGGCCGATCCAGATGATTTTCAAGATCTTCTTCCCGTTTTCCGGAATCATAGAGCACTTCCCCAGAATCAGCGATCAAAGTCACCCTTGTATTTTCACGAACTTCATCCATATCTTCCAGATAAGATACACCCGAAATACTGACTGCCGCTTCTATATAATCTGCTTCCTGTTGAATTTCATCTTTCAAGATCTCCATCGTCTGATAATAGACAACGAAGATCATCGTTCCATATGTCAAAATCAGAGAGGTCAATACGACAAGGATCATACTGTTTTGTATTTTTTTCTTAAGTTTCATAGCATGCTCCTATTCTCTCATCCGATAACCAACGCCCCGGACAGTCTCGATCATCTCTCCGCAAGTTCCAAGTTTCTGCCGGAGGGTACGCACATGCACATCTACCGTTCTTGTCTCTCCGTCAAAATCGTATCCCCAAATATCTTCCAGCAGACAATCTCTTGTCATAACGATATTCGGATTCTTCATCAGACGCTTTAACAACTCATATTCCTTAAGCGTAAGATTTACCACTTTTCCTGCCGCAGTCACTTCATGCTTCTTCGTATCAAGCTCCAGCTCGCCGGCTTTCATGATATCCTGTGTCTCCTGTCCGCTTTTTAATGTTCTCCGAAGCACCGCTTTGATCCGGGACACCAGTTCCATCATGCCAAATGGCTTCGCCACATAATCATCTGCTCCCAGATCCAGCCCCTTCACTTTATCGTATTCCGCGCCTTTGGCTGTCACCATGATCACAGGAATCTCTCTTGTCTTTGTAGAGCTTTTTAATTTTTTAAGCAGTGACAATCCATCTTCTCCCGGAAGCATAATATCCATCAATACAAGCTCCGGTGTCTCCAGTGCCAGTGCTTCTAAGAAACTTCTCCCGTCCTCGAAGCCTCTTGCTTTAAATCCCGTTGTTTCAAGCGTATATACGACTAATTCTCGAATGTTGCTGTCATCTTCTACACAAAATATCATAAGTCTCTCCTTACATTTTTTTCGGCATGTAATTGCCTATACTTGACTCTCTTTGTGAATTCCGGTAATCGAGAACTCCACCCATTCTGCGATATTGGTTGCATGATCGCCGATTCGTTCCAGATACTTTGCAACCATAATAAGATCAATCGTCTCTCTTCCGGCATCCCCTTCATTCTGTGCGATAAACTCAATGAGGTCACGCTTATTCTCCTCAAAAAGTGTATCCACCGCATCATCTGCTTCCATTACACTTCTGGAAAGCTCCAGATCTTTCTTAACATAGGCGGTCACGCTGTCTCTGACCATCTTCGCCACTGCCTCTGACATTTTCCCAATCTTCGGAATCTCTGCTCCTTCAGATTTCTTCTCGGAAATGATGATCTCTGCAATGTCAGATGCCTGATCACCGATACGCTCCATATCCGTGATCATTTTAAGTGCCGCCGATATCTGCCTAAGATCCCTTGCCACCGGCTGCTGCTGAAGGAGAAGCTTCAGACACAGACGCTCGATATCCTTTTCCATCTGATCAATTTCTTCATCGGCGCTGATTACTTCTTTTGCCTCTTCTATACTTCCGTGTTGAAGCGCTTCGGTTGCACGATTAATGGCAATCTCACATAATTCTCCCATGTGGATCAACTGCTCATTGAGATAATCCAACTGCATATCAAATTTATTACGCATAACTTAACCAAACCTCCCTGTAATATAGTCTTCTGTCCGTTTATCTGCCGGTATCGAGAACAATTTCTCCGTATCGTTATATTCAATGACTTCTCCTAACAGGAAAAAGGCGGTATTGTCGGACACACGTACAGCCTGCTGCATATTATGTGTCACCATAACGATAGTATAATCTTTTTTCAGTTCCATCGCAAGGTCTTCAATCTTGGAAGTGGAAATGGGATCAAGTGCAGACGTCGGTTCATCCATCAGAAGCACTTCCGGCTGCACTGCAAGTGCACGTGCAATGCAAAGTCTCTGCTGCTGCCCGCCGGACATTCCAAGGGCACTCTTTTTCAGACGATCCTTACATTCTTCCCAGATAGCTGCATCCCTCAACGATTTTTCCACAATATCGTCCAGCTTTGATTTGGAATGGATTCCATGGGTTCTCGGTCCAAATGCAATATTGTCATAAATACTCATTGGAAATGGGTTCGGCTTCTGAAATACCATTCCCACTCTTTTTCTAAGCAGATTGACGTCCATATTTTTATAAATATCCTGCCCATCCAGAAGAAGTTCGCCGTCAATCTTACACCCCTCAACCAGATCATTCATCCGGTTGATGGATTTTAACAGTGTCGATTTTCCACATCCGGACGGCCCAATAAATGCAGTGATTTTATTTTCTTCTATTTCAAGATTTACGTCTTTTAATGCGTGAAAATCTCCATAGTGGAGATTCATATCTTTGATGCTGATTTTACTCATTTTTTATCCTCTCTAATTCTTTTCTATCTAGGCTTTTGTAAGTTTTTTTGCCAGGAATCCGGACAGTGCATTAATTCCCACTACAAGTACGAGCAAAATAACTGCTGTTGCATATGCCTGATCCATATAAAGCCCTTCACTTGCCAGATTATACATATGAACTGCCAGAGTTCTTCCGGAACTCATCACGTCCTTTGGAATATCAGCTACAGTTCCTGCAGTATAGATAAGCGCTGCTGTCTCTCCAACGATTCGTCCAACTGCAAGAATCACTCCTGCAAGAATCCCCGGAACGGCAGACGGAAGTACAATGCGAAACACCGTACGAAGTTTCCCCGCACCCAATCCGAAGCTTCCTTCTCTGTAAGAGTCCGGCACTGCCTTTAATGCTTCTTCTGTACTTCTCATAATCAGTGGAAGTACCATGATTGATAATGTGAATGCTCCTGCCAAAATCGAAAAACCCCATCCGTAGGTGGATACAAAAAATAACATTCCGAACAATCCGTATACAATAGAAGGAATTCCCTGTAACGTCTCTGTTGTAAGACGAATCACTTCCACAAATTTATTTCCTCTTCCTGCATATTCTACAAGGAAAATAGCAGAAAAAATTCCGAAGGGAACAGCGATCAATAGTGATAAAATCGTCATGATCACGGTATTAATAAGCGCCGGCATCAAAGATGCATTTTCTGAAGTATAAGTAAGTGAAAACAAAGACGGTTTCAAATATGGCACTCCATTGATCAGCACATAGGCGATCAAAAAAATCAGCACCGCAAATGTAATAACTGCTGAGAGAACTACCAGAAGCATCATAAGAAATGAAAACGGTGTACGCTTATATGATTTTAATTTCTGTCCCAAAGTCATTTGATTATTACTCATGGCTGGGCCTCCTCTTTAATACTGCTACACAGAAATTGATCATAAGAATAAATACAAACAGCACTACGCCGGTTGCAATCAATGCTTCTCTGTGAAGCCCTGTTGCATATCCCATCTCAATAACGATATTGGCTGTCAAAGTACGGACACCGCGAAAAATTCCTGCCGGCATTCTCGCCTGATTTCCCGCTACCATAATGACTGCCATTGTCTCTCCGATCGCACGTCCTACTCCCAGTACAATCGCTGCAACTACACCTGATTTTGCTGCCGGAATCACTACACGGAAAATGGCTCTTTCGTGGGTTGCTCCAAGTGCAACCGCCCCTTCATAATACTGCTCGGGTACCGCACGAACGGAAGATTCTGTGAGACCGATAATAGTCGGAAGAATCATCATTCCAAGAAGGATCGAAGCGGTCAAAATGCTGCTTCCATTTCCGCCAAATCCTAAATCTCTTCCAAGCGTACGGATTACCGGTACAATGACTACGAGACCGAAGAATCCATACACAACCGATGGAATTCCGGCTAAAAGTTCTGTCGCCGCTTTCAATGGTTTATATATTTTCTTTGGACAATAATATGCCATAAATACTGCTGTTAAAATTCCAACCGGAACTCCGAAAATGATAGCCCCTGCTGTTACATACAAACTCCCTACGATCATAGGAAGAATTCCAAAAATCTCATTTTTCGGCTTCCACATTTCACCGCTTAAGAAATTGCCAAAACCGATCTCTTTCATGGCAGGGATTCCATTTGCAAAAAGAAAGATACAAATGAGAGCTACCGCCAGCACCGAAGCGCAGGCGGCAATGAAGAACACTCCCTGCATGAATTTTTCCGTCCATGCTTTATTTTTCATATTACTTTACTACCTCATCCCATGTGAGAGCCTCACCTGTATAGATTGCTTTTACCTGATCACTAGAAAGCTCGTCAGTTGTATTTGCTTTGTTTACGATTACAGCAATACCATCTGTTGCTATTACCTGACTGTCAAGTTCTGCTGTCTCTTCGTCTTTCAGTTCACGAGATGCCATTCCGATGTCATAACTTCCATCCATTGCAGAAGTCATACCGGTTGTAGAATCAGTTGTCTGAAGTTCGATTTCAGCATTTGCATTTACTGCTTTGTATGCCTCGATCATTTTTTCCATTACCGGAGATACAGAAGAAGAACCACCAACCACTACTTTACCGGATGGATTGCTTCCAGAGAATGCTACTGCGCTGTCATCACCAATGTAACCATTTTCAGACACAACTTCCTGTCCTTCTTTGCTCATAATGAAGTTGATGAAATCTTTTGCCACTTCGTTATCCGAACCCTTCTTTGTCGCAATGTTAAATGGTCTTGAAACTTTATATGTACCATTTTTAATGTTATCAGCTGTCGCCTCTGCACCATCAATCTTTACAGCCTTTACGCTGTCATCCAGAGAACCAAGAGATACATAACCGATTGCATATTCATCACCTGCAACTGTTGTTAACATAACAGAAGTACTATTTGTGATCTGCGCTTCCTCTGTTGTCATATCAACTTTTTCATCGCCCTGCTTTTCTTCTACTCCGAAAAGTTCGATGAATGCTCCTCTTGTACCGGAGCCGTCCTCTCTTGATACGATTGTAATATCCATAGAAGAATCCCAGTCACCAGAAGCTTCCGTCTTAGCGTCTTCACCTTCTGCCTTTGTATCATCTTTTCCTCCACACCCAACTGCAAGAGCTGCAATCATTGCTGTCATTGATAATACTGCAATAAACTTTTTCATTTTCATACGTTTTAATCTCCTTTAAATTAAAATTTCATTTTCTTGTGTTGTTTTTCTTCACAATGATTATCATAAAGGGCGAATGTAAAATGTAAAATCGCAGGAATGTAAAATGTATGTTAAATAGGGACGTAGCTTTTTTGCAAAAAGCTACGTCCCTATTTAACATATGACCTGTCCCAAATTAACTTCAGACCTGTCCATTTTTGAAATTATTTTAAATTCTGAATTTCTTCTGTATAGAGATCTGTAATTTTCACTGTTTTTGTTTTGTCTTTGAACTCCACTTCCAATGTTTCTTTGTCGCTTGGCTCTTTGATTCCGTGATCTGCGCTTACATAGATATATTCGTAATATGCGTTGTTAGTGATTCGTTCTTTCTTTTCGAATGGGCGGATTCTGCGTTCAACAAGACGGATATGAGTTTTCTCATTTTCTTCATTCACCATAGCTTCCAGATAAACGCCTTCCTTTTGTGGCTCAAAGCCAATTCTAACAACGGGATCTATTTTTTCACACGTAATCTTCACATCTTCACTGTTCGGCTGAACACCCTCTCCATAATATGTCTCATGCGCTCCCAAAGCAATGCCGATTACTACAATACAAAATAGTACGGTACCTGCTATCATCTGCCTCGTCACACGTTTCAACTTTTTTAACGGTTTCACGTCCCTTTTTAATTCGTCTTTTCTTCGCTCCACGTATCTGGCAGACACCATCTCCTTTTTCATAGCCTCAAGATAATCCCTGCACTCTTTGCATTTTTCCAAATGTTCCTCAACCGCTTCATTGCTTTCTTCGCTTGTCAGTCCATCAATATAACTCGGAAATAAATCTCTGATAATCTCACATTTCATTCTTTTCCCCACCTTTCAATATTTTCTGCTTTGCACGATAATAAGTAACTCTTGCCCAATTCTCATTTTTTCCGAACAGTTCTGCGATTTCCTTAAATGAAAATGCACCTGTCACTCGCAGCAGCACGATTTCCTTAGAAATCTCGTCTAAAACATGCACTTTGCGAAACAACTCCATTTTCTCTTCTTTCAGAGTCAACTGTTCTTCCACGGGCTTTTCCAAAGACTCCATATCCGCAGTCAGTTCACTGGTACCTTTTCTTTTTCTGCGTTCCATCTCCCGATACCAGAGATGCTTGGCAATCTGGCACAGCCATGTAGACACTTTGCAGCTTCCATCATACCGATCCACCGAACGCACCGCCTGATAAAAAGTCTCCTGCGTCAGTTCCTCTGCCAATTCTTCTTCATAACACAGTGATAAAAGGAACTTATAAACCATAACCGCATATTCTCTGTATGCCGCGTCCATTTCAAACATGTCCTCACCTCTCTTTACCTATATATCCGCTAAAAACAGATTATGTTACAAAATTAATAAGGGAAAAATTCGTTTAATTAGGGACACCTTAAAATACAAAAAAGGACACCCCAAAAACCAATTTAGGACGTAGCCTTTTTGCAAAAGGCTACGTCCTAAATTACAACCGCTTTTCAAAATTTCCATCTACGGAACATCCTTCTGTGAAAATCATAAATGCATTCGGATCTATGCTGTGTACAATTTGTTTGATCTGTGTCACTTCGTATTTTGAAATCATTACCAACAGGATATATGCGGTTTTGTTCGTATAGGCGCCCGCCCCATCCCAATTGGTTACTCCACGTCCCATCTGATCTATGATTGCCTGCGAAATTCCAAGTTTTTTTGTAAATATCATAACACTTGTGTTGATATTCTGTATATGCACTCGGTCAATCGCCATAGATAGCACTGTCGTGTAAATAAAAGAATACGCTACAATTTCAATATTGAATAAGAAGAGGCAGATCAAATACACAAATATATTCATCAGGATATTGATTTTCCCCACACTGACATTGGGATATTTTTTTGAGCAGCATACTCCGATAATATCCTGCCCGCCTCCGGAGCTTCTTCCCCGGAGCACAAGCCCAACTCCTGTTCCGGCGATCAGACCGCCTATAATACATGCAGTCAGGGTATCTCCGATAATTGGTGTCTCCGGAATTGGAACAAGGACAAGAAATACACTCTGAATTGTTACTGTAAGCAGCGTTTTCACCGCAAAATCTTTTCCCATGATCCGAAGCCCCATATAGAACAACGGAATATTGAGCACCCAGTAAATGATACCGGCGAGATCAAAATTGCCCGGAACCGGAACGTGCATAAAATCCACAATCCCCGTTCTCATCAACTGGGCAATACCCATAAACCCTCCATTATAAAGTCCAAGCGGAACAATAATCAGGTTTACACCAATCGCAAACATCAGACTCCCGACGGTTGCCGTCAGCATCTGAACCATCAATTCTTTTTTCTTTCCCATGCTGCCGCTCATTCTAGACCCCTCTTCTTTTTTTATTTTTATTAATCGTAAAATGGACTTAATGAAATATTATACAATACCCATTTCCCATCTTTCATAATATATGTCAACGTATTTGCTGTCTGTCCATCCCGCTCATTGTGATACGAATTTCCTGACCAGTATGTTGTATTATAACTATAGTAGTAATTTCCTTTGAGCGTAACCTGAGCCAATGTGGTACCGTCTTCCTGGTTTATTTCTACATTCGCCTCTCCATTGGTAAACTGATACTTATTAATCTTTTCTGAATCACCGGAACTTCCGCCGAATTCATAATCTCTGACACTCTCAAATTCATCGATAACTGTATCTTTGTTCGTACCGTCTACATTTTGCAGAAGATCTACTTCACTGAACAGTTTGCGATTCACCAGTGCATTCATAATAATTTTCCAGTCTTCCATTCCCTGTTCTGCCAGCTCTTCCACTACTTTCTCATTGTAGTCCGTCTGTACGATCGCAGGATCTCCTTCTGTCCATGACACAAGCTGTCCGGTTTTTTCCACATCTTTTCCGCTAATCTCTACATAATGCTCTGCTCCAAATACTGCATCCAATGTATAAGTGTCCATACCGTCAATTTTTTTACCCGGTGTCACGCTGTCAGATACATTTATCTTATCTACAATCACATCTGCTCCCTTCGGAACAGCAATGCTGTATTTTTGAACTAATTTTGTACCATAATCTTTATAATCGCCCTGATCCATCTGAACTTTCCAGAATAAACCTTTTCTCTTCAGCTTCAGATTGATCTTTTCCGAATCAGACCCCTTCGTATAGCGCACCCGGATTGACTGACTGGTGAAGCCCCCGGACCGCTTCTGAACACTTGTCACATCCACATCTGCGATTTCAATGTCTTCCGGCTCCTGGATTTTCTTCGCTGTTATAAATGCTTCTTTACTCATAAAATCATCATGATCTTTGAGATAAATCGTATCGTACAAATCAGCGTAGTTTCTCTCCATCATCGCTTCTACATGTTTTTCAGCCACACTTTTAGCTCCAAATTGAACATTGTAGATTACGAAAAACAAAATCACACTTAAAACTGCTACACAGATTTCAATCAGCAATAATTTTTCTTTTCCATCTAAAGGTTGTCTTTCTTTTTTCACCGGGGCTGAAAGAGGAGCTCCGTTCCCTTGAGGGCGCTTTAGTGATGTACCACAATTCTCACAAAATAACGCATCATCTTTATTTTTACTTCCACATTCCGGACAAAACATCTCTTTCACCTCCTACTCGTATTTTTTAATCATTTCAATATTTGCACGCTCCGCGTCATTTAAACGGGACTCCATATTTGCATCAAATTCTTCCGGCGTCACAGTTCCTGAGTACCAGCTTTTACCTTCAAAATATGTTTTCAGATCAGCACTGTTGAAAATTCTACCATGCCGCGCCAATATTTCATTTCGTGCCAGCCTAAGATCAGCTTTGGACAGACCGGACACATCTGCATCCGTCAAATACTCCTTATCACTGTTCGGGAAAATATACTCTCCGGCTGCCGCATTTGCCGTTGTGCCATCTTCCGCCTTCTTATTCTCAGCGGTTGCAGGATCACTGCCCGGTGTCCATGTCACATCTTCCTTAAATGCTGTTACATAGATATCCTTCTCTCCTTCGGCATTGGCACGCATCTTCGCCCTTGCCTGATCGATCTCGTCCTGACTTACCTGGGATTTTACTTTTCCGCCAAAGCCCAGCCCCTTAATTCCAAGAAACACACTTCCTGCAAGTGCTAAGATAATAACGATCGCCAATACAATAACCGGAACTGAAGAATTCGTTTTTTCCGTCTGTTTCTTTTCTGTTTTCATATCCCTGTCTTCCTTCCTGCATGCTTAATTATAATTCCTTACCAAAACATAGATATCGGAATTACCCATTCCCCATCCATCTTCACAACCGGAATATCCTCTTCCGCAGATTCTTCTTCCCCATCAATCACTGCTGTCATTTCTACTTCCAAGATATACGCTGCTGTCACATCTTTTAATTCCGCTGCACTTAAGTCATACTCATCAGATAAAATAACTGTCATTTCATCTTTTTTCAGTTTTTCTTTGTCCACAATCTCAAGCTTTACATCGTATCCCGGGAAAAGATCACTCAAATCATCCGGAAGAACATTTACGATTCCTTCGACTCCATTCGGAAATGCTTTTGCAAAAGTCTTAATGTCACCTTCATTGATTCCCTTCTCCACATACTTAATCGGTTTTTCGTAACCTTTCGTTCCAAATATTCCAAATAGTATAAGCGACAATACGAATACAACCGCTGCAAGCGCTGCGATGATCGGCCACGCAAACGGTTTTTTTGTAGCTGAAGCACCTGAATATCCATTCTGTGTATTCGCTGTTCCCTGTTGATAGTTCCCCTGTGCATTCCCTTGCACATTCCCCGGTGTCTCTGATGGCGCTGAGCTTCTCTGTGCTCCTGGCTGCGGTACAGGTGCTCCGCATTTCACACAAAACTTGCTCCCCTCTACTAATTCAGCTCCACATTTTCCACAAAACTTTGCCATACTCTTTTTCCTCCGCACTTAGCTCTTAGCCTCTTTTTGTTCCACACTCTGTACAGAATAAAGAATCTTCCTCCAAAATGGCGCCACAATTTTTACATTTAGGGACAACCGGCTCCTGTATCGGTTGTTGCATCGGTTCCTCCTGTTTTGCTTCAGTACCTGCCTGCGGATTATTCGCTGCCACAGCCGCAATATTTGTTCCACACTCTACACAGAATGCAGAATCTGCCGCATTAATGAAACCACAGGATGGACATTTCTTTCCATTTACCGGCCCGTTGGATACCGGTGCTGCTTTTTGAAGCGGACTTCCACAACTGATACAAAACTTGGCGTCTGGATTATTGCTAAAGCCACACTGTTGACAGACATTTCCCGCTGTCAACGCCTGCATCATCTGCTGAAGCTGTTGATTTTCTTTCTGAAGCCTTAAAATCTCTCCAAACAATTCTCCATACTCGCTTTCCGCATCCTGCAGATGGTTTTTCACACACTGTACTCCTACTTGGTATGTCAGTTTTTCTAGCATACGCTCATTCGATTTTATCTGGTTATTGAGCTTTACACTCTCCGTTGCTGACTTAGCTTTCTGAGATACTCCCTGACCTGCAATCGAAATCGAATCTTTCATTTTTTCAAATAATGCCATTTTTTTATCCTCCTCTTACTCCTTAGACGTTTTTTTATACATAAA
>OGPN01001318.1_pt1 | contig 16263 bp, 13 predicted proteins | sample 1552941 | NCBI WGS metagenome assembly OGPN01 (sample SAMEA2580220, study PRJEB22360) | human gut metagenome | biome: human gut; feature: human-associated habitat; material: faeces | place: Denmark | collected 2008/2010
TGGTTCTGCATTAAAAGGCGAGGATAAAATATCATGTGCCAAGAGAGAATTGTTAGAAGAAACGGGAATTTCTTCTAATAATTTACAGGAAATTGGTCATTATACTTCACATGACACCATATACTACAACTTCTTATGTGTCACCGATTGCGACAAGTCATCTATAACCCTACAGAAAGGTGAAACAATATCATACAAATGGATTTCTGAAAGTGATTTTATTGCTTTTGTAAATTCAAATGAGATGATTGATATACAAAGGATGCGCTATCGTAATTTTTTTATAAAAATGGGCTACATAAAGTAATAAACTCCAATTTGCTGAGTAAATTTAAGGGTGCATTTCTCCGATTATGTAGTGCAAACAGCAAATACGCCAAGCTACTTTTGAAGCAGCTTGGCGTTAATTGTTTTACGGATGCCAGTAAGTAAAGGCATATACACTATGATAAACACAAAGCGTATAAATGTCACAAAGTAATTGTTCGCCGCTACAGACAATACCTCACTTTCATAACATCAAATGATTTTATTTAAACATGAAATTTCATCTAAGCGGGAGAACGAGGTTCTCCCCTACATTAGAATACACTATTCTTATCACATCACAAGACATGTATAAACAAATAAATTCAGTAAGACAACACCGCCGCAAATTTCCGCAACGCAAAATTTAAGTTGTAAAATATCGTTAATCGGTGTAAAATAATATTACTTATGTATTGTTAATTTTATGGCAGAGAAGGGGAAAATTTGATTAAGCTACGAAGATATCTTGCATACTACAAAAAAGAATGTATCATCGGTCCGCTTTGCAAGCTGTTTGAGGCAATTTTGGAATTGCTCGTTCCGCTTGTTATGGCAGGAATCATCGACAACGGTGTGCGAAACGGCGACACGGCATACATTTGGAGAATGGGCGGTATGCTCGTTATTCTTGCAACTGTAGGACTTTGCAGTGCACTTGTGTGTCAGTATCTTGCATCAAAGGCATCTCAGGGTGTGGGAACAAGACTTCGCCGAGATTTGTTTTTGCACATCAACAGGTTATCACACGCAGAGTTGGACAAGCTTGGCACTCCGTCACTTATAACACGAATCACATATGACACCAATCAGGTTCAGCAATCTGTTGCAATGGCTATCCGCCTGCTCACCAGAGCACCGTTTATTGTTATCGGTTCAATGGTTATGGCAATGACAATCAACCTTGAAATGTCAATTATTTTCTTCATTGCGGCTATATTGATTGCCGTTACTCTTTACCTCATTATGACAAAGAGTATTCCTATTTTTGAAAAAATGCAGAAAAAGCTCGACAAAATCAGCCTTATCTGCCGTGAAAATCTTTCGGGCAACAGGGTTATCAGAGCCTTTTCAAAGCAGAAAAATGAGAAAAAGCGTATTGACGATTCAACCGAGGATTTGGCTAAAACTTCGATCAGAGTAAGCATTCTTTCGGCACTTTTAAGCCCTGTCACCTACATCATCACCAATGCTGCAATTATTCTCATCATTTGGTTTGGCGCTCAGAATGTCAACGCAGGCAGCGGAATGCTTTCGGGTGACATCATTGCCCTTGTAAACTATATGACGCAGATTTTGCTTGCAATGATTGTTGTTGCAAACCTTGTTGTACTTTTCACGAAGGCAAGTGCAAGTGCGGCAAGACTTAACGAAGTGTTTGAAACTCAGCCGAGTGTGTGTGAAAGCACTACCGAGAACATTGAAATTTCAGAGAGCGAAAGCACTCCGAAAATCGAATTTGACAATGTAAACTTCACATACGGCACGGGTGATGACGAGCTTGAGGACATCAGCTTTAAAATCAAGCGTGGTCAGACGGTCGGTCTTATCGGCGGTACAGGTTGCGGTAAAAGTACGCTTGTCAACCTTATCCCCCGTTTTTACGATGCAACACAGGGTACTGTAAGCGTTGACGGCAGAAATGTCAAGGACTACCCGTTCTTACAGCTCCGTTCACAGATTGGCATTGTTCCTCAGCAGTCAATTCTTTTCAAGGGAACAATCCGTGACAATATGAAATGGCAAAACGAAAATGCAACTGACGAGGATATTATAAAGGCTCTAAAAATTGCACAGGCATACGAGTTTGTAAGCAAGCTGAACAAAGGGCTTGACAGCTTTGTTGAACAGGGCGGTAAGAACTTCAGCGGAGGTCAGCGTCAGCGACTTTGCATTGCCAGAGCACTCACAGGCTCACCAAAGCTTCTCATTCTTGACGACAGCTTTTCGGCTCTTGACTTTGCAACAGATGCGGCACTCAGAAAGGCTTTGCGTGAAAACACAAAGGATATGACCGTGATAATCGTTACACAGCGTTGCTCAACAATTAAGAACGCAGACCTTATTCTTGTGCTTGATGACGGCAGACTTGTAGGCAAAGGTCAGCACTATGAACTGTTTGAAAGCTGCGAAACCTACCGTGAAATCTGTCTTTCACAGCTTAATGAAGAGGAGGCAAAAAGATGAAAAATTCAGCAAAACAATCCTCCTCTGTAAAAAAGGTACTCAAAAAAATAAAGCCGTATTCGTTTTATCTGATTTTAGCTCTTGTGAGCGCAATCATCAGCGTTTCGCTCACGCTCTATATTCCGGTTCTCACAGGTAACGCAATCGACAACATCATTGACAAGGGCAATGTTGACTTTGCAAGCGTTATTCAGATTCTTGTATACATCGGTGTTGGCATCGGCGGTGTGGCACTTTTCCAGTGGATTATGACCTACTTTACCAACATCGTCAGTTACCGCACTGTTCGTGACCTCAGAAGAGAGGTTTTTGAAAAATTCAACACAGTTCCCCTCTCCTACATTGACACAACACCTCACGGCGACCTTATCAGCCGAGTAATCAACGATGTTGACGCAGTTGGTGACGGTCTTACACAGATGTTTCTACAGCTTTTTTCGGGCATTGTTACCATTGTCGGCACGCTTGTATTTATGCTGACAATCAACTGGAAAATCGCCCTTGTGGTTGTTGTTCTCACACCGCTTTCGCTCTTTGTTGCGGCATTTATCGGCAAGATGACGCACAACCGCTTTACCCGTCAACAGGCACTCAACGGTGACATCTCGTCATATGTTGAGGAGCATATCGGCAATCAGAGAATTGTAAAGGCTTTTTCATATGAGGACAGAGCCTTTGAAGAATTTGAAAAGTACAACGATGAACTTCTTGAAGTGGGATTCAAGGCGCAGTTTGCGGGCGCACTTGCCAACCCGTCAACAAGATTCGTAAACGCATTGGTTTATGCCGCAGTAGGCATTATGGGTGCTCTGTTTGCCGTTGCAGGCACACTTTCGGTCGGACAGTTATCATGCTTCCTTACCTACGCAAATCAGTACACAAAGCCGTTTAACGAGGTTACAGGCGTACTCACGCAGTTGCAGACAGGCATTGCGGCGGCAGGACGGGTTTTTGAGGTTCTTGAGGCTGATAACGAAATTCCCGACAACAGTACAAAAGAGCTTGAGCATTGCGAAGGCAATGTCAAGATTGAGAATGTAAACTTCTCCTACACAAAAGAAAAACCGCTCATCACAAACTTTTCGCTTAATGTCAAGAGCGGCAGTCACATTGCCATTGTCGGTCCGACAGGTTGCGGCAAGACAACATTCATCAATCTTCTTATGAGATTTTATGACACGGACAGCGGCAAAATCAGCATTGACGGTGTTGACATTATGGATATCACCCGTGACAACCTCAGAAAATGCTACGGAATGGTTCTTCAGGACAGCTGGCTGTTCGAGGGCACGATTGCCGAGAACATCGCCTATGGCTGTCCCGAGGCGACGCGCGAGGAGATCGTGGCGGCCGCGCGCGCCGCGCAGGTCGACTTCTTTGTGCGCACTATGCCGCAGGGCTATGACACGCGGGTGGCCAACGATGCCGAGAGCATTAGTCAGGGCCAACGCCAGCTGCTGACCATTGCGCGCGTGCTGCTCAACAACCCGGCGATTCTCATCCTGGACGAGGCGACCTCAAGCGTGGACACGCGCACCGAGCTTGCCATCGGCCGTGCCATGGACGCGCTCATGCATGGGCGCACGAGCTTTGTGATCGCGCACCGTCTGTCGACGATTGTGGACGCCGACCTGATCTTGGTCATGGACCACGGCAACATCATCGAGCAAGGCACGCATAAGGAGCTGCTCGCAGCCGAGGGCGCTTATGCCGACCTCTATCTGAGTCAGTTCGCATAATGTGACAAAGGGACAGTCCCGCATGTCACATCAAAAAGAAAGGCGCGCCGGGGATGGATTCCCTGGCGCGCCTTCTTGCGTTGATGCCGATGTCGTTTTGTGCCGCTTGCGTTCCTAGCGTTCGTCCACGAGCTTGGCGACGAGGGCCTTGAGCTCGGCCACCTCTCGCTCGAGTTCTTTGACGCGGCGGGCGTTCTCGGTGATGCCTTGGCGGTTGAGGGCACTCTGCTCGGCGGCGTCATCGGGCATGTACTCGCGATGCTGCTTGGCGTCGAAACTCTCCTCGAACACGCGGCAGCCGTTGCGCTTGATGATGCGTCCCGGCACGCCCACGACGGTGCAGTTGTCGGGCACGTCTTTGACGACGACCGAGTTGCCGCCGATCTTGACGTTGTTGCCGATGCGGATGTTGCCGAGCACCTTGGCGCCCGTGCCCACGGTGACGTTATTGCCGAGCGTTGGGTGGCGTTTGCCGGTCTCGTTGCCGGTGCCGCCGAGCGTGACGCCCTGATAGAGCACGCAGTTGTCGCCCACGATGGTGGTTTCGCCGATGACGACGCCCATGGCGTGGTCGATAAAGAAATGCTTGCCGATCTGTGCGGCGGGGTGAATCTCGACGCCGGTGATGTGGCGGGTGATTTGCGAGAGCACGCGGGCGAGCGAGCGATGGCCATGCTCCCAGAGCCAGTGCTCGGGCACGTGGTTCCACTTGGCGTGCAGGCCAGGATAGGAAAGGAAGATGACCAGACCGTTTTGCGCGGCGGGGTCCTGCGCTTGGACGGTCTTGATGTCCTCGCGAATGGTATTGATAAAGCTCACCGGCCGCCCTCCCTTAGCGCCATGGCAATGCGATTCAATAAAGTATAGCGATTCGCTAGGGATTAGGAAGGACAATCTTGGCGGCATTACACGACAGGTGTCAGTTATGCAAACTTGCTGGTAATGGAGTCATGCTTTTGTGGGGTTGCGCACGAGGGGACGCCGCAACCGTATACTGGTCAACTTGGACGTATCCGCGCCCACAACTGAGAGGTTTTACTTCATGGGTTTCATTAATTTTATCGCCGAGCTGCTTAAGGATCCGCGCACCGCGATCGCCAGCTGGATCGCCGCCGGCCCGCTTATGGCCTACGGCTGCGTGTTCCTGATCATCTTTATCGAGACGGGCGTGGTGTTCTTCCCGTTCCTTCCCGGCGACTCGCTGCTGTTTGCCTCGGGCTTCTTTGCCCATAATGGCGGCTTTAACATCGTGGCGCTTCTGGCCACCGCATGGGCCGCAGCCATCCTGGGCGATCAGTGCAACTTTATGATCGGCCACTTCTTTGGCAAAAAGATCATCGCTTCGGGCAAGGTCAAGGCCATGACGCCCGAGCGCATCAAAAAGTCCGAGGACTTCTTGGACAAGTGGGGTCACCTGGCCATCTTCCTGGGCCGCTTTTTCCCGTTTATCCGCACCTTTGTGCCCTTTATCGCTGGCATGGGCGGCATGCACTGGCGCAACTTTGTCGTCTTTAACGTGCTGGGCGGCATTACCTGGTCGACGGTCTTTACGCTGCTGGGCTACTTCTTTGGCGGCATTTCCTTTGTGCAGGAGCACTTTGAGCTGCTGATTATCGGCATCGTTGCCGTGTCGATCATCCCGACCGTGGTCGGTCTGGTCAAGGCTAAGCTGGGCAAAAAGAACGCCGCATAGTATCCGTGCGCTAAAACCTACACGGTAACAGTTGCGCTGTATTATCCAAAACAAAACGGGATCCGTCGCTTGAAGTCGACGGATCCCGTTTACGTTTGAGGGGAGGTGGCGCGCGATGCGCTTGGCAGCAAGCGTCGTGCAGCGACTTAATCAACTGGAATCGGCGGTGGGGTGGGGCCGTTATTGAAGAGCGCCGCAATCGCGGGAACGGTTTTTGCGGGCATCCAGTTTGCCATGCCTTCTTGCCAAACGAGAGATTCGGGAGCAAGCGATTTTGAGGCAACCATGGAACTCAGCGTGATGAGGCCGAACGGTCCGGTTGCCGCGCCGTTGACAGCAACGTGGAAACGATCTTGTCGCGGAATGGGCGGGGGAACGGGGGAGCCAGTGATTCCCGCCGGAGTGTTGCCCATCATGTTGTCCATCGCGCCGGCGATGTTTCGACCGACGGAACCGCCTATGGCCATGCCCGCGGCGATCCCAGCCATGTCCATGCCGCCGTTGCCACCGCCGCCGAGACTGATGCCCGCAGCTCCATTTTCGCTCATATGTCCGAGCGCCTCTGCGCCAGCGACGCCAACGGTGGTTTGCGCTTCCACCTGATAGGCGGGGAAGTTAGCAGTCTGAGTCTGCTTGTGGACGCGATATTGTCCTTCCTCGCGCTCAATACGCAGACGTTCCTGCAGGTTTTCCATTTGAACGCGCTGCATATCATGGATGTTCTTGATGTTGGCTTCGGTTTGGGCTCGGACGGTGGCCTCGGTCACATCGCGTGTTACCGCCATGAGCCGAGTGTAGCCGTCGCTCTCCTCGTCCACGTCGATGGCGGCGATGTCTAAAGACGAGAGCTCTATGCCGAAGAGCTTGCGTAGCTGTGGAGAAAGGTCGTTGTTGGCAAGTTCCGAGAGGTCGTCGGTGCGGCCAGCGAGCTGTAAAAGAGGGATCCCGAGTTTTGAAGGCATATTGGCGACAAGAGATTTAACTCTGCGCGAGACCGCATCGCGAACTTGACTTTGAAAGTCTTCGAGCGTGAATTCATCAAGACGGTGGAGCTCGATGAATTCACGGTAATCGGCGATTTGGAAAGTTAGGGTCCCTCGCACGGCAACGGGTACTCCAAAATCGGGGAACCGCTGGTCAAACACATCGAAGTAGCGCACGGCAAAACGTGATTGAACAACCTTAGCAAGATTGATGAAATAAACCTCTGCCTGAAACGGTGTGCCACCGCCATATGTCGCCGCGACAAAGCTCGCGATGATAGGTAGGTTGGAAGTGTTGAGTGCCTCATCAAAAGGTCCCTCGATAAACTCTTGGATCGCGTCTTGTCCCTTGCGACGGCAGATGAAAACGGCAACAGAACCCTCGCGCACACGGAGCGATGAACCCCAGCGGATTGCGTTTTCACGGCGCACATTGTTTGCGGGTCGCCATTTCCAGATGAGATAGTCTTTCTCATCACAGCGGATTTCATCCATCAAGCCGGCGTGATTTTGATTAGCCATGATTTACTCCCCTGAATAAGCGGACATGATGCAGGAAAATCCTAGGAAGGCGACTGAAAATAATACGAGTGCGATCAAAGGCCCCCAGGAGCGAAGCCTTGATATAAACGCCCTCCTTTGAATGTCGGTTTTGAGCTTTACGAGTAGTACAAAATCTTCGCTATTGCCAAAGAGATGCTCTGCCTTCGCGTATGCTTGATCAAATTTGGAGCGCCATGCGTCAGCAAGTGCGTCTTCTGCGGTGCGATACATGTGGTCGTTTGGGGGAGCGACGCAGTTGCCGCTAGCCATGGCAGCAAACTCGATAAGGTCATCTTTATTGGTGGGAATGGGCCAGCTCCGAATCAGGCTGATCTTCCGTTCATCGGTTGCCGAGATGGTGTCGTTTTCGTCCTTCTTGCGTTTTTGAGGCCGCTTGCTCTCGATTAGGTCGAGCTTTTGCGAAAGCAGCGCAATTGAGCCGTCTGCCACATCGCGGATTCCGAAGCCGCACGAGGGGCAGATGACCGCATTCTTGTCGACAATCTCGCCGCAAGCGGGGCAGCGCGTAATACCGGATTTTGGTTTCGTTTCTTTTGTAGGGGACTCGCTCTCCTCGGTGGGCGCTTGCGAGAAAACGGGTTCACAAGGTGCCGCGGCTGCTTCGATGCGCTTTCCGCAGTTTCCGCAAAAGACATCGCCATCAACGAGCTTTGACCCGCAGTTTGGGCAGTAGGCCATTATCAACTCCTTAACGTGCCGACATCGAGACGGGATCCAGGTGAAGCAGACACGTCGATGCGTTGTAATCCTTAACTATTGCCTTGATGTGTACGTTTGTGCCGGTGCGGATTTCATCGAGACTGTCGTCAAATCCCATATCAAAGGTATTGACGTTTTCGTACTGCATTTCGGGACCTTGAGCATGGTTGGGGTCGTAGTCGCCGGCGTTGATCAAAACATCCCAGCGCGTGTTGTAGTTAGCGTGCGGGGCGAGGTAGGCGATATTGCCGTCAAACTCAATAGTCCTGCCCGCATACTTGGACACAAACCAGCTCGCGTCCATGTCGCTGGAGGAGAGCAGTGTCGCAAGATCGGGGCAATTGGCCGTTGTCAGTACGGTATCTTGTTCGGAAGCGGGCTGTGCGGCCTCGGCATTTTGCTCGGGAGAGTCAGTATCCTCCGTTTCTGCTTCTTCTGCCTCCTTCTTTTGGGTAGGCTCGCTGTCCGTTTTCTTTTTCTCTTTCTTCTTTTCGTTTGCCTGTGATGGGGCCTCTGTGCTGTCGCCGCTATCGGTTGGGGCCTTTACTTTTAGGCTAATTTCAATCTGGTCATGTTTTGGATATACGGTGCAGCTGACCTTTTCGTTCTGATCGACCTTGAATGTTTTCCTTCCGTCGACGCTTGAGTCGTCCGCTTTCTGGACCCTAAGCGTGTGCTGCCCCTTGTCGAGCGTGAGGTCCCATGAATCTTCGGCTCCGTGGTCGAGGGTCCCGACTTTTTCTGAATCAACGTAGATGGCAAGATCGTAGCGAGAGAAGAGGAGATTCTCGCTGCAATCTACGGAAAGATGGACTGGGTAGCTCGGGGCATCCTGAACGGATTCGCTGGTTTTCTTTGAGTCATTTGCACCGAGCACGAGCGCTGCGACTGTAAAGATGGCAACTATTGCTATGCCGATGCCGGCTATTCCAAGGATTCGCCAAGGGTGCTGGGGCGCATGGTTTGTCCTTAGCTTTTTCCGAGCTTGTAATATCGAGGTTGAGTATTTGTGGGAGATGGAATCAAAAACATTTGAGGTGCCTTTGCTGTGGGCTGTTTTTGATGGCTGCACCTCAAAGGCTTCATCGAGCTCGGCGGCATCCCGATATTCGGACGGAGAATCATTCGCCGTAGAGTTCACTTCCTGTTTGTCAGCGGCGCTTGCTGTTGCGTCATCAAGGGCATCTTTTGCGCGGCTAGCGAGTTCGCCCACGGCGCCCGCCGCGATGGCTCCGGCCTTTGCTGCTAGTCCGCCAAGCGCGTCTGCGGCCGTTGCCAGGCTGTCGGTCAGCTCGTTTGCGGCGGCACTGTTCGAAGGATTGTGGGGGATTGGAGGGATATTACTTGCCTCGCCAGAGGGGACATTGTCGGAGACGGGCTCGACGGGACCGGTTCGGTGGGTTTCTGGAGTGCATTTGGCGATGTTTATCTCTGAGCCGCATTTAGGACAAAAATGCAGGCCGGGGCGTAACTCGTTTCCGCATTTTGGGCAAAAAGTCATATCTGCCTTCCATAAAAATCGTATGGTTGCGTTTGCCAACTCGTCGGATATAACTCACGCTTAGGAAGGGGAACGACTCGGTAGAATCGAAAGGGTTTAAGGTGTTGGAGTGCTTTAAGACCCTGTTCCGCTTTTGGCGATCATTGGACAGTGCTGGTCATTTTATTGTAGGGCTACAAGAGTCGTGATTAATCAGTTACCAACTGAATCGGAGATGCTGTCGGCGAACGGCGCCCCGGGCCCTACCACTGGGCTGCGTAAATATCGCAGCTTGCGTGCGTGGGCGGATTGTTGACGTCGATCGAAACAGGGACCGTCGAGCCGACGGAGGGGCAGTCGCAAAAATTGTTATAGCCGGCAACGATATTGCCCTGTTTATCGCGCAGGATGGCCGATAGGAATACCTGGGTCTTATCAAAGCCGCTCGGGGCGCTTTGGAGTTTGAGCTTTGCCAAGAACGAATACATGCCGTCCGCCCCAGCGGATTCGGCGCTATCGAAAAGCTCGTATGCCGGTGCTTCGGCGGCGGGGGCAAGTGCAACGCCGCTGGGTGTGACGGTTTCGAACTCAACGCGCGCGGGGGCGGTGCCATTTCCCGCCTGATCGCCAAAGTAGACGGTCTGGCCGGGCTCGATAGCACTGTAAGTTTTCTCATCCGTAAAGATCAGGTTGTCATTTGCGTCGTATCCGTAGACCTTAATGGTGGGAAATGCGATAGCGGCAGGGCCGTCGGAGTTTTTAAGGCCGATGCCAAAGTGGACGTATCCGTGCGCACCGACCGACCAGCCGGACTCCACGATTGAGAGCTCGGCAGGCAAGTGGCTGGCACCGCTTGTTGAAGTTGGCTTTTCGGGGGTGGAAGCGCCGCCGGACTGGCCGGCCTGCGACGAAGACGCGCGTTCGTCGCTGTTTTCCCGAGTGGCGTGAAGGGACGAAATGGCAATCGCACCGCCAGCTAGCAAACCGGCGAGCACTGCGGCGATGAGTATCAGTTTTAGAAGAAAACTGCCGAGGACCTGAACCCCGGTTTTCTCCGGATTATGCTTCTGATTGTGCGTCCTTGTCGCCGCTTTGACCTTGTCGGCTTGCTGGTTTGCGCCAGAAGGTGCCCCATCGTCTTTTGGTTGGGACGAGCCGGCGAGCACCTCTGCCATCTCGGTCGCAGACTGGAACCGAGCGCTTGGCTCAAACGAGCAGGCGCGCGTGATGGCGTGGACAAGCTTCGCGGGGGCATTATCAAGATTCTTCTTAAGAACCTGCTCGTAAGCCTCGTCGTCAGGACGGACGCCCGTAAGCGCAAAGCCAAGAATGCGTCCGATGGAGTAGACATCACTTCGCGCATCGGTCTGGGCAAAGCCATATTGTTCGGGCGAGGCAAACCCCCAAGTTCCGAGGGAGGTCGTGTCCTTGCTTGCCCCTTCGACGCGCATGCGGGCGATACCCAGGTCGATGAGGTGTGCACCGTCTGCGGCAACCACGATATTGTTGGGGGAAATGTCACGGTGGACGATACCGTGTCTGTGGAGCTCCTCGGCCGCCTCGCAAAGCTCGATGGCAAGCGATGTTGCCCCTTCCGGCGTCAACGGCCCATCGGTTTCGATAACTTTGGAAAGCGACCGACCCGGCACAAAGTCGTAGACGACAACAAAGTGCTCGGGTAGTTCGTAGGTCGCCTCGACGCGGGGAAGGCGGGGCGAGCTGCATTCTGTGAGTGCCGACCATACATTGCGGCGGGCAAGCTCCTGTCGAATCTTCTTTCGCACGAAGGGACCGGCTCCGTCAATCGTGACGAGTTCGGTAATGCCGTCTTCGCCGCGTGCGAGCACCTGCTCGACGCGATAGGTGTCGTCAAGGCTCATGGCATGCATGAGCTGGTTGTCGTTCAAGCCGTCCTCCCTTCATGGTAGCTGGGCAAATGCCCCAAGAATGATATGACAACGATTGTTCTGTTTGTTCAGTTGGCAACTGAATCGCGTGTGGAGAGGATAGCGTTACCGGGCTCGCACAGACGTGGGTGTTTATTTGAGCGGGTTGGTTCCCAAAAGCGTTTTTTCGCCCAAGCGGTAGAGTTCGTCATCGGTGCATGCTCGGCTCATGCCGCGTTCGATGCACCAGATGACGATGGCGTCGCGGCGATCCTTGCACCAAAGTTCAGCGACGCTGTCGAGTCTCAGAAGGCGCTGCGTCTCTCGAAGCGTGCAGCCGATGCCGAGTGCCAACATGATGGCGTGGTCGCGGCCGGGGCGGCTTTTGCCGGCAAAGATGTCGTACACAACGGTTGGATTAAGGCCCGAGTTGCGTGCGACGTCCGAGCGCTTGATGCGGCGCTCGTCGATGAGGCAGCGCAAGTACGAGGGAAGCGTTTGGTCGACGGTTTCGCCTTCGTCAAGATAGGCGTCGATGCTCGAACTGGCCAACAGCCGCTTGAGCAGGTCTTCCGTCAAGTGTTCGCGTTTGTTCTGAGTTGCCAAGGGGGCTCCAATCATCGTCTCGACTTTAGAGTATATCGATAGGGCGGTCGCGGGGCGCATGGGGCGAGTGGACGCCGCGGCTTGGAGGATGCCTGTTTACCTTGGTGAATTCCGAAGCAAATGAAAATACTTTACTTAGTTAAAGAAAAGCGTTTTATCAGACGCGTACGGGGAGTACAATCTCGTGCATGCGAATCGACGTGCCATCGGCTTTGATGCCGTTTGCGTGTCCCGTCCGGCTCTACGCTCCGGGCGTGTGACGTTGCGACGCGGTCGGCCTCGGTCCTTGCGTGCGGGTTCGCGAGTTTGCAACTGTGTATGTAAGGAGCGACATATGACTGTCGAGAAGAAGGATATCGATTGGGGTAGCCTCGGCTTTGGCTACATGAAGACCGATTACAGCTACGAGGCCCATTGGAAGGATGGCGAGTGGGACGAGGGCGGCCTGACCACCGACCACACCCTGCATGTCTCCGAGTGCGGCGGCATCTTCCATTACTGCCAGGAGGTCTTTGAGGGCCTGAAGGCCTACACCGCCGAGGACGGCAGCATCGTCTGCTTCCGTCCCGACATGAACGCCGAGCGCATGTATAACTCTGCCCAGCGCCTCGAGATGCCCCCGTTCCCCAAGGACAAGTTCGTTGAGGCCGTCAAGCAGGTCGTCTCTGCCAACGCCGCCTGGGTCCCGCCCTTCGGTTCTGGCGCGACCCTGTACGTGCGTCCGTTTATGATCGGCTCCGGTGACGTGATCGGCGTGGCTCCCGCTCCTGAGTACACGTTCCGCATTCTCGTGACCCCTGTCGGTCCGTACTTTAAGGGTGGCCTCAAGCCCGTCAAGCTGCGCGTTTCCGAGTACGACCGCGCCGCACCGCACGGTACCGGCAACATCAAGGCCGGCCTGAACTACGCCATGTCCCTCAAGCCCACGATGGAGGCCCATCGCGAGGGCTATGCCGAGAACCTGTATCTCGACTCCGAGTCCCGCACCTATGTCGAGGAGACCGGTGGCGCCAACGTCCTGTTCGTGAAGGAGGACGGCACCCTTGTCGTTCCTCAGTCGCACACCGACTCCATCCTGCCCTCTATCACCCGTCGTTCGCTCGTTCAGGTTGCTCAGGACCTGGGCATGACCGTTGACCAGCGTCCCGTCGAGTGGGCCGAGGTCAAGGCCGGCACCTTTGTGGAGTGCGGCCTGTGCGGCACCGCTGCCGTTATTTCCCCGGTCGGCGAGATCGACAACAAGGTTTACGGCGCCGACGAGACCGTGACCTTCCCGGCTGGCTACACCGAGATCGGTCCTGTGATGAAGAAGCTCCGCGAGACCCTGACGGGCATCCAGTCTGGTGCTGTTGAGGATAAGCACAACTGGGTTTACACCGTCGCGTAAGCTGTCTTAGCTGTCCGGCCCGAGGACGCGCCGGAAAGGAAGGCCGCGCTTTTGCTTTGCTTCGCGCCATGTGGGGGTGGTGGCGACGTGCATTTTTGCGATTATTCTGCAATCGAAGGCCCCTGCATATCGACCTCGGGCAAAAAATCGGGAGTTCTCGATGTTTTCTACGAATGATGGACGGGGTTATGGGCTGACAGCGTTTGATTTGCAGGGATATTCGCGGTCTTTGGCATTTATCGTGGCGCCCGAAGCTCTTGATTATGTTGAATACTCCTAAAAATGCACGGCGCTTAGAGGGGGACCTTCGCGAAAAAGGAAACCGCCCCGTCGAAGTATGCATTCGACGGGGCGGTTTATGCATTTGGCCGATTAAGGATGCGCTGCCAAACTACTAGAACTTGACGGTCGGGGCCTGGCGGGCTGCTTCGGCGGCCTCGAGGCCCTGGCGCTCCTTAAACTGGAAGATGCCGGCAAAGATGACAGCCGGGAACGTCTGAATGGCGTTGTTGTAGCTGAGCACGCAGTCGTTGTAGCTCTGGCGTGCATAGCTAATCTTGTTCTCGGTATCCTCGAGCGATGCCTGCAGCTGCGTAAAGTTGGTGTTTGCCTTAAGATCGGGATAGGCCTCGGCTACGGCGAAGAGCTGGCGCAGCGCACCGGTCAGCACGTTGTCGGCTTCCATCTTGGCTTCGGGCGTGGTGGCCTTGACGGCGGTGTTACGCGCGCTGATCACGGCGGAGAGCGTCTCCTGCTCGTGCTTGGCGTAGCCCTTGACGGTCTCGACCAGGTTGGGGATCAGGTCGTTGCGACGCTGCAGCTGCGTATCGATGTTCTGCCAGGCGTTATCGATGCGGTTACGCTTGGTGACCATGTTGTTGTAGATGCCGGCGATGGCGCAGGCAATCACAATGACAACAACGATGCCGATGATGACGGGAAGCATGATGTCTCCGTTTCGAATGGCCGCGGCGGCATGCGCCAGCTGCCGTTGGTATAACGCTACTAGTATACCCGCAACGTTTTGTCGTGCCGAACTTTCCGGTAAGCGTTGTGTTTTCGTCGGGGTCGGCACCGGGGCAAAGCGCGCGAGGTACAGGTGTAAGATATGCGACAGATTGACGAGTGTTGTCTTTGCCCTGAGGATGGCGATACCTGTGGACCTTCGCATCAAGAAAACCTACCGCGCCCTGTTCGATGCCTTTACCGAGCTTCTCGAGGAGCATCGTTTTGAGGACCTGACGGTTGCCATGCTGTGCGACCGCGCCATGATTCGCCGCACGACGTTCTACAAGCACTTTCGCGACAAGAACGATTACTTTGCCTTTTATATCGATGAGCTCATGTCGGGCTTGCCGCAAAAACAGCCCGATGAGGCCGGTGCAGTGTCTGCCGAGGACGTGCACGCGCTTCGGCACGCGATTTTGGACGATGCCATGGATTTGATTCTGGCGCACGAGCGGCTCATGGATAACATTTTGGCAAGCAGCATGTCGGGCATGTTGACCAACGTTATTTGCGACCGCATTGCCCGCTCCATCCGCGAGCGCGTGATGAACGTGCTTGCCGAGGATGCCCTGGCCCCCGTGTCACTCGAGACGACGTCTGAGTTTGTCGCCGGCGGCATTATTCGACTTTTCACGATATGGTGGGAATCGGGCCACGATCTTGAGCGTCGACCTGAGATAGCCGACGTGGTCGATGCACTGTTTGAGCGGACCATGACACCGGTGCATCACTAGGAGTGGCGGAGAGAGGGGGATTCGAACCCCCGGAACGCTCTCGCGCTCAACGGTTTTCAAGACCGCCGCATTCAACCGCTCTGCCATCTCTCCGTGAGTCGTAATGATAGCATCGTTTTGAATTTGCAACAGGGAAGGCGAACGATGACGATCACCGAAATCGACGAGAAGTTCATGCGCGAGGCGTTGGCGGAGGCGCGAGCCGCCGCGGCGGGGGAGGTGCCCATCGGAGCCGTAGTGGTGCGCGACGGCGAGATCGTCGCGAGGGCGCACAATCGGCGCGAGCTCGATCAGGATCCTTCGGCTCATGCAGAGTTCGCGGCCCTGTGCGCCGCTGCCCAGGCGCTCGGTCGCTGGCGCCTTTCCGATTGCACGGTCTATGTAACGCTCGAGCCTTGCTGCATGTGCGCGGGCCTTATGGTCAACGCGCGCGTGGGACGCTGCGTGTATGGCGCGACCGATGCCAAGGCGGGCGCGTTGGGATCCCTATACGATTTGAATGCCGACTCGCGCCTGAATCATCGGTTCAATGTGACCGCCGGCGTACTGGCGGATGAATGCCGCGAGCTGCTGAGTAGCTATTTTGGCGGTCTGCGCGGAGCGGGCGGCGCTGATTGCGGTTGTGGGGCCGATCTTGAAGCACACGCCGCTCACGCCGCAGCGCTTGCAGGTGCCGGTGAGGATGCTGGCACGGCGGTTGACTTTGGTCCTGCGTGCCGCCGACCCCGCCGTGTGCTGTTGGCGATCGACTCCTTTAAGGGCAGCGTTTCGAGCGCGCAGGCGGAGGCGGCGGTTGCCGAAGGCGTGCGCCGCGTTTGGCCCGATGCCCAGGTGGCCGCGTTGCCGCTGGCGGATGGTGGCGAGGGAACGCTCGATGCCGTTGCCGCGTGCGGCGGTGAGCTTGTGACCTGCGAGGTTGCGGGACCCTTTGGCGATGGTGTGCCTGCCCGGATGTTAGTGGACGGGGGGGCCGGGGCCGGGCTGACGTCAA
>OGPN01001320.1_pt1 | contig 16248 bp, 10 predicted proteins | sample 1552941 | NCBI WGS metagenome assembly OGPN01 (sample SAMEA2580220, study PRJEB22360) | human gut metagenome | biome: human gut; feature: human-associated habitat; material: faeces | place: Denmark | collected 2008/2010
CGTATTCCACCTGCACATTCCAATGCTCGATCGGATAATACTGAATGATGTTCTCATCCTGAATGATATACCTGAAATTAAGCTGAAGAGCCAGGTCACCAAGTTTCTTATTAAAAAGATCTTTAGTTATAATCGTCCCACCGTTTTTTTTATCATAAATGGCAGTATAACTATCAATACAGTCACTGAACAATATAAAGATGTAATTGTCTGATTGAACGACCCTGTCAACACCTCCTATATAATGATCACGTATAGCTGCTTTCAATGCCGTTCTTCCATCTGCATGTATATATTGTTGCGGAAGTCGCTTTTTGCCAAAATCCACCACATAAGAAGGGTATGCTTTATTATTCTTCAGGGTATACAGAGTGTCGAATGGGAAATAGTAAAACAGGGCTTCATCCTTCAGAGGAGCTATGTAATCATCAGTCCCCCAACCTTGTTCACCGGGATCCTGAAAGGGCAGAAAGGCATCATGTTCACCCGCTTTATCAGCATTTACCGAAAACAAATGGTAAAATCCCCTTTCTAAACGACCTCCATCATTCACGAACCAAATCTTATCCCCTAAAGAGACAATATCCATTCCCCAAACGTCTTTTGTGTCCTCTGTTTTAATGAATTCTCCTTTGGCGTTATAAAACAGCAATCTACTTGCAAAGTGGTCATAGATGACTATATCTGTTCCGCGCACCACGAAGCTGGTTATATTCAGATATTCACCGGGACCATTACCCACAGCCCTAAGCTTCGTCACTAATTTCCCGGTCTCATCAAAGACATAGATAGCCTTACTCACATTATCCGACACATAAATCAGATTATTCTGATAAACCATCTTGGTCATCTCTCCAATCAGGCAATCATCACGAGTTTCTAACGGTATGACCAGCACACTGTCTTCCACCATAGAGGAATAGTCTAACTCATCAACCACTTTATCCCACTCCAATCGGATTGGAACTATTGCTATGTCAGGCTCTCCATTATTTCGTGTCTGACAACTTGCAAATATCAGTAAAATTAATACGCAAACTTGATATTTCATATTCACTATAAATTGGGAACATACAATTAGTCAGTCTGCTGGCAACTATATACAGTACATCCATTGCCATTTTTCCCAGGACAAGTCTCTTCCACGCCAGATACTGTGGTTTTTGTATATTGTCCATTTGCACCAAGCTTATCATCAGTTGAAGTAAAAGAGACACCAGCACCAATGTATCTATAAAGTGTACAACGATCAGGCCTACCCGATAAGTGCTCATAAAAAAATTTTCCAGAACCGTGATTGTTGCTTTCTTGTCCTCCACTGCTCTCACCACTTCCTCCTTCACCGCTTCCACCTTCTCCTGAATTTCCCTCACCAATTGCCGCCAACGATGTCATCGCCAAATCACTGGAGTGCTCTGTGTCCAACACCACTTTTACATTCAGCGCAGATACCGCGCACAGCACGACCGTAAACACGATCAATTTCAGACTCTTCTTCATAATCTCTCTAAATTTAAATTAATAATTAGTTTGTTTATAACGACTTAGCAACAGTTTCATTTCTTTCCTCATCTCATCAACGGCCTTAGAATGCACTTTGGGAGATTTGGTCATGACCATGGTAGCCATTTGCCTCGCTTTTTCTTGATTCAAAAACTTAGGTTCAGCATAAAGCTTTGCCAACAAATAATAAGGATAAAGACGCTCCGGAGTCAACAGTAGCGATTGTTTAAAACAGTGTTCCGCTGACCGGTAATAACCAGCTGACTGATAATAGCGTCCCTGTACATTCCAAACCTCAGAGTTGCAACTTACCTGTTTTGCACGCTCCAATATTTTGCAGGCTTCCAGAGATCTGCCTTCGGAATGAAGTGAACCGGCATAGCTCATCAGAAAATCCGGATGATAATTCAAACGGGAATAAAGACATTCGTAACCTTTGGAAGCAGCATCATAAATTTGACTATAAAACAGTGTGTTAGCATTATACCATCGTTCACCAAGTTCATCCAAATTGCGTAGTTTGCAGATACCTGCTCCAACACCGCCACAGAGCACAACCGAAAGAATCAGTGCCAGCAAATTTCTTTTTGCCCCTGTCTGCACTCCTTTTTCTTCCCTTGACATGCATGCCGCTGAAAACACAACACCTGCTATGCCAAAAGGAAGTATTTGCAAAGGATAAGAAGAAAAGGCGAATACCGCCAGCGAGAACAATGCACCACAAAAACCGTATCGCTTATAAGTAAGCCCTTGTCTGAAGACTGATATACCAAACCATAGAATTAACAACAGTAATATGCCGCCACCTTCCACCAAAGATTGCAGATATTCATTAAAAGCATATTCGGCGTAGCCTGCAACCCTCTTTTCTTTCATCGTCCCATTACCTACCGCAAAGTAAGCAGTCTGCGCTTTACCATATACCACCTGAAAACTACCAGGGCCATAGCCTATGAACGGTCGTTCCGCTATGGCGGTACAAGTATTTTTCCAAATAAAAAGCCTTCCTCGTGCCGAATCTGCTTTCAGATGGAAAAGCAATACGCAAGTCAACGCTACAAGAATGCAGACTGAAGCTGTATATCCGGCCGCTTTACGAGGAGTTTGTCTTGCACAGTCTCTAAACATTGCCCACCAACCCTTATGTATGCTCAACACCCACAACAGACTGACAACCATCGCCAGCCATGCCGAACGGCTCATGGCTGCAGGAATAATGCAAAGCATCAGGGCAAATGCTCCCCACCAGCAATAGCGTTGCCAACCTTTAACCAACAATAAACAGTGCAGACAGACAGGAAGCAGCATTGACAGATAACCCGAATAAGGTCCGGGATTGAAGAACGGACCGGTGATGCGATATAGAAAATGGTTGGAATGGCAAAAACCATAAAGTTGTAAAAGCCCCCAACCTGCCAACAGACAACCGATTCCGATAATTCCCACCGATACCATCTTCTTTGATACCTGCGGAGAGGAAAAAATAATCCGTGCTATATACCATAACAGTAATAGCAAGGCAGCATAAATCACCTTCCAATCGGCTAAATGCAGTTGATAATCATACCTTATCAGATAATAAGTAACCCCGGTAGTAATCAGTCCGTCCGACAAAGTAAACCGAAAACTATTCTCTTTCGTCACCGACAACGCAAATGCCAACAAACCCGCTATCCCCACACTTACCGCAAAAGGGAAGAGCAGGAAGAAACAATCATTTGCTCCATAATCTATAAAAGTACTGCAAAGCACTCCACAAAGTATAATGGTTGAAATGAGTCGCAACATAGCTTTCTGTTTTTTCTATTAATAATTTACTGACAAAGGAAAACATGTTTGTCTGTTTATCCTATTTTCTGAGTTAACAAAAAATTGACATTTTTATTTTAAACATACAGGAGTTTACAGCCAAGTCAACAATTAGCGCGTAACACACTATAAATGAATAACATAATCAAAGTGACCTTATAAACTCATCCAGCTTCTGAGGACTGCCATCTTCCCTAAATATTTTTTCATATAACCTCCTACGTGTTGCGGAAATGGATGCTTTGGTGTGATTTGTTAATTTAGCCATGCCGGCAGGAGGAATATCGATTTTAATCAATAGACAGATATGAAACTCATGCTCACTAAGATCACGAATCTTGTACAATTTCTCCGAGAAACCTGTATATGCATTGTTTATAGCAGCATCCAGCTGTTTCCAATGTTGGGCAGTTATTGTAATTCTGCTATCGGAGCAGACCTGCCCTCTAAACAGTTCATGAATGTCCGAATCAAGAAGAGCCAGCCGGGCTTGTTCATGCATATCCAACTCCATTTCTACTTGATTATTCGTACAAAGCAGAATTTCCTTTTGCTTCCAAACCTGTTCTTCCAAGGCATTTTTCACCTGCTTGATATCCAGCAATTCACTTTCCAAATTTGCGATTCTACTCTCCTTTTCTTCGATGAATTGGGCACTTTTGCGCTGAAACCGATAGAAAAGAGGAACAGACAGACAGAACACAACAAAGTATGGAGTGCCGTGATAGAGACAAAGAACAGGCAACAATATTACCATAAGAAAATAGAATGAATATTGAAGTAGCTTATCTTCCATAGCTTTTTAAGGTTAAACAATTTTCGACAAAGGTAAACAATATATAAGCACCATATACCCCCTTTTTATTCAACAAGAGAGCAGAGCAAAAGCCTCATTTTAGCAATGTTCTATAAAACAAGATATTACATTTCAGCCAAGAAAGTAAAGATGTAGTCAAAGAGGAGAATCGATGTATATTTGATGTATACTCCAATATCTATCTGACACATCTTTATCACGTATATTTTGGTATAATATCTTGTTACATCCATTATTCTCCAACTTAGTAATGACTAAAAAATAACTTGGTACAGATTATACTGGTTTTATTAGGTAACACTTAAAAAACAACTTGGGACGGATAAACTCGGGACTATAAAGTTATTCAAGAGTTTCGCAAGTAGCCTGAAAGGTTACATGCGAAACTTGAGTAAAGTTACTTTCTTACTTTGTCAGGACATACTTTTATTTTCATTTTTATCTTTCAGTTCTTCAGCCTATTCCCGAATCGCCTCATTTATAAGCTTTACGGCTGAAACCTCCGCTGAATGAACTGAACCATCCCGGAATCACTCAGTGATGCGACCGATATGTCAATATGTCAAATTGACAAATTGATAATTCTAACGTGCGAGAATGCTTTCTTTCAGCACTGTCGGAGGGGAAGAAGTGAAAAAACGCAAGGAGAGCGTTTAGCAAAAACGTACAGTGATTGCTGTCTGCGAGAAAAAGAATCACTATGATCTTTTTATCTACCGATCCGCTTTAAATAGTCTTTATAATTAACAGTATTACTGCAAAATGAAACTTGCCGGATGGTTGGGGCTCGTGTTCAGATAGAACAGAATAAACCGGTTTTGGAGAAGGCTACACCCTTTCCTCCGGATGGTGTCACCCTTTTTGCAGGATAACTACACCCTTTTGGGCAAAAGGTGTAGCCATTTTGCAAATTACATAGTTAGTTGTGCGCAATTACATTATTAGTTATACCTTATTACATGGTTAGTTATGCTCAATTACATGGTTAGTTCGAGGCAAACAGATGGTCTGTTTCAAGGAAAATGAGGATTCATTGAGCCAGAAGAGTCTGTTTGCATCAAGCACATGTTAGCGGAATGCACATAATAATATCTTTATGTTTGCATAATGAGAATATTAGCATCATTATTATTATTCTATTAAGTCCATTCGTTGCACACTTGCGAAACTCTTAAGTCGTTCATCAACAATAGGCGTGACCCACCTATATATCGGACCTGTTGGATCTATAGATCGGACGTGTCGCATCTATAGATCCAACGTGCCGCATCTATAGATCCAATGGCACCCATATATAGATACTAGAAGAACCGGCTGAAAGACTGAAACTAAAAATCCTGTAATTATAGTTTGCCAGTATATGCATTTGACGGAATTCAGCCATTTGATGTTGACACAAATCTAAAAACTTATGACAAACAAAGACCCATTGATGAATCTCTATCATCAAAACAAATTTCCCATTCAACCGGATCAGAATCCGGGTTGAATGGGAAATATATTCTTTAGATTTCGTTTTCTATTCTATCACAAGAAGAGTAGCAGAATTACTGATTACTCCCACCAATTGATATTGCCATTTTCCACTGCTGCCTGGAAATTCGGATACTTGATTTCAATGTTCTGCCGTTCATCAGTCCACTCACAGGTAGTCGGGCAGCACAGTTTCCCTGGAGCTTTCCCCACTTCTGCCGGCAATATCACATCATTCACGCGAACGGGTATATCTTTTATATCGTTATATCTGTTCTTTAGTCGGAATATTACCGGAGCTTTTGCCTGCTTGTCATAAGTATTCACCATTGTGGATTGAGAAACGCCAAACAGTTCGTGTACTTCATTGTCTTCAATATACAAAGGCATTGTACCACCGGCTGCCTGTAAGGTCACCACAGTTGCACCATTCACGGTTACGGCATCAAATACAACATCATTGAAATCGAAATCTCCACCAGATATTGTAAGGTCTTCCGCCATGATTCTTTGGGCTTTTATATATTTAGCCGGAACAATTCGTACGATCCAATCGCTATAATCTCCATCCGGTGGAGTGTTTTGATTCATATAGCACTCAAAATCAAGTCCAACATAATAATCTCCTTCATAGAATATTATTATATGTTCATCATATCTGGTGCCTCCTTCGCCCTTATAGCTGAATGAACTTGTACCGCTGTCATACATAAACATGATACTTCCGGCTGATTTATTGAAATTGTAAACTTCATCCGGAGTCCCATTCTTCTCCTTATGTACAGCCAATTGATTCATATTGTCCTTATTTCCATAGTAGACATGCTGAACAAAGAAATCCGACCAATTCACACTCTCTATAACAGTGCCCTTTGAAGGATCTTTGAAAAGCTCTACAATTTTGTTTATTTTCTCAGAAGTAAGATCATCACTTGAGGGAACTTCCACGAAGTCCTTCCATTGATTGCTATTAGGATTGGAACTACGTGTTGTTGTCCCTCCAAATCCCCAATTCTGATTAGAAGCAATTGCTCCATACTTTCCTACAAAAGCTGCTTCATACTGAGCAAGCTTTACATCTCCTGTTTTGTCCGGATCGTATAGACTATCGGAACTACAAGAATACAAGGCGCCTACAATGACACTTAAAAGTCCCAACTTAAGAATTCTATTCATACGCTTCCTGTTTTTTATGTTAAACGATTCTTTTATTGCCTGTTACTTTGAAGTAAAAGCATATTCTCTGATACAAAGATATATATATTTTGCACAAGTTGTATTTATTTTAGGATAAAAAATACAACTTTTAGTCAAAACAGGAGTTGATTGCTCTATAAACGCTGAGATTGGGTGGTAATCCTTTATATATTCTTACTTTACGGCTATTCTTTTCCTATTATCTCCGCCAGGAAAGTTTCAACCTCTTTCCATGAATAATAAGGAACCATTTTGCTCTTCAACGGCAGTGTCACTTCACACTCGTTCAACAGAAATTTCACCAGTATATCATTCTTCTTATCGCGATAGAAAATCAGTTGAAGATTAGCTCCCATAGGAGAAACCCGGTAATCTTGCCAGGCAAGATGAAACTTCTCCATATCCACCTCCTGATTACTACATCCTTCTATCTGCATCAAAGCAAGCAGACGAATGAGATGAGTATCATGTCCGAAACGGAGATCGGCCGCAGGGGTTCCTTTCTCTATGGCGGCATCCGCACTTTCCAGGATATTACGCAGCAAAGGTACGGCACAACGAGGCATCAGGCCGCCATTGAGCGGAGCAGCAGCATTGCAAACATACATGCGGGCATTCACTGTTTTCCAGACTCCTACTAATTCCTCATATTCAAAGATATCATAGAAAGACAAATCCAACTCAACATTCTGCATATCAGCGGCAATCCAATAAAGGCTGCGCATCATGGCGTCTTGATCCGTTATCACTTCAGGCTTCACAAACAGGGAGGCCATCAGACGTTCGGGACGGACGTTCTTTTTTTCAAACTCTCTGAAGCTACGCCTCCACGGAGCCTTCTCAGAAGCAAATTTCTCACCTTCGGGGGATGTATAGGCGATATAATCCATATACCGATGGTAAGCTCTACGGTTTACTTGCAGGCCAGGATTCAGTTCTTTCAGGCGTTCGGTGAAATAACTCATACTCATGGCACAACGCAGGGAAGTGGATGAGCGGGCGTCAATGAAAGCGTCCCCCCGAAATACTTGCGGAAAGTTATGATACATCCGTTCGGCTATCTCACGGTGCTGGCGCTCGCCAAGTGGGGTGATACTTCCACTACATCCGCGGGCATCTTCCCAAACCTTATGCAGACGTTTGCGGACATCCACGCCAAGGGGAGTCAGTTCGGAACATTGATAAAGGGAATCAAAGACGCAGATAACTTCCGTATAACGCTCATCAGCCGTCATCCAGCGGGAACCGTGACGACCGTAGTGACTGATGTAGAAAGGCTCATAACCAGCAGGAGCAGGAGTATAGGTGGATGAAGGAACAGGATAAGCATAATAAATACTTCCTGTCTGCTCCGGAGTTAATGCAGACTGGGAACGAGCTGTGAAAGTACACAGCAAATACAAGATAAAAATTATGCTTTGTCTCATCTTCGTGACGAATTTAAGTTATTAATATGAATCAGTAGCTTGTAGCTTATCACTTTTATTTCTTTATTTTCAGATTACGAACATCCCTCTGCCCAATGCCTTCTGCTGCCTGATCGGGACGGATATCTCCCCAAGTAACGGTGCAATCATCTATCAGAATATCAGATGCCGTATCGATATAAAAGCCATACGTCTTATCATGGATAAACCCTTCGCCCACACACGGACGTTTATCATAGATACCACCCTCATAAGCCGTACGCTTTTGCAATAGCAGGTCTACGTCTTCAAAGTAGATATGATTCACTTTGTCTTGTGTATCCCCACCTACAAAGATGCCGTTCTCGCTGGTGCATTTGATATTTGTGAAGTAAATACGGCTCACCTCTCCGCAACGTCCTTCGGTAGCTCCCTTCGGGAAACGCCAGCCGGCATCCTTATGATTGCCTACGGCACGCGGATAGGAAGTCACGTAAATAGGTTCCGCCTTTCCCCACCAGACATCGGAGAAGAACATGCAATCCACAATCATATTAGAGAAAATCACATTGGTAACCGTTCCTTCATCCCGGTTCTGAATACCGATGCCACGGTTACTGTTCTTGATGATACAGTTATTGAACAGTACATTATTAATCTTATCCATATTTTCCGAACCTATCTTGATGGCACAGGAACGGGAAACCATAGTACAGTTGGTTACAACTATGTCTTCGCACGAACCGTATTCTTCAAACTCACGACGATTCTTCAGACAGATGCAGTCATCACCCGATTCGATATGGCAATTGGCTATACGTACATTCTTGGAATGGTCTACATCGATGCCGTCACCGTTGCGTATCTTCAAGTTATTCAGGATAGAGATGCCATCGATGGAGACATCGTTGCAACCGATGAGATGAACCGTCCAATAGGCACTGTTGCGGATTGTCACATCACGGATCACTGTTTTCTCTATATTGATAAGCGTCAGTACATGCGGACGGGGATCAAAGTCGGTCACCGGTTTCAGTTCATAAGAGTCTTCCAGTTCCTTACCCATAAAGGAGACACCGTTTCCATCTATGGCTCCTGTTCCGGTGATGGATACCTCTTTCAGATCTTGACCATGAATCCACATCATGCCTTCACCACGATTATCACGGAAAGCGCTCAGTGTATAGGCAGCCTCATCAGGATTGGCAAGCAGACAGGAATTAGGTTCCAGATGCAGTTCCACAAATGAAGCCAGATGGAAAGGGCTGCACATGAAAGTACGCCCTGCCGGAACCAGTACCGTTCCGCCACCCGACTTGGAACACTGATCGATAGCAGCTTGTATGGCCGCGGCGTCATCGGTGACACCATCACCTTTGGCTCCGTAGTCCATAATGTTATAAATAGTCCCTCCAGTCTTCGGAGTGCCGCATGCCCCTAACAGCAAGATGCTGCACAGGACAAACAAAAATGCTTTTGCTCTCATATAAGTTATCTTTCTTAAAATTAGTAAGCTACGGGCCACGAGCTGCAAGTTACGAGCTACAAGCTACGAGTGCGCTATATAGTCCTATAAGCTATCAACTATTATTTTATACTAACATACCGGAAGGCACTTGTAGCTCGTAGCATGTAGCTCATCACTCAATCACCGTCGGCGGACAGTCTTCCGCTGCCGTTCCCCACTCCTTATTCGGTTTATCCCCCATCACAAACTCCATCACACCACCGTTCACTATATCCTGATGGGTAATGTAATTACGCGTATAAGGTTTTCCGTTCAGCGTTGCCGACTGAATATAGATATTCCTCTGCGATGCGTTACGGGCTTTCACTGTGAACTTCTTTCCACTCTCAAGATTCAGCGTGAAGCTGGGGAATGAGGGGCTGGCAAGTATATAATACGGAGTACCGGGACACACCGGATAGAATCCCATAGCGGCAAACATGTACCAGGCCGACATCTGTCCGGCATCGTCATTGCCGGAAAGTCCACCCGGTTCATTCAGATATTCCGTTTCCATAACGTGGCGGACAGCACGCTGAGTCTTCCAGGGTTCACCTGCATAATTGAACATATAAGCAACCTGATGACAAGGCTCGTTTCCATGCCAGTAACGTTGTTCACTGAACATGGAATCCAACTTGGCTACATACTTATCTTTCCCTCCCATACTTGCCATCAGTCCGTATGGATCTTGCGGCACGTACCAGGTATAGTGACAGGGGGCACCTTCAGTAATAAAACGGGCAAAATTAAAAGCATTGGCATCATTCAGAAAAGTACCATCGGCATGGCGCCCCTGGGCATATCCCGTACGGGGATCTATCACATTGCGATAATTGGCAGCACGCCGTATCAATGCCTGGTAATCATCCGTCTTACCCAAAGCTTTTGCCATCTGTGCAAGGGCAAAGTCATCATAAGCATATTCCAAGGTACGTGATACCTGTTCCTTTGTATGAAAAGCATCAGGTACACCGTCTTCAAGAGGAATATATCCGTACTCCAGATAAGAGGTCAGAGCTCGACGCCCCATACCATTTTTATATTCATCAAGGTTAGAAGGAGTTTCAAAGGCATTCTTACGCATTCCTTCATAAGCCTTGTCCACATCGAAATTACGAATCCCCTTACAGTATGCATCGCTGATGGCGGAGATACAATGATCGCCTATCATAGCGGCAGTATAGCTATTCCAACAAGGAAAGATGGGCAACCAACCACCTTGTTCATATTTATGCACCAAAGATTGCATCATATCTCCCCCCTTTGTCGGAAAAAGCAGATTGATCATCGGATGCAGGGCACGGTAGGTATCCCACATACTATAATCCTCATAATACGTTTCTCCTTCAGGAAGTTGGCATATCGGAGTGCCATTCGCAAAAGAGGGATAACGGCCATCTATATCATTGAATGTATGCGGCAGAAAAGAAGCACGATAGAAAGCACCGTAAAACATTTCCTTGTCTGCAAGTCGTTCGGTCTCTACATCAATAGCAGAGAGATGTTTCTCCCACATCTGTCTTAGCTCTGTGCAAGTCTGTCCAAAGTCCCAATGAGGAATTTCAGCTTTCAGGTTCTTCAAAGCACCATCCCGGTCGGTAAAAGAGGAGGCAGCTTTCACCAATACCTCTTCACCTTCGGTCACATCAAACTCCACATAGGCACCTATCTGCGCCGCATCTCCTATCTGAATGACGCCGGGAGACAAAGAATCTCCCCTGAACACACCGTAATCCGTCAGCTTCTTTTGGAACTGAATGATAAAATATCCGCTATACCCTGCCGATTTTCCCCAACCCTGATAAATGCGGTGAACAGGATTATATCCGTAAATCTGATTGTTAAGGGTGTCGATGCAGATATATCCCTGACCTTCATCACTGTTAGGGTTTACCACCAGATAACCTTTTCCCGCTTTGCTGTATGTGAAACGGAAAATTGCGGAACGCGAACGCCCCGTCATTTCGGCATAGATATTCTCATCCGGCAGGGAAACCGTATAATAAGCCGGTGTTGCCGTTTCTTTCTCATGGGAGAAACGGGTGGAACGTGCTTCCGGCTGGCAACGCAATTTACCGAAGAGCGGCATCAACGTCATAGAACCGTAGTCCTGCGTACATCCGCCCACAATCCAGTGGGAGTTACGAAAGCCTTGCAGCAGAGTATCTGCGTAATAATAGGGTGCTATGCATTTCTCCTCCGTGTCCCGCGTCTGCGCAGTCCAGAAGTTCATTCCGTTGGGTTCGAGTACCGCCGGGAGGGTTTGCCCGTATTCTTCCGTATCCCTGCCAAACAATCCCGCTGTATGGGTCGCACTGGGGGCGGTACCTACACGAGTATCGATATAGGATAATCGTCAACAGTCCCACAATGACTGGTACACGAAATAGTACCCGGCAGCAACACAGTTGCCAGTAACAGAGAATAGCATGTATAGATTGTTCGTCTCATCATTATTATATTTTTATATAGATTTTCTTTTTATACAATGGATAGCCGCACGCTCCCATCAGCAGTGTAAAGGCAAGGGCGTAAACGGCAGATGCCAGATAAGGATCGGTTATTAGAAAATGTACCCCTTCGTAAATCACCGGCTTACTTCCGGTGGCACCAATGACAATAGCCGCTACCTCGCTGAGTACGTAGAGAAACAAAGGGTTAACACCGAATATTTCAAAGAAACGACACCAGTTCTTCTTTTCCTTCATATCAATGAAATAAATCAGCACAGACTGAAGCATGGCTGCCAATCCACATGTTACTAACACAAATGTAGGCGACCAAATACGCTTATTCAACGGTAGGGCTTCTGTCAGCACAAAACCGCATGCCATCAGAATAAAACCTGCAACAAACAATTTCAGTGTTTTCTGTTCCAAAGCTTCCTTAGCCAGAATGATTTTCCCACAACAGAAGCCGATCAATGTATGAGCGATAGCAGAAAGGGTACTGGTAAGTCCTTCCGGATCTATCGGGCTTTTATGATAAAGGTGGTCTGCACCTAATACATTCCGGTCTATGATAGCCAGAAGGTTTGTATCATCCGGTGCATATCCGTTGCCTATACAAAGCAAAACGGCATATCCGGCGATAAGGCAACCAATGATCCAGCCAATATATTTATGATTGACATACAAGGCTACAAAAGAAACTACACAATAGCACAAGGCTATACGCGGCAACACTCCCGTAAGCCGAAGATGGGCAAAAGGAAAGAAATCTCCATCACAAATAAAGTGAAACCAGTGAATAGCCCAGCCGATGCATAAAATGACAAGAGTACGTTTCAGTATCTTACGGACCACCGAACCAGATGCTTGAAAATGGAACTTGCCCAAAGCAATATAAGTGGAAACTCCCATGATGAACAAAAAGAACGGAAAGACCAGATCACAAAGAGTCAGCCCATTCCATGCAGAATGTTGCAAAGAATCATAAGATAACTTCCCACCGGAATTATTGACGAGGATCATACCGACGACAGTAATTCCGCGCAGCACATCAAGAGACAAAAGTCGCTTCTTCTGCGGGGAAGTGGAAATTGGAGGTTGAGAGTTTTCCATATACTTTCTAAATATCAATATGCACAGTTGGTTGTATCTCAGTTATACTATCTCATCGCCTTCTCAAACACTTCTTTCGCCACATCCACACAGCTTCCTTCAGGAACCGAACTATACGGATTCTTTGCCAGTGTCCAGGGTTCTTCCATCGCATAATAATCCAGCTTAACTTCGGGTTTACCATCCAGTTGATCCTGAAGAGTTTGCCAGTAGGCTGCCCAACGTTTATAATAGAAATCGCGCAGAATACCGTTCCATTCCTTATGGGCATAGTCGCGCAGACCACCGTCATCAGCGCAAACACGATTGCCCCAAGTGGTTATCTGCACGCGGGCATTCCACTCGTACAGGTCTTTTTCTTCGGGAGTAGTCCCCAAATTGCGTGCCTGCTCTATCCAACGGCCTACACGGAATTCACTACGTGTACCCAACAATTTATCCTGCAACAGCAATATATCCAGGAATTTCCGGGAGTCACGGGCAAAACTGCGTTTATCAAAGCTTTTGAAGTCAGCAATGGTCCGGTTATAAACAATACGTCCTTTATCGGAAAGAGACTGTCGTACGATGTCTACCAGGTCATATTCAAAGTTATTATTACCACGATATTTATCGGCTACTTCCACCATCAGCCGTGCTGCTTCTTCCGTAACGGTAGGATCATAATAGTTCTTCATCTTCGACCAGCTCGATGCCTGGAAGTTATTCAGCGAAGGACGTCCGCAGAAAATAGACTCATGAGGGCCTTGTTGGTTATTTCCGAAAGGACAGTTATAAATGGTATTGGCAAGCAAAGTCCATGCCTTTTCTATCTTCTCGTCTCTTACACCATAACGGGCAAAGAGATAATCTTTCAGCCATTCTTCTTTCGTGAATTTCTCCGGTCGCCAGGGAAGTTCGCACATCAGTTCAAACATCATGGGGTTATTCTCTGCACCTTCCATGGTCAGACCTATTCCTTTCAGGTGAACAGCTAACGGATTATTCTTAGTCAGGTAGAAATTATCGAGTAACTGGTCCATACGACCGTGAAGTCCCACATTGCCACCGAAATTGAGCAACATACAGAACAGCCAATTGTGCTGTTCATACCCCTTGTCACGCTTCCAGATGGAAGGGATTCCCCACATAGGACGACATTCACTGAACAGGTCCAGTATCAGCAGATCTCCATTCTGCATATTCTTTATCATCTCGGGACGAGGATTCTCTGTCCAGCCCTGCACTACCCAGGTGGCTTTCGGATTCACTTTTTTCATAGCCGCCATAATAGCTTTCCCGGCCGCATCGAAATCTACTGAAGCGGCATTCTCAGCTTCATGAAAAGGGTCCATAGAATAATAATCGACCTTGCCGAAAAGCTTCTCCTGTTCCTGATAATATAAATCGGCAATCTCGGCAAAGCGGACATCGGTAGGTTGCAGGAAAGCAGGACGGGTAAAGCCGTTCCATAAATCAGACTTGGTCAGGTTCAGTCCCAACTTCTCATCAGCATCGTGGGGAACCATACCTGAATATCCCGGAAATACAGGTTTAATGCCATATTCGCGCATACGCTTCAAAATTTTCTTCTGCAAAGCTTCCTGCTGTACATACCAGGAATCCGGATTAGGTCCGCCCCATCCTTCCAGATTATTCATTGCCCACCAAGCAAGAAAAGCAGGGCCGGCAATGAATCGGTTAATTTCATCTTTAGAATATCCCAGTTTTTGAAGCATATTGAACCAGATACATTCCTGGCCTACGGCTGCCAAAGGGAGATTGATACCATGTAGAGCCATCCAGTCTATTTCTTTCTCCCAGCGTTCCCAATCCCAAAAGGCCATGGTGTAGGAATAGGTACAATAGTTGAAATCGTAACGGAGTGAGAGGGATGTTTCGTGACGCTCTTTTCGGGGGACAGGAGGAAGTACCTGCGGCAATTTCGCCTGCATACCATTCCATGACAGTTGGATACCGGCATAATATTTCAGATACCAGTTGATACCTGTCGCTATATTCACATAGTTATTACCCCGGACTACGACTTTAGTTCCTTTCTGGTCCAGTTCGAAAAAATCATCCGCACCTTTCTTGAATTCGATAACAAATTTCTTCGATGCTCCCTTATCAATTCTTTCGAGCAAACCGTTTATAGGGTTGGCTGATAACTGAACGGATAAGCCTACTATTAACAAAATGAGTAAACAGAGTTTGGTTTTCATGGTATTCATTCTTCTGGGTGATGTGCAAAAGTAAGCGTTTATTTTTTTATGTAAGGAGAAAATAGAAAAGTTTGGGACGAATATAGTAAAGAATGACACACCTTCTTACCCCTTCTTCCCCAACTTCGAGCTCGGCAAATATCCGAAGAACTCTTTGAAACACTTCGTAAAATATTTAGGATCGTTGAATCCTACAGCATAGGCTATTTCGGAAACATTCACATCTCCCGATCCTTCCTGTATCATCCGTTGCGCCACGTTCAGACGGTAGTTCTTCATAAACTGTCCGATGGGCTGTCCCGTCAGGTCCTGCATTTTCTTGTTGACCAATGTCTTGCTGTAGCCCATGTCGCGTACAAAGCGTTCCAGGTTATATTCCGCATCGGCATAGTGTTCCTTCATCAGGTTGACCGCATTCGTAATGAATGTCTTGTCTCGCGATTCTTCCTTTACATGCAGCTCTTCCACATTACTGCTGGATGAGAACATCTTCTTATATTTCCTTCGCAGACTCAGTATATTACGGATACGAAGCCGGAGCACTTCTTCATCAAAAGGTTTGCAAAGATACTCGTCCACACCTATTTCAAAGCTTCTTTTCTCTTGTACGTCCGAGCGAAGCGCCGTAAGCATTAGGAAAGGAATGTGCGAAGTCGCCAGATTCTCCTTGATACGACGGGACAACTCCATACCATCCATCACAGGCATCATCAAATCACTGACTATTAAGTCGACGGTATGTTTCTGAACGATTTCAAGGGCCTCC
>OGPN01001337.1_pt1 | contig 16130 bp, 14 predicted proteins | sample 1552941 | NCBI WGS metagenome assembly OGPN01 (sample SAMEA2580220, study PRJEB22360) | human gut metagenome | biome: human gut; feature: human-associated habitat; material: faeces | place: Denmark | collected 2008/2010
TTTTTACTTCTTTTTTAAAAAATAATCGCATAAATTCCAAACGGGTGATGCATTACGGATATTGTCTTGGGATTCTTAATTGGGGTTTGGAGTTTATATTCTTTAAAAAATTTCAAATGCTGCGGCGACTGTACCCAATGCAGAAAATGCCGCCGAAAATAGGGCCTCTGCTTTTATGCAGAGGCTTTATTTTGATTTGACCGCACGGTATAAAAATGTTATAATAAATAAAAAATAATCGATATGGGCTGTATCCCTGCTTATTTTGGAGAAATGTACGATGAAAAAATTTGAAGTTGTTACAGATATTTATTTTGGTGAAAACGCATTGAACCGGCTTAAAGAGCTTTCCTATCAGCGGGTATTTATTATATCAGATCCCTTTGTTGTGGAAAGCGGGCTGATCCGCAATGTTACCCGGCCGCTGGATCAGGCCGGGATCTCCTATGAACTGTATACCGATGTAGTGGCTGATCCTACGGTGGAAAAAGTGATCTCAGGTATTACCGCGGTATTAAAAGCTGATCCCGAGTGCATCATCGCCGTAGGCGGCGGTTCGGCTATGGATGCTGCAAAGATTATGTGGGTAATGTACGAGCATCCGGAAGCAAACTTTGAAGACATGGCTATGGACTTCATGGATATCCGTAAGAGAGTTTATACCTTCCCGAAGATGGGTAAAAAAGCTTACTTCGTAGCGATCCCAACCTCTTCCGGTACAGGCTCCGAGGTTACTCCTTTCGCCATCATCACAGATCAGGATACCGGCGTTAAATGGCCACTGGCTGATTACGAGCTTCTCCCGGATATGGCGATCGTAGATACCAATAACATGATGAGCGCACCGAAGGGACTTACCCGTGCTTCCGGTATCGATGTTATGACACATGCCATTGAGGCTTATGTTTCCATGATGGCTTCCGATTACACCGATGGTCTTGCACTGAAAGCGATCAAGCTTGTATTTGAGTATCTGCCGCGTGCATATAAAGATGGCAATGACGTAGAGGCCAGAGATCATATGGCTAACGCTTCCTGCATGGCAGGTCTTGCATTCGCCAATGCATTCCTCGGCGTGAACCACTCTCTCGCTCACAAGCTCGGTGCTTTCCACCACCTGCCACACGGTATCGCAAACGCAGTTGTTCTTCTGGATGTTATGCGTTACAACAGTGCTGAGGTTCCGACTAAGATGGGTACTTTCCCACAGTATCAGTATCCGAAGACACTTGCACGCTACGCTGAGATCGGACGTTCTGTAGGTCTTACAGGCAAGAACGATGCAGAAGTATTCGAAAAACTTCTTGCTAAACTGGATGAGCTTATGAGAACTATCGAGATCCTGCCGACGATCCGTGATTACGGCGTAGATGAGAAACATTTCCTGGAAACTCTGGATGAGATGTCCGAGCAGGCCTTCAATGACCAGTGTACCGGTGCCAACCCGAGATATCCGCTTGTATCCGAGCTGAAAGATATCTATCTGAAAGCTTACTACGGAGAAATGCCAAATAAAGAAAAGAAAAAAGCCAAATAAATGTGGAACATCCTTTTAATGAAACACAGTCGGGAGTCTATTCACTCCCGACTACGTTTCATTTGCTTATTCCCTCTTGCAAAAGATCCCCGATACAGGGCTGCATGAACAGACTGTACCGGGGATCTTTTATTCAACTGCTTTGTAATGACCGTTTATTTCAAGCCATACTCTGCTGCAAGTTTTTTAAATTCAGGAAGAGAATTCACAATTGTCTCATAGGATACACAATATGCAAGTCTCACATAACCGGGGCATGCGAAGGAGCTTCCCGGTACCATAAGGATGTTATATTTCTTACCGGCTTCACAGAAGGCTTTTTCGTCTTCAACCGGAGATTTTACAAAGAGATAGAAGGCACCCTGTGGTTTGATACACTCAAATCCGCATTCTTTCAGGCCATTATAAAGTGCCTGCCGATTTTTATCATAAGCTGCAAGATCCGTCTTGGCGTCTACACATTTTGCAACTACCTTCTGGATCAGGGACGGTGCATTTACACAGCCAAGTGTACGGTTTGCAATGGTTGCTGCAGAGATCAGCTCTTCGCTTCCGTCTGCCTCATCAGGGATCACCAGATATCCGATACGTTCACCCGGAAGGGAAAGAGATTTGCTGTAGGAATAGCCCACAACAGTATTGTTATAATATTTTGTCAGGTATGGGACCTCCACGCCATCATAAGCCAGCTCACGGTATGGCTCATCGGAGATCAGGTAGATCACGGTTCCGAACTCTTTCTGTTTTGCTTCCAGGATTGCGGAAAGCTTCTTGATCGTTTCTTCTGAATATACAACTCCGGTAGGATTGTGTGGGGTGTTTACGATAACCGCTCTTGTCTTCGGTGTGATCTTCTGCTCAAACTCAGCGAGATTTGGCTGGAAAGTTGTGGTATCTGGAGAGATTTCCACAAGGACACCATCATAATTGCGGACATATGCACCGTATTCCAGAAAATAGGGTGCAAAAACGATCACCTCTTCTCCGGGATTCAGGATTGTTTTCAGGATCACATTCAGTCCGCTTGCAGCGCCGACGGTCATGATCAGATTCTTTGCGGAAAATTTCGTATCGAAACGTCTGTTGAGGGATTCTGCGATGGTCTGGCGTACATCCTCAAAGCCTGCGTTGCTCATATATCCGTGAAGAACTGTCGGATCCGTAGTGTTTACAAGCTCGATAATTGCTTCGCGGACGCTGTCCGGTGCCGGCACACTTGGATTTCCGAGACTGAAATCAAAAACCTTGTCTGCGCCGTATTTCGCACGGAGGCGGTTTCCCTCCTCAAACATCATACGGATGGCGGAATTATTTTTTACGTAGGGTTTCATTTTTTCTGATATCATTTTGTGCTCTCTCCTTTTATCCGATTTTACAGGGTTTCATATCATTATTTCTACCATAGTCAGAATCTGTTGTACTGTCTACAATTTTACCCCGTCTTGCTTCAGCGTGTCAATACTTTGTCTAGGTAAAGTGTTTCATATTTCCTATGGACAATGCTAGTGTACCTGTTTGTCTTCCGGTTTCGTTCGCACGATCCATACTGACAACATGCTTCCCACCAGCGCGATCACGAATCCGGTCAGAACATCTGTCGGATAATGGACACCAAGATACAGTCTGGAAAATGCCACCAGTGCTGCCAAGACTACTGCCGGGATTCCGAATTTCTTCGGAAGCATCCGGAGCATTACCAGAGCAACGGCAAATGATGCTGTGGTGTGACCTGACGGAAAAGAGAAATCCTTCGGTTTGGTAATCATGGGGATGAGAGCTTCGATTTCCGCAAAAGGCCTTGGTCTTGCCACTATATTTTTGAGAAGCAGGTTGGTAACGATCGCCCCGAAGATCAGGGACAAGGCTGCCGCATAGCCTGTTTTTCTTGTCTTTGGAACAGCAAGAAGAACAACTGCACAGAGGATCCAGAACCATCCTCCGTTTCCCAGAAATGTAACAGATTTCATAAATGGTGTCAGCATATCCATTCTTAAATATCGCTGGATCAGGAGAAGGATTTCTCCGTCCAGCTGTTGTATTGACTGTAAAATATTCATATACCTTTTACTGATCAGACGCTACCGCAATCTGCTTTGCCAGCTGTTCATAGCCATGCAGCTGCCCGGCAGTTTACCTGGTCAGATCAGCTTTCTCCTCTTTCTTTATTTTTCATTTCTTTATTTTTCAGCAGACAGAGCAGCTTTCTTTTATATTTCTGCATCTGCAGCTGTCTGAATTACTTATTATCTATTATACTGTATTTTTCTTGATTTTCTAATAACAAAAGCTAAATATTTTATAAATAAAACGCCCCTGCACTGCCGAAATTTCACACAGTACAGGGACATCTCCTTTCCGTTACTTAAAACTTTCTATATAAACTTTTCTTTTTCTTTCAGGATGGCTGCGCTTTACGCTCCGCGCTCTGCCTCCCGCTCCTTATAATGATGTGCCTCCTCCAGCATCATATCTTTCACCTTCATCAGTCGGATCTGGGTACTTCTCTCGTTCTCATCCAGCTTCATGGTGATGTATTTGATGTTTGCCTGTGCTTCCGGTATGATGACATGCTCCAGGGCATTTACACGACGCCTTGTTTTTTCGATCTCGGAAGCCATAAGCTGACAGGCCTTTTCCACTTCTGCCAGACGAAGCATATCCGGCAAGATGTCTGCCAGGGATTTTACCGCTCCGTCCAGATCACTGGATGTAAAAGCAAAGCCATAGGAATAGATATCGTTGGCATCCGGTGTTCTTGTTTTGTATTCAAAAACAGGAATATCCACACTCATGACATTCTTTTTTCCGGTTTCCAGATAAACTTCCTGCTTGGGAGCCATCAGTGCCGTATTCAGCGTCTCCTCCGACATTCCAGCTTTTGCAATGACAAAATTGGTGTTGGCGCTTCGGATACCGGCTTCTACTTTTTTTCGCAGCTCCATATTCTCCCGTACCAGATCCAGGAACTGTCTCATCAGCTCGTCCCGCTTATCCTTCAGGAGCTTATGGCCACGTACTGCAGTCACCAGCTTCTTTTTCTGCTTCGTAAGCTCCATACGGGTAGGATTCACCTGTGTTGATGCCACAAATCATCCCCCCTTTATACTTTTCCGTAATACTGATCAAGGAATTTGTCATCGATACGTTTCAGCTCGCTTCTCGGAAGAATGGAAAGCAGCTTCCAGCCGATGGCCAGTGTTTCCTCAATATCACGGTTAGCCTGATAGCCCTGGGAAACATATTCCTTCTCGAAAGCATCCGCAAATTTTGCATAGATCAGGTCAATATCGGAGAGAGCTGCCTCACCAAGAATAGTCATCAGCTCTTTGGCCTCTTTACCACGGGCATATGCGGCAAACAGCTGGTTCATGGTATTAGCATGGTCTGCTCTTGTCTTGCCTTCACCGATACCCTTATCCTTCAGTCGTGACAGAGACGGAAGAACATCGATGGGCGGTGTGATTCCCTTACGGTAAAGCTCACGGCTCAGGATGATCTGTCCCTCTGTGATGTAACCGGTAAGGTCCGGGATTGGATGGGTCTTATCATCCTCGGGCATAGTCAGGATCGGAACCATGGTGATACTTCCTGATTTTCCTTTCTGACGGCCTGCACGCTCATAAAGAGAAGCAAGATCTGTGTACATATATCCGGGATATCCACGACGTCCCGGAACCTCCTTACGAGCCGCGGAAACCTCACGGAGCGCATCCGCATAGTTTGTGATATCCGTAAGGATTACCAATACGTGCATGTCTTTTTCGAAGGCAAGATATTCAGCCGCTGTCAGTGCCATTCGCGGAGTAGCAATACGCTCAACAGCCGGGTCATTTGCCAGGTTCACAAACAGAACAGTACGATCTATAGCTCCGGTTTCCTTAAAGCTCTCTACAAAGAAGTTTGACTCCTCGAAAGTGATACCCATGGCTGCAAATACAACGGCAAACTGCTCATCTTTTCCGCGAACCTTCGCCTGTCTTGCGATCTGTGCCGCAAGCTGTGCATGGGGAAGACCGGATGCGGAAAAGATCGGAAGCTTCTGTCCACGTACCAGGGTGTTCAGTCCGTCAATCGCAGATACACCCGTCTGGATAAACTCCTCCGGATAGCTTCTGGCCGCCGGATTCATGGGAAGTCCGTTGATATCTCTTCTTTCCTCCGGAAGGATCTCAGGGCCGTCATCAATGGGACGTCCCAGTCCGTCAAAAACACGCCCCAGCATATCGCCGGATACACCAAGCTCCATACTCCGTCCCAGGAAACGTACCTTGCTGTTGGAAAGATTGATACCTGTAGAGCTCTCAAACAGCTGCACCAGTGCATTGCTTCCGTCGATCTCCAGAACACGGCATCTTCTTGTTTCGCCATCGGCAAGCTCGATCTCACCAAGCTCGTCAAATGCCACATCTTCAACGCCCCGTACCAGCATCAAAGGGCCGGCAACTTCCTGTATGGTCCTATATTCTTTTGGCATTTTACAGGCCCTCCTTTCCCAGAAGTTCTGCAGTCTCTGCTGCCAGCTGGCGGGTTACCTTCTCATATTCTGCTGCCAGCTGATCTTCTTTTGTATATTTATAACGGCCGATCTGCTCACGTACCGGAAGCTTTACGATATCATTGATATCTGCGCCCTGTTTCAGCGCATCCAGACCCGCATCATAAAATGCAAGTACCAGACGCATCATATTGTGCTGTTTTTCCAGAGATGTGTAGGTATCGATCTCGTGAAAAGAGTTCTGGTGGAGGAAATCCTCTCGGATGGAACGGGCTGCTTCCATTTTCAGGCGGTCACCCGGTGAAAGCGCATCCATACCTACCATCTTTACGATTTCTTCCAGCTCTGCCTCTTCCTGAAGAAGGGTCATCATTCTCTGGCGGAGCTTCATCCAGTCATTCGCTACATTTTCGTCAAACCATCCGCCAACGCTGTCCAGATACAGAGAATAGCTGGTCAGCCAGTTGATTGCCGGGAAGTGACGTTTATATGCAAGGTTTGCGTCCAGTCCCCAGAATACCTTTACGATTCGAAGTGTCGCCTGGGAAACCGGCTCGGAGATATCACCACCCGGAGGAGATACGGCGCCGATCGCTGTCAGAGCACCCTCTCTTCCGTCTTTTCCACTGCAGATCACATGTCCTGCACGCTCATAGAACTGTGCAAGACGGGAACCAAGATATGCAGGATAACCTTCCTCACCTGGCATCTCCTCCAGTCGTCCGGACATCTCACGGAGAGCCTCAGCCCATCTGGAAGTAGAATCTGCCATCAATGCTACGGAATATCCCATATCACGGAAATACTCCGCAATTGTAATACCTGTATAGATCGACGCCTCACGAGCTGCAACCGGCATATCTGAGGTATTGGCGATCAGAACCGTACGCTCCATCAGAGACTGTCCTGTTTTTGGATCCTTCAGCTCCGGGAACTCGTTCAGAACGTCTGTCATCTCATTTCCACGCTCACCGCAGCCGATATAAACCACGATATCTGCCTCAGCCCATTTTGCAAGCTGATGCTGGATAACCGTCTTGCCGCTTCCGAACGGGCCGGGAACTGCTGCCACACCACCCTTGGCAATAGGGAACATGGTATCAATAACACGCTGTCCTGTTACCAGAGGTTTGGCTGGCGGAAGTTTCTTCTTATATGGACGGCCACGTCGTACCGGCCAGTGCTGCATCAGGGTCAACTCTTTATCGCCGTCTGCTGTGGAAAGAACTGCAACGGTCTCATCCACGGTAAACTCGCCGGATTTAATTTCCTTCAGAGTACCTTTCATATTGGGAGGTACCATAATCTTCTGTGTAACAACGATAGTCTCCTGAACGGTTCCAAGAACATCGCCGCCCTCCAGCTGATCTCCCACCTTCGCAGCCGGAATGAAATTCCATTTTTTGTCCCGCTTCAGGGCAGGAACCTCAACGCCTCGTTTCAGGTTGTTGCTGCCTGCTACCTTCATGATGTCATCCAGCGGACGCTGGATTCCATCGTAAATGCTTGTAATAAGGCCAGGACCAAGCTCCACGGAAAGGGGCACCTCCATGGACTCTACCGGTTCTCCCGGACGAAGTCCTGAAGTCTCCTCATATACCTGTATGGAAGCCTCATCTTCATGCATCTCAATGATCTCACCGATCAGACGCTGGCTGCTTACACGAACCACGTCATACATATTTGCATCCCGCATACCCTTGGCAATTACCAGCGGTCCTGCCACCTTCTTAATGGTTCCTCTGCTCATCTGAACCAATCACCTGCTTTCTTGTCACTCATTACTGAAAAGAATATCGGAGCCAACTGCCGTCTCCACGGATTTCTTTACATTTTCGATACCTGCACCTGTATTTCCGGAAATTCCGGGAATCTGAATGATCGCAGGCATCAGCTCCTCACTGTATTTACTGATCTCTGCGGAAAGCTGGACCGCCAGCTGTTCCGTAATATAAATAACCGCATATTCACCGGCCGCCAGACGGTTAAGCTTCTCTTTACCTTCTGCAGGATCCTCCACCGGAAAAGTATCAAGGCCAAGAGCCGCAAACCCGTAAATGCTGTTATAATCACCTAAAACTGCGATCTTATACATACATTTCCCTTGCCCTTTCCCGGATAAACTCTTCCGGAAGGCCGCTGCGCTTTCCGGTGAGAATGATCCGCACCGTCTTGATCTCATTTTCACGGGCAAGCACATAGGCTACCAGCGGTCCCAGTGAAAATGAATTATACAGCTGAGGGCGGATGGTCTCCATGATCTGGTTATCACACCATCTCTCAAAAGCGGAAGCTGATTCCGCCAGCGCCAGAGCTCCGTCCCCATATTTCGTTTCTGCCAGATAACCCATGATCTGATCCATTCCGCTTACTGCCGCGTGGATCAGTCTTTCCTTATCCAGTGTGTCACATTCTGCCATGGCTTTTTTCATAAAGTCCGAACTTTTTCCTGTTTTGCAGGCACGGACTGCGATCCGGATATCTGCTACCGCTACCGTGGATTCCGCATACTGCCGGACGATCTCCTCTTTTGACCGTTCTCCGGCTTTTTTTATGGCATCCAGTGCTGCCCTGTCTACGATAATATCCGCAAGCTGTCCGTCGCTTGTGTGCAAAAAGGTCTCATAGGCTTCTCTTGCCGCTTCCCGCATATCCTCAGGAAAACGATCATATTCCTTATCCTTCAGGAATTTCACCATATCCTCTCCGTCAATGGAACAGTCGCTGAAAAAAATATTCGGCGCTGCCCCTTGCAGGATGCTTGCCTTCACAGCCGCTTTCAGATTATGGAAAAGATCCTGATAAGAAAGAACAGAAAACACAGATCGGTCCGCTACCAGCGAATCCATGATCTCCCAGATCTTTTCTCTCTCCCGGGAAAGAATGGCATCCGCACCGACTGCAGGATCACCGTTTCCCCAGCCCTTCTCTGTAAGGATCTGAAGGCACTGCTGCTCATCCTGACATGCCAGAAGCTGCTCGATCGCTGCCTGATTCAGAAGTCCGGTCTCCAGAACACGTATCCGCGCCACCGCATAGGCATAATCTTCACCAAACATCATTCACGCCCTCCTTTTTGCGATGGTGTTTTACGCAAACAAAATCTTTCTTACCTGATCCAGAAGCTCATCCCGCTTCTCTGCGAACATGGCATCAATGGAACAGTTTTCCTCAATGCCGCCGTATATCAGGATAAAACCTCCGTCTATGTTTCGGGTTTCACCGGAAATTTCCAGCACACCACCCTTTTTCTGTGCCAGGCTCTTTATTTCCTCACGGAAACCTGCCGGCATACGTTCCAGATCCTTTTTTGAAAAACAGATCTCTCCTTCTCTTGGAAGAAGATATTTCTCAGCCATATTCTTAAGGATCCCAAAATATTTTTCTTCATCCAGATTCTTCACACGGTCACAGGCATCTGCGATCACATTTCCGATCAGCTCCTGCTTGGCTGCAAGAACTGCGGTACGCTTCTTCATATCTGCAGCGGAAGCTGTCCGCTCTTCATAGCTTTTCACCTTTGCCCTGGACTGTTCTTCTCTCTGCTGCCGGATCTTATCTGCCTTTTCTCCGGCTTCCCTGAGGATCTCTGCGGCTTTTTTCTCCGCATCACTGATCGTAACGGCTGCAGAAGCATCGGCCTCTTCAAGAATCTGGCTTACCATCTTCTCTAATCCTGTCATGCTCTGCCCTCCTGATGAATCAAACCTGAATTCCGCTGACTGCAAGAATGGAGATCAGAAGAGCCAGAATCGCATATGTCTCAACCATTGCAGGGAAAAGCATGGCTTTACCGAACTGCTCCGGCTTCTTGGCTACGATACCGATGGAAGCTACGGAAGTTTTTCCCTGATGGATTGCAGAAAGAAGACCTGCGATAGCAATCGGAAGACAAGCCACAAAGATCATAAGACCGGTTTCCAGGGAAATATCAGCAACACCGCCGCCCAGGATACCAACCTTGGAAAGTGCAAGGAATGCTACCAGCAGTCCGTAAATACCCTGCGTACCGGGAAGAAGCTGAAGAAGCAGAACCTTGGCAAATTTGTCCGGGTCTTCTGTTACAACGCCTGCTGCTGCACGGCCGGCTGTACCAACACCGATGGCGGAACCTATACCTGCAAGAGCTACGGAAATTGCTGCTCCCAATAATGCCCAAACGATACCACTCATAATATTAATCCTCCTTAATATCTACATATTTTGTATTTTCGCGGAATGGGTGGAACTCTTTTCCTCCGCCCTCAAAGAATTTACCGAAAAACTCTACGTACTGTAATCGGCAGGTGTGCACGTATGCACCCAGAAGATTGATCAGAAGGTTAAAGATATGACCAATCACAAATACAAGGATAAATACGATCCATCCCAGAATACTGTCTCCCAGCATACTTCCCATCTGGTTCATAACTGATGCGATAACTCCGGTGGCAAGTCCCAGGGCCAGAAGTCTGGAATAGGAAAGGATATCACTGACCCATCCCGTGATATTGTAAAGATCATAGGCTCCAAGCGCCAGCCTCAGGAATGGATTCTTCTTATCTCTTCCTGACATAAAGAGAATTCCCACCGCACCGATGATCGCCATCCATTTTCCGACCTGTATCACTGCCGGTGAAAGGTTCAGATCCATCTGAGAAATAGAACGGAACATGCTGCTTGGGATAAAGATCAAGATCAGTCCCATAAGAAGCAGGAACCAGAGTACTACGTCACAGAAAAAGTCGAGATATTTTCTGTCACGTAACAGCATGTAGCCCTTAAGACCCATTCCCAGAAACATATGGATCAGACCAAACAGCATGGAGAACACCAGAAGTCTCATTGGCTCATTTAACGGTGCAAACCATACCGGCTTCACCGTGACCGGCCTGTGCAGATATACCTTCGAAAATACATCGATAAAATCTCCGAAATATCCGCCAAACATCACGCCCCAGAACAAAGTGGACAATCCACAGTACATAAAAAGCCGGATGGATTTCTGCATTCCGCTCTCCATCCTGGGGAACTTCAGAAGTACTCCCAGACAGACTGCAAAGACGATCAGTCCATATGCTGCATCTGACAGCATCAGTCCGAAAAGAAATACATAGCAGGCTGTCATGATCATGGAAGGATCGATCTCTCCCTTTCCGGGAAGACCAAATGCTGCCAGAACTCCCTCTCCTGCTGCTCCGAATTTGCCGTTCTGAAGGACAACCGGAACATTTTCTCCCTCAGCATCTTCTGCTTCAAAAACAATATCGTACTTCTCCGTAAGCCGTTTCTCCATTGCAGAAACCTGTTTCTTCGGAAGATATCCTGTCACAAAAAAAGTGCTCTCCGACTGGCGAAGCTGTCCTAATACCTCATATTTCTGTGCACGGATCCGGAAATAATCGGACAAAAGCTGAAGAGAGCTCTTCCTGTCGTGAAGAGCACGTATCTGTTCCCGGATCTGTTCGGACTCTTCCTGAATGCGTACCACTTCATTCTTAAGGTTCTCCAGCTCCTGTGCCGGAACCTCTGATACCAGCTGTGCCGGTCTTGCAAATCCCTGCATCCGAAGCGCTTCTTCCAGTTCCTGTGCCTGTGCTTTCAAGCAGACAACCACCAGGCTCAGCTTACCGGCGTCATTTGAGATTTCCCGAATGTCAAAGGCTTCAAGCTGTGGTGCATCCGCTGCCAGCTGACTGTATACCTGATCCAGAGTTATATTTCCATCAATACTTCCCACAAGTACCGCTGCTTTCGCTGTACCGCCGAAGTTCATCGGAATATCCAGCTTCAGCCATGGAGCAAGAGCTGCTTCCTGCTGCTCGATCTTAACTGCTGCCGCATTGTTCTCTGTAAGCTTCTTCCGGTATCCCTGGATTTCTCTAGCTGTTCTCAGGATCTCTTCCTGATCCCGGATAGCTTCTTCCTCCTGCTTCCTTCCGATCAGCGGTTTCCCTGCCAGGGATGCCAGCATGGATTGCTTTTCCTTCGAAAATTCATCCAGTATTTCGATTGCCTGATCACAAAGGGATGCGTTCTTCTCAAAGATCAGCCGGGCATTCATAGTATCCATCGTCTTAAGCTCCGGATCCAATTCCGCTGCATCGATCTCCAATACTCCAAGTGACTGCAGTTCTTCCAATATGGCCTTACGGTTCTTTTTCATTGCGCAGATACTGATTCGCTGCATCTGCAATACTGCCATTTTCGCACTCCCCCTCTCAGAACAAACTGTCCATTACTGTCTGGATTGCCTGCTCGTGCTTCGACTCCGCTTTCTTTTTCAAAGCTGCAAGCTCTTCCTCCGCCTGTCCAACGACAGTGTTCTCTGTACTGTGTGCACGTTCTTCGGCTGCTTTCATATCAGATGCCGCCTGTTCGCCGGCGGCTGTTTCCGCCTTTCTGATAATATTCTCTGCCTCTTTCTCAGCTTCGCTGATGATACTCTGTGCACGGACGGATGCATCCTTTATCTTCTGCTGTGCTTTTGCCTCCGCCTCTTTCACTGCCTTGATCGTTTCCTGGATCATCTGATCACCGCCTCTCTGCATATCCAAATTGTACCACAATCGCTTTTTCAAAACAATGTTTATTATGCAATTTAACGATAAATTTATTTGTATTGTGTCAAAAAGTCGTCATATATGTTATATTTTTGCCATTTTTTCGCACACTTTTTATTTGTTTATTCTATTCATATTTTTTATTTTTATTCAAAAAAGCCATCAGCCCGATGAAAATGTTTTTTACATCTTCATCGGGCTGATGGCTTTCAGTTATGAACAGACGGTGAATGCGGACTAACCTATTCACCCGACCTACAGTGGCTATCTGTTCTATTTGTTAATTGTACAGGTAATTTGCAATGTCTTCGCTTTTGATATTCTCAGCATCGATCCATACCGGATCAAGTAAAACCTTCTTATCAATCTTTGTTTCCTTCTTCGGTGCAGTAGACTGAATAGCCGCCCACATGGTCTGATATCCCATCGCATAAGGATTCTGTGAAAGCACTCCCAGTTCTTCCCCTTTCTGGATCGCTTCCTGCTGTTTGCTGGTTGCATCTACGCCTACCATAGCAACTTTATTTTCTCCTGTGTCCTTATTTACCTCCAGAAACATTTCAGAAACCTCGGCATTGGTGCAGAAAACGCCATCCAATGCCGGATATTTATCCAGAACTTCCTTCATGGCTTCCTTCATATCATCAACCTGGTCAGAATATACGGTTTCCACCACTTTAATATCCGTATAATTTGCAATATTATCCAGAAATCCTTTTACACGCTCCTGCGCGCTCTGTGTTTTCTCCTGTGCGGAAAAAACAGCCACATTTCCCATTTTTCCAATGGCGCTGCCAAGCTTATATGCTGCATATTTGCCGATCTGTGTATTGTCTGTTCCACGGAAAGCTCTGACCAGCTTTGTATCACTGACATTGGAATCAAATGCGACCACCGGAATTCCGTTCTCTTTCGCTGCTTCCAGCTGTGCCTGACAGGAATCCATATCTCCGGCAGAAAGACACACTACAGATGGATTCTCAGCGATCACTGCATCAAGAGTATTGATCTGACTTTCTACGTCCTCTTCATCATCCGGACCCTCAAAGGTCATCGTGATCTGCTTGTCTTTTTTGAAACCATACGCTTCATTTACGTCCTTGACAGTAGCTTCCATTCCTTCTTTTACTTTATTCCAGAACTCGCCTTTTTTGCTTTTGCTGACAACAGCTATTCTGGCACCTTCTTCAATAGAAAGAGTGTCATCGATCTCAGGGATCAGCGGGCTTTTTTCTTCTTCCACTTCGGTTGCTTCAGGGGTTTCCTGGACATCTGCTACAATCGGTGCAACAAGCTTTTCTACTTCTTCTTTCTGACAGCCTGTCAGCAGGGTTGCCACAGCCAACAAGGCTGCTGACGCTACTGCAGCTTTTTTCATTGTAATCTCCTCTTCCTCGCTGGTTACTGTTCTTTATCGTCTGCCTTGTCCGTCCACAGTAACTTATACTTTACAAAAATCTTACATTTGGTTACTTGCTTTTTACATTATACACTTTTTCGTATTTCCGTCCAGAGTTTTTACACTTTTTTCACAAAATCCAGAAACGCGCTTCCCTGTGGCTCTGTTTCAAACTTCATCATTTTTCCTGTTTTGGGGTGTTTGAATTCCAGACAACTGGAACAAAGTCCCAGTGATGTACCTTTTTCTCCCGAAGGATTATATTTCCGGTCTCCGAGAAGGGGCAGTCCCTCATGAGAAAGCTGCACACGGATCTGATGATGCCGACCTGTTTCCAGCCTGATCTTAAGAAGTGTCCGGGATTTTCCGTTTATCTCCTGCTGATCCAGAACTTTATAGTGCAGGATCGCTTTTTTTGCTCCCGGTGTATTGGCAGACACCACATGAGACATGTTGGCTTTTTCATTTTTTTTCAGATAGTCTGTAAGAGTCCCTTCTGAGCTCTTTGCTTTTCCCTCTGTTACTGCCAGGTAATATTTTCCGGCGCCTCCTGCCATCATCTGTTTACTCAAATTTCCTGCTGCTTCGGATGTTTTCGCAAATACAAGAATGCCTTCTACCGGCTGATCAAGGCGATGTACTACTCCCAGATATGGGATCTTTCCCGGTGTTTTTTGTGCCAGATAATTTTTCAGAGCACTTTCCATATCCATTGTTCCTATTTTTGCTGCCTGCACCGGCATTCCTGCTGTTTTTCTGCACACAAGGATCTCTTTGTCTTCATATAAAATATTTTCTTCAATCTGATAATTCCACATATTTTCTCATCTTACTTCCTTTCTCACAGAAGTATAACTGATGATGTTTTTGATGGCAACTGATAAATATAACTGTTCGGAAAAATCTCTGATCGAAAATTTTGCTCTCTGCTCGGATCATATTATTTTATCCAGGGCTTTTCGGAACGGTTATATACTTAATATATGCAATCTTATATACACAACGAGACGGTCATCACTTTTTTTACTTTTACAGTTTCCAAAAATGATGACCGTCTCAACACTCTTCGTTATTCAATTTTTCTTCCTCTTCGTTCTTTCGAATAAAGTTTTCTTGTTATACTTATTATACTTATCAATCGAAATCTTTGATTTTATATACTTTATAAAATAATTTCGATTCTCTTTATTCAATTTTGAAATTTTTCTTTTTCAGATTCTCTCTTCTTTTTTATTTCCTGCTCATAAACGACTGATATATGTAAGTATATCTCTTCGATTATTTAGAAAGTTTTATAGATCAGAAATCATTTTTTACGATGTTTGATTTCCTGTTTATCTGAAGAATTTCGGTGGTTATACTTTTTCCTGTTCACTAAACAATTCTGGACTTAACTTCTTAAATTCAAAACCATTTGTCATCTCTGTACTTTGCGATCTGCTGATTCAAATCGACCTATTGGGATTTTCTCCTCTGCAGTTCTTTAAAGTATCCTGGAAAAAAGTTCCTGCCCGATTCTTCTATTTTTAATATCCTCTCAGATATTCTTCTGATGCAAAGCTTCAATCCATATCCTAATGGTTCTGATATGCATTTCAAAGTATCGTTCTCATCTTCACGTTTGTTCTTGGAATCTCTTCTTTCCAACGAACCGGTGAGTTGAGGGTTTTACTCTTTCGGGAAATATTTCTTTACATATTTCCTGAAATCTTTGTATCAGGTGTGTGACAGTTGTTCAATATGAGTTACCGATTCTATATTACCTGAAATACTGATTTCCTTTTGTTTCTGATTTCTTAAAATATAAGTAAGATTTAAGAGGATCTTATTTATATTTCATAAAAGAAACTTCTGTTTTCTTAAGGTGTATCATATGTGATCTGTATCAGGTCTTTCTTGCAGGAAATCCGGTTCCTGTCACTCTCATATTGATGATGGTGTTTGTTTATGTTCCCACTGGAATCACCTTTTCCTTTCTTCATCCTTCATGTGCATCTATGCTATGAATTGAATGATTTTCTTTTTTGTTTTTCTCTTGTTGTTTTTGATGGTCTTATAATAACATCGTTGCGGATATTTGTCAATACATTTTTGTGTTTTTGCTGTTATTTATAATTTCTTTCTATTATATAGAAAATTTAATTGCAATTTTTCTAA
>OGPN01001346.1_pt1 | contig 16063 bp, 10 predicted proteins | sample 1552941 | NCBI WGS metagenome assembly OGPN01 (sample SAMEA2580220, study PRJEB22360) | human gut metagenome | biome: human gut; feature: human-associated habitat; material: faeces | place: Denmark | collected 2008/2010
TCGGTCGAAGGGCCGAGACGGGCTGGACCCCCCCCCCGCCGCCGTTGGCGGCGGTAGCGTCATAAACCGAATACTGCGCAGCGACCTGAGCGAAGTCGGCACCGCCCTTGAGCACGGTCAGCAGACTGTCGGCCAGCGCCTCCTGCGTATAGGGAAGTACGATGTGGCGGATGCCCATCGAGTCGGGAACGATCTTGGTATCCAGCGCACGGGCCATCGTCCACTCGTTGTTCTTCAGTACGGGACCGTAGGTGGCGCCGTCGAGCAGGGCCTTGGCCTCCTCTTCCGAAAGCTGCTTCGCCGAGACGTAGTTGTCGGCGATTTTGCCGTTGCGGTTGGCGCGGACAAACGACTTCAGCTCTTCGGTGGCGGCGAACTGCGCGCCGACCTCGGCGACGCTCTTTTCGAGCGCCAGCATGTCGTCGTCGGTCGGAGAAACCTCGAACACGACATACGAAAGCGCACGCGACGGCGTCTGCTTGAACATGTTCTTGTGGCTGTTGTAATACGCCTTGATGTCGCTCGACTTGAGCTGAATCAGCGAATCGGGAACGGCCGAGTATTTCTTACCGGCCCACTTGCCGGCATAGGTGTTGTTGGCGGAGTTCACACCGTTGGCCACTTCGAGCGAGTTGACATACACACCGCCCTTGATCAGGCCGAGGAACTTGGCGACCTCGCGCTCCATGCGGGCCTGCTCGTTGAGCTGCGCCCAAGCCAGCTGCGCCTGCGCGTTGGCTTCGGCCTCGGAGAGGAACTGGTGAACGGCGGCGACGTTGTACTCACCCGTGCGGGGATCCGCGAAGGCATTGTAGAAAGCTTGCGAAGGATGCTGGCCGCTGACCATCGACATACGTTCAGGCTCGGTAACGCGAAGGCCCATCTTGTCGAATCCGGGAGTCAGCACGTATTTGCCGATCAGGGCCTGCCATGCAGCGTTGGCAAGCATCGCCGACTGCTGTTCGTTGCTCTCCTGAGCACCGCTCTGCGCCTTGACCTGCTCGTACTGGTTGTAATACTCCGAATAGTTGATCTTTTCACCGTCGATAACACCGACCCGGGGGTCGTTGCCTGAGAAGCCCATTTCGGTCTTCAGGGAGAGAATGAAAGCCAAGAGGGCGCCTGCGATGACAATCGACAGCACGATGCCGAACTTGGTGCGTAAAGTGTTTAAACTTGCCATATAAATTGTAAATTATTCGTATTGTTTCGAATTAGCAGTCAAAGGTAGTAAATTTATTCGGAAAAGGCCCTTATTATGCCATAAAAATTCTCACAACTTCCGGACCCGCGCCAAGTCGATCCGCGAACGCGTCGTACGCAGGATTCGCACCTGCAGACCGCCGACGAAAACGGTCTCGCCGGCCGTGGGAATCCCCTCGTAATTGAAGATGATGAAACCCGCCAGCGTGTCGTATTCGCGGCTCTCCTCGATACCCAGACCGTATTTCTCATTGAGGTATTTCACTTCGAGACGGCACGAGAGGACATACTCGTCGGGACCGACCTGCTTTTCGGTCAGGTCGGGCACGTCGTGCTCGTCCTCGATCTCGCCGAAAATCTGTTCCAGCACGTCTTCGAGCGAAATGACGCCCGCCGTGCCGCCGAACTCGTCGATCACCACGGCGATGTTGGTGCGGTGCTTGATAAAGTTCTGCAGCACCAGTTGCAGCGGCATGGTTTCGGGGACGAAATTGACCTGCATCATCACGTCGGAAATACCGGCCGGACGGGTGAACAGACTCTTCGAGTTGATATAGCCGATGATGTTGTCGATGCTCTTGCGCCAGACGAAGATACGCGAATACTTGGAATCGACGAAACGCGCCGTGAGCTGTTCGATGGTCGTATCGTCGATGTCCACGGCCTCGACGTCCACGCGCGGCACCATGCAGTCGCGCACCCGCAGGTCGGCGAAATCCAACGCGTTCTGGAACAGCTTCAGCTCGTTGTCGGGTTCGGGACGCGGCTCGGAACTGTTGGTGTCGAGCAGCGACGCGAGGTCCTCGCGGTCGAAACTGTGCGTCGTCGTCCGCTCTTCAACGCGGCGGCCCGTCAGACGCAGGATACCGTGCGAAATGAGCGTCGTCAGCCGCGCGATCGGATAGAGCAGCAAATAGAAGAAATAGATTACCGGCGCCAGCGCGCGGTAATAGAAGTTCGGATTGTTGCGGAAGACCGACTTGGGCAGGAATTCCGCGAAAAAGATGATGATGACGGTCGAAACGGCGGTTTCGATCGCCACGGAACCGTTCCGGGCGATGCTCTCCCACCCCAGCGCGTAGAAAATACCGCGCAGCAGCAGCGACATGTAGAGCGAGTAGATGACCAGCGCGATATTGTTGCCCACCAGAATCGTGGTGATATACTGTCCGGGGTGGCGGGAGAATATATCCGCTATGCGGTCGAACATGCGGCTCTGCTTGCGGTCGATCTCCAGTTTCAGGCGGTTCTTGCTCGTAAAAGCGATCTCCATACCCGAAAAGAATGCCGACAGCAACAGCATCAGGACAATCAGTATGACCGAAGTAAGCATCTCTTATTGGGTTGATTGTATCTCGTCATCGTCCAGTTTCAGATCCACCGGCTTCATCTGCTGCTGTTCCGTTCTGGGCCGGGCTTCGGCAGGCTCCCCTGCGGACGCCGGTCTGCCGGGCGCATCCCTGCGAACGGGCCGCCGGGCCGGAACCGGAGCGACGGCGGGCTTGACAGCGGGTTCGGGCATAGGCTCGCCGGCGGATGCAGCGGCGGTTTTGCCGGACTGCTGCGCAGGGACAGGTCCCGACGCCCCTGTCCGGCCTCCGGCAGTCGAATCGGGAACGACCTCGACCTCCTGTTCGGTGGGTTTGACCTCGACCTCCATGCGGCCTTTCATACGGCGGAAACGCCAGTCCTTGAACTCCTCGTCGGATTCGAAACCTTCGCCGATAAATACGTCGCGTCCGTCGTTCTGCACGATTTTCGAATCGACGTTCGAATAGATCTTCTTGGTCTGCTGATTCCAGAACAACTGCTGCGTGTAGAGGTTCTTGCCGTCCGATTTGACGACCACGACATTGCCTTTGGCCTCCCACAATTTGCGGTTCTCGTAGTAGATGGCGTAATTGGCCGTCAGCACGGCATCGACCGTAGAGAGCGAATCATCCTTATAAGTGGTGATCTTGACCCCCTTGCGGAACTCGCGGTAGGGTTCGCGGGCCAGCGAATAGCCCTCGACCAGCGGAGTTACGAAATGGTAGGAGCGGCGGCCGTTCTTCGATTCGACGATCGACAGGTTTTCGCTGTATTCGGTTCTCATCGTCTCTTCGGAAGCCGCGGCATCCTCCGCCTCTTCGCGTTCGCAGGAGAATAGCAAGATAGCACTCCCCATAACGGAGAGTGCTACCATGGCGTATCTTGCGATGAGCCTGTTCATTAATTAGCGGGGACGTACGGAAGTCACGACACCGGCGGCCGTACCGCAGGTCACGGTATAGCGGGAGCCGGCCTGCAGCTCGTTGAAGAAGCACTCCTCCGAAGTCGGGAAACGGCTGCGGAACGCATTCAGCGACGTTTTGGCGGATTCGAGGTACTCCGAATCCGAGGGCAGCAGTTCGATGGCCTTCGACATCGTGTCGTAAGCGGCCCAGAAAGTGGCCTGACCGGCAAAACCGCCGCAGTTGGCTGCCGAAATGGCATAGCACTGGGCCAGCACGTAATAGGGCACGCCGTCCTCAGGATTCAGGTCGCGGGCCTGACGCGCAGCGGAAGCGGCTCCGGGGATATCGTTTGCAACCAAATCGATCAGCGCGATGCGCACCAGCAGCAGCTGACGCTCCGCAGGATCCTGCTCGACGGCAAGCGCCTCGTTGAGGTATTTGATCGCCTTGGCGTAATCGCCCTTGCTCTGGAAAGCCTGCGCAAGGAACATGGCGGTCTCCGAAGAGGGTTTCACGGCATAGTATTTCTCTGCGAGCGTGAAATAGAAGTCGCCGTCGCACTTGGCGCGCGACATCAGCGCCACGGCCTGCGCCAGCAGCGCCTCGTCGTCGGGAGCCGCTTCGAGCTTGCCGCGGAAGAGCTTTTCGAGGTTCTCGCAGCTTGCGGCACCGCTCAGACCGAACGCGGCGTCGAACTGTGCCTTGTACTCGTTGGCATTGGGATTCTTCTCGAAGAACGGCGTCAGACGGTCGTACTCGGCGATGATCTCGTCGGGCAGCACCTCGTCAGTGTTCTTGTAGTCGTCGCAGAGGTTGCTGAAATAAGCCACGACGGTTTCGGGATCGGTGTTGTCGCCGCCGGCCTCGATCGCGGCACGGAACGCCTCACGGATACCCTTGCGGTCGCTGGGCTTGTAGCGCAGGTACTCGCGCGCCTTCTGGTCGAGAATGAAAGCGGTGCCCTGCTTGGGATGGTCACCGAAATATTTGGCGCGCAGATCGTACATGAGCATCAGCGAGTCGATATACGTATTCTTTTCGGCGACGCTCTTGGCGCGGTTGATCTTGTTCTTATAAATCACGGCGCCGCGCTGGTAGAACGAGACCGAAGCGGTCGGAACGCTGTTGATGAGTTCATTCAGATAATGAGCAGCGGCATTGTAGTCGCGGTTGTCGCACGACTCCTTGAGGAAATTGCTGTTCAGAATGTTCTTTTCGCGTTGTTCGGGCGTGTCTCCCCACTTCTCGTACTGCGGAGCGCTGAAGTCCTGAGCCAGAGCCGTCGCCCCTACGAATACAAGAGCAGCGGAAAGCAGAATTTTAACGTTTTTCATCGGTCAGAGATTAATTTTTGTATTTAATTTTGTATGTTTTAGTGTCCGTCGGATCTACCGAAATCCAATGCAATTTACTGCCGGTTCTCCAAAAGTGCAAATTTTCGGGTCAAAAACTAATCGTATTTAGGCCGCAGGAACCAGTACTCGCCGTTCTCGCTGCCGGCAAAGAGCGTGAAGCCGATCGAGAATTTGAAATACTGCTGCCGCACCAGTCCGAGGCGTTCGGCCAAGTTGTAACCGCGGCGGCCGTATTCGACGCCGACGTCTATGGACGAGATGGCGAGGAACTTCACGGGCACCCCGACGCCCAGCGTCACGGCATACTGTCCCAGTTTGTCGCCGTTGTAGGTCTGGTTGTGGGTTCCGTAGCGGAATCCGGCCCGGTAGGACCAGCGTTTCAGGAAATTACGCACATCGTAGCGGTTGGGGGTGTACTCCACGCCGGCCTTGATCGTGTGCGTATCGGTATACGCCACCGCAAAGGCGCTCCGGTCCGGTCCGCTGACGCCGGTGGATTCGATCTGCCTGTTACGGCCGCCCCAATCCTGATAGACGTAATCCACACCCATCGTCCACTTGGAGGTCTGGTAGAAGACACCTGCCGAAAGCTGACGGGGCAATACGAGTGCCAAATGCGTCGTATCGCCCTTTACGGTGGAGTTGTAGAGGTCACCCACATAGATATTTTTCGTCACCGTGGGATTGAGGTCGCCGCCGAAATCATAGGCGGCGCCCAGCGTCAGGGCGCGTTTCTGATTCAGGATGGCGTTCCACTGCACGCCGATCTGCCCCTTGATGCTCGAAATGCTGTAGTTGTCGGTACCTACCGTCGAAGAGTAGGAGCCGTCGCCCGTGATCGGGGTCGGGGTCATCACGAACGAGCGGTCGATATCGCCCCAGTAATACTGCGCGGCGATACCCAGCGAGAAGTTCTTGAAAAGCTCCCAGCCGACGCCGAGTTTGACCTCCGTCACGTCGCCCTCGCCCTGATAGATGTACTGCGCGCGGCCGACGTTGCCCCATACGGGATCGGACGGATCGTAGTCATGGGTGTATTTTGTGCGGTAGCCTACCGAACTGTAAGGCGTGAGGCTGAAGCCCAGACCGAGCTTCTTGGCCAGCGGCAGCTGAAATGCGATGTCGTGGAAGTTGAAGGTGTTGTAGGCCGTGCTTTTCGACATGCCGTCGACCTTCTGGGAGTTGTAGTAATTCTGGCCCTCCAGCCCGAAGTTGAAGAGGAAACTCTTCTGCGGCGCGGCGCTGAAAGCCGCCGGATTGAGCAGATTGACCACGCCCGAACTGCGCATGGCCACACCTACACCGCCCATCGAACGCATCGGCAGGGTACCGGGCGTGTTCTGTTCGCCGATGCCGTACATCGTGTAGGGAGAGAATGCGTTAATACTGCTTGTCTGAGCCGCAGCGGCGCAGGGAATCATCACGGCTGCAATGACAACCAGTTTAATTAAGGTGTTCTTCACTTGCATTGTACTCTAAAATTCTATTCAATCCGCAAAAAACCAGATTATAATTTGCAAATATCGTATTTTTAATTCGTTTAACAAAGAAATTCGCGTCTCCTCCGGTAAAAATTACGCATAAATCGTCTATTTGGCTGCGCATGCGGGCCGCATAGCCTTCGATTTCGAACGCGATTCCGTTCATCACGCCCAGCTCGATGGCCTGCCGGGTGGTAAGCCCCGCAAGCTCTTCGCTTTCGGTCGCGGCGCAGAGCGGCAGTTTGGCCGTATAGTCGTGCAGCGCCCTGAAACGGGTCTTCATGCCCGGCGATATGCACCCGCCGCGAAATGTTGCGTCGGCCGTCACCAGATCGATGGTCACCGCCGTACCGAAATCGACGATCAGCACGTTGCGGCCCGGATAAAGCACCGTGGCGCCGACCGCCGCGGCCAGCCGGTCGCGGCCCAGCGTTTCGGGCGTCAGGTAGGCGTTGCCGATGGGTACGGGCGTCTGCGAAGAGAACTCCAGCAGATACTCCACGCGCGGCCGGAGCAGATCGGCCACTTCGTCCACTTCGCCGCGCGTCGAAGCCACGACGGCCCGGCGCACGGGCCATGCCGCGAACAGCTCTTCGAGCATCGACGGATGCAGCCGCTCCACGCAGCGCTGAAAAACAATCTCCCCCCGGTCGAAAACAGCAAGTTTCACGAGGGTGTTTCCGATATCTACTACTAAATTCAAAGCTGCTGCAACGTTTTATATGCGTCTTCAATGTCTTTGACATTCCTAACGGTCATCGCCAGACGATTATTGTGCTGTTTCAACACAAATCTGCCGGGATTCTGCGTGACTTTGCGAAGCAGGTCCATGAAAGTGTCGCTCTTGTAGTAGGGCGAGTCCTGCTCGCCGACGAAATGCACGATCATCAGCCCGTTCTTGACCTTCACGCGCTCCATGCCCAGCCGGATCGCCTCCCAGCGCAGGCGCACCACGTTGAGCAGCTCTTCGGTTTCACGCGGCAGAGGGCCGAAACGGTCCACCAGACGCTCTCCGAAGGCCAGCAACGCCTCCTCGTCCTTGGTCGAATCCAGCTCCCGGTAGAGCTTCAGGCGCTCGGCCTGCTGCGCCACATAGGAGTCGGGAAGACCGGCTTCGACCTCGATTTCGATATGCGCGTCGTCGATATAGCGCAGCTGCTCGACCACCTCCTGTTCCGAATCGTTCAGGCCCGCGACGTGCAGTCCCTCGGCGCGCAGTTCGGCGATCGCTTCGTTCATGATCTTCTGATAGGTCTCGAAACCGATATCGGCGATGAATCCGCTCTGCTCGGCTCCCAGCAGATTGCCCGCGCCGCGGATGTCGAGGTCCTGCATGGCGATATTGAAGCCCGATCCCAGATCGGAGAACTCCTCGATGGCCCGCAAGCGCCGCCGGGCATCCGGAGTAAGCAGCTCGTCGCCGGGCGAAAGCAGGTAGCAATACCCCCGCTGGCTGCCGCGTCCCACGCGCCCGCGCAACTGGTGAAGATCGCTCAAGCCGAAATTCTGGGCATTATTGACGATGATCGTATTGGCATTGGGAATGTCGATGCCGTTTTCGACGATCGTGGTCGAAATCAACACGTCGAACTCCCCGTAGATAAAATCCATAATCAGCTTTTCGAGCTGTTCGGCCGGCATCTTGCCGTGGCCGATTCCCACCCGCGCCCGGGGGCAGAGCCGAGTAACCATACCCTGAAGCGTCATCAGATCCTCCACCCGGTTGTGGACGAAATAGACCTGTCCGCCCCGATCCAGCTCGGCATTGACGGCGTCGCGGATAATCTCCTCCGAAAAGATATGCGATTCGGTAATGATCGGCTGTCGGTTGGGCGGCGGCGTCGAGATGACGGAGAGGTCGCGCGACCCCATGAGCGAGAATTGCAGCGTGCGGGGAATCGGCGTCGCGGTGAGGGTCAGCGTATCGACATTGACGCTCATCTGCGTCAGCTTCTCCTTGGCCGCTACGCCGAACTTCTGCTCCTCGTCGATAATAAGCAATCCCAGGTCGTGGAATTTCACCTGCTTGCCCAGGATCTTGTGCGTACCGATCAGGATGTCGATGCGACCCTCGGCCAGCTCGGATAGGATGCGGGACGTCTCTTTCGAAGACTTGGTCCGGTTGAGATATTCGACCTTCACGGGAAAATCCCGGAGCCGATGCACGAAGGAGCGGTAATGTTGCAGGGCCAGAATCGTCGTAGGCACCAGCACGGCCACCTGCTTGCCGTCGGTCGCAGCCTTGAACGCCGCTCGGATCGCCACTTCGGTCTTGCCGAAGCCCACATCGCCGCAAATCAAACGATCCATCGGCTGATCGGACTCCATGTCCCGCTTGACGGCCTGCGTCGCGGTCTGCTGATCGGGCGTATCCTCCCACATGAACGAGGCTTCCAGCTCCTGCTGCAAATAAGTATCCGGCGAAAAGGCGAATCCCTTGCTGGCCTTGCGCTTGGCATAGAGGGCGATCAGTTCGCGCGAGATGTCCTTGACGGCCTTCTTGGTCGCGGTCTTGAGCTTCTGCCAGGCTCCGCTGCCCAATTTATAGATTTTGGGCGCTTCGCCTTCGCCGCTCTTGTAGCGCGAAATACGGTGCAAGGCGTGCACATGCACGAACAAAACATCGTTATCTTTGTAAATCAACTTGATAGCCTCGTGTACCTTGCCGTTCTCGTTGATCTTGACCAGACCGCCGAAACGCCCCACGCCGTGATCGATATGCACCACATAATCGCCCATGCGGAGCTGATTCAACTCTGCGACGGTCATCTGTTCGTCGCGCTTGATCTCGCCGTTGATCCGATAGCGCTGGTAGCGGTCGAAAATCTGATGGTCGGTATAGAAACAAAGTTTCAGGTCGTGATCGATGAAACCCTCGTGCAGCGTGATCGGCAGAGGGTTGATCTGCGCCTCCTTACGTCCCGACTGGTAGAAAATGTTCTCCAGCCGTTCGAGCTGCGCCCGGTTTTCCGACAGGATATAAGTTTTATAACCGCGCTGTCCGTTGGAAATGATGTCGTCGGCCAGCAATTCGAAATTCTTGTTGAACTTGGGCTGGGGAGCCGTGCGGAACGCGATCGTCGCATCGGCCGGCCGCTCCTTCAGGCTGTCGCGCAATTCGAACAAACGCATCCCGGCCATGTCCTGCAACAACACCTTCCGGCTCACCAGATGGCTGTCGATCTCAGCAGGCTCCTCCATCTCCCCCAGAACCTTGCGGCGCAGATCGTTCACGCGCCGCAGTACGTAATCGGGATCGAAAAACCAGTAAGTCGCCTCTCCCGCAAACGCGGGCAGCGAAATCCGATCCCCGGCAAAACCGTCCAGGTTCGGAACGATCTCCACCTCGTTCAGCCGGTCGGCGGAAAGCTGACTGGAAATCTCGAAGCGGCGGATCGAATCCACCTCCTCCCCGAAAAAGTCCAACCGGTAAGGTTTGCTCTCGGAAAAGGAAAACACGTCGAAGATACCGCCACGCAGCGAATACTGTCCGGGTTCGTAAACGAAATCCACCTTCGTGAACCCCGAATCGGCCAGCAACTCCTCCAGCTCTCCGATCGCCAGCCGGTCGCCGACCTTCACCCGCACGGTTTCGCGCCGCATCGAGTCGGGATCGGTCACCCGTTCGGCCAGAGCTTCCGGATAGGTGCAGATAATCCGGTATTCGCCCGCAGCCATTTCCCGACGCAGGGCACTCAACGCCGCCGTCCGCTGCACGACACCCTGCGCATCCTCCGTACCGTAAACGATCGAACGCTTGTAGGAGCCCGGAAAAAAGTAAACCTGCCTTTCGTCGAGCAGGGCGTAAAAGTCGTTGAGCAGGTAGGCCGCCGCATCGCGGTCTTCCGCCACGAAGACGTGCGTACCGCCCGTCCGGACGATCAGGGCAGCGGCATAGACCGAGAGGGCCCCGCCGACCATATCGCGCAGGAGCACGGTCCGCCCCGCCGAATCGTACGCACGACGCATTGCACCGAGAGGCTCCGCTCCGGCGATCAACTGCAAGATATTCGGTTTATTTCCGGGACCCATATTCCGCCCAGCTAACCAGCTAAAAGATGCCCTGCAGAAACCGATTCCGCAAGGCGGTCAAACGATTATTCAACTCCGTGTATTCGTATCGGCCGCAGATCGTACCTGCGACCGAACATGTAAGTCTATCCACTTTCCGCCTCTGTCCGGCTCCGGACTTCGTCCGCCTTCCAGCCAGCAAAAGGGGCCGAATTCCATCCGGCCCATCGACCGAGCCCATGCCTCCGTCCCTGCGGCGTCCGGTATATCTAATCCTTATACAGGTCTTTGCCCTCCTTATCGTAGTAGTGGACATCGACGATACCGACGCTCTGGTCCGCCACGATCTTCAACTGGATCTTATACTTCCACATCCAGCGGCGGCGCAACGACCACAGACCGTGATTCAAATAGGTCGAAACGTAAGGGCTGACGCGCAACTTGATATATTTGTGCCCCGCATCCTGGGCCAGATAGGAGATCTTGTTCTCGATCTTCTTGTCGAGCAGAACGGTCGGCTCGATACGCCCCGTGCCGTTGCACGTGGGACAGACGTCCGTAACGTCCTGCACGGCGACCGGACGCACCCGCTGGCGGGTGATCTGCATCAGCCCGAACTTGGTCAGCGGCAGCACCGTATGCTTGGCCTTGTCGGTGGCCATCAGCTTGTTCATCTCCTCATAGAGCAACTGACGGTTCGCAGCCTTGTGCATATCGATAAAGTCGATGATGACGATACCGCCCAAATCGCGCAGACGCAATTGCCGGGCGATTTCGCGTGCAGCGGCCAGATTGACATCGAAAGCCGTCTGCTCCTGATCGTCCTCCGCCTTGGTGCGATTGCCCGAATTGACGTCGATGACGTTCATCGCCTCCGTGTGCTCGATAATCAGGTAAGCGCCCCGGCGCAACGACACGTACTTGGCGAAGAGCGACTTGATCTGCTTCGAAATGTCGAAATTGTCGAAGATGGGGACGTTGCCCCTATAAAGTTTTACGAGTTTCTCGCTCTGCGGTTCGATCTGACGGATGTAGTTTTGAATCTCATGGTACATCGCTTCGTCGTCCACGACGATCTGCGAAAAGGCGCCTCCCAACGAATCCCGGATAATGGTGTTGGCCCGGTTCATCTCGCTCATCAACTGAGCCGGAGCGGGATTCTTGCGAATATTTTGCAGGGTCTTCTGCCATTTGTCCAACAGGGAGCGGATATCCTGTTCGATATCGCTGTCCTTGGCCTCGACAGCCGCCGTGCGGATGATAACGCCGAAATTCTTCGGCAAAACGGCGGCTGCAATGCCCTTGAGCCGCTTCTTCTCCTCCGCCGAGCGGATCTTCTGCGACAGGAACACCTTCGACGAAAAAGGCACCAGCACCACGTTGCGTCCGGCCAGCGAAATATCGGCCGTCAGGCGCGGTCCCTTGGTGGAAATCGCCTCTTTGGCCACCTGCACCATAACGGTCTGCCCCACCTGCAGGTAGGAGCCGATCTTGCCCGACTTTTCGATCGGCGGCTCCAGCTTCATCGCGTCCAGGCGGATTCCCCGCTTGCCGGGCTGGTAACTCGCCACCAGCTTCTGCAACGAAGAGAACTGGGAGCCCAAGTCGAGATAGTGGATAAAGGCATCCTTCTCATGGCCGATATTGACGAACGCGGCGTTCAGCCCCGGCATGATCTTGCGCACCTTGCCCAGATAAATATCCCCTACGGCGAATCCCGTCTGGCACTGCTCCTTGTTGAGCTCGACCAGCACCTTGTCCTCGCACAGGGCGATCGAAATCTCGGTCGGGTTTACATTGACTATTAATTCTCGGTTCATATATATTTTCGTCCCGCAGACCGCGGCGACGATTCTGACATTATGGGGTTTGCGGCTGTTCGACGTTCGGGAAGCACAGCCCGGCTTCCATTGTTTTCAACTCGCCTGGTCCGTAGAGGACGATATTGCGGCACATTCCCTTCGCAAAAAGCCTCTTTTGGCTTTTCGGGAGCGGATTCGATATACGGTGATACGTTCACAAACACATCGTCCTCTCCTTCCCGACGATCCGACATATCCCGCCCTGCGAACGGAGCGGGAATCGGAAAACAGGTAAAGCTAAAAGGGCCTCGCACCCTTTTAGCTTTATCTACCTTAATTAGCACTAAGGCGTGCTACCTACTTTTTCTTGTGACGATTCTTGCGAAGACGTTTTTTACGCTTGTGGGTCGCCATCTTGTGACGCTTATGTTTCTTTCCGTTCGGCATAACTGTAATTGTTTAAAGTTTCTATTATTTATTTAACTTTTGCCGCAAAACTCTTTGCAGGCTTGAAGGCCGGAATGTTGTGGGCCGGGATCGTAATGGTCGTATTCTTGGAAATGTTACGAGCCACCTTCTTCGCGCGTTTTTTCACGATGAAGCTGCCGAAACCACGGAGATATACATTGTTGTTCTGCGCCAGGGAACCCTTGATGCTCTCCATAAAAGCCTCGACGATAGCCTGGACCTGTACTTTTTCAGCACCGGTACTTTTAGCGATTTCGCTAACGATATCTGCCTTTGTCATACTCTTTATATTTATAAGTTAAACTCTATTTCGGGACTGCAAATATAAGTTTTATTTGATTATATCACAACAAAGTAGAACATTTTTTTGCAATTCACCTCGCCCGCGTCGCGCCGCAGTTCGAAACCCCTTACTCAAATACCGGGCCATAAAACCGCGCGTCGATACCCGGCGGGCCGACCGGAGCCGGACCGTATCGAAGAATATCCGGAAAAAGGCAACGCATTATCAAACAACCCGATAGCCGGAACCGGACACCGCCGCCCGAAAGTTTCGTCCGCCGGACACAATAAATTGCCCGAAATTCGCATTGTATAATTGGTAAAATCACTATTTTTGTAGAAGATAGGATCCGGTTCGGCAATCCCGGCGGGCAAGCCCGCAACCTTTCACAATCTTTGACATAGTCTTAGATAGGATGCGCCTCGGGAAACCGGGACAGGCTCCCGTTTTCTCCCGGCTTTCACTATCTTTGTTTCAACTAAAACCGCGAATATGGTCAAAATACTTTGGGTGGACGACGAAATCGAACTATTGAAACCCCACGTGCTTTTCCTCCGGGGAAAAGGTTACGAAGTCGATACCTGCAACAACGGATACGACGCGATCGACATGGCAACGGAAGGCAGCTACGATCTCATCATCCTGGACGAGATGATGCCGGGTATGACAGGACTCGAAACCCTGCCGAAAATCAAGGAGGTACGCCCCACTACTCCGGTCATCATGGTCACCAAGAGCGAGGAGGAGAACATCATGGACAAGGCCGTCGGGTCGAAGATCGCCGACTACCTCATCAAACCCGTGAATCCAAACCAGGTGCTGCTCTCGATCAAGAAGAACGTCCACTCCCAGCAACTGGTCACCGAACAGACCACGGCCGATTACCGGGCGGAATTCGGACGCCTCTCCTCGGCACTCCAGATGGCCGACAGCTTCGCCGACTGGTGCAACGTCTATCGCCGGATCACGAACTGGGAGATCGAGCTCTCCGATTCGACCGACCAAAGCATCAAGGAGGTCATCGAATACCAGAAGCACGAAGCCAACCAGGAGTTCTGCAAGTTCGTCCGCCGGAACTACTACGACTGGATCAACAAGCGCGACGAAACCACCCCAGTCATGTCGCATACGCTCATGCGGTCGAAGATCTTCCCGGTGGCAGACGAGAATCCCAAGACCACGCTGCTGCTGATCGACAACTTCCGCTACGACCAGTGGCGCTCGATCAGCCCCCTGCTGCGCGGCTACTACGACATCGCGGCCGACGATTTCTACTGCGCGATCCTGCCCACGGCGACCCAATACGCCCGCAATGCCATTTTCGCCGGCCTGATGCCGCTGGCCATCGACAAGCTGATGCCCAACAAGTGGCTCAACGACAACGAGGAGGGCGGCAAGAACCAATACGAAGAACAGTTTCTGCAACGGCTGATGACCTCCAGCGGCAAGAACTACAAATACACCTTCGACAAACTGGTGCGCCCCGAGGCGGGCCGCAAGCTGATCGACAACATCCAGCGGATTTACGACGCCGACTTTTCGGTGATCGTCTATAACTTCCTGGACATCCTCTCGCACGCCCGCACCGAAACGGACATCATCCGCGAACTCACCGAGGACGAAGCCTCGTTCCGCTCGCTCACCCGTTCGTGGTTCGAACACTCCGACCTGCTGACACTGCTGCGCCTGCTCTCGGAACGCGGACACACGGTAATCATCACCTCGGACCACGGCACGATCCGCATCGACAACCCGGTGAAGGTGACCGGCGACCGCGAAACCTCGGCCAATCTGCGCTACAAAACCGGCCGCAACCTGGCCTACAACTCCCGCGAGGTATATGAAATCACCCGCCCGGAAGACATCCAGTTGCCGTCGATCAACTTATCGTCGAGTTACATCTTCGCCTACAACACCGATTTCCTGGTCTATAACAACGACGCCAACCGTTACATACGGTACTACCGCAATACTTACCAGCACGGGGGAATCTCGATGGAAGAGATGCTCGTTCCCTACATCGTACTAAAACCCAAACAATAAATCATGCAGACCATCCACATCGACTCTCTGGACGAATTGCCGCACGCAGCGGCCGCCGTCATAAACGCGCTCGAAGGACGCTCGGTCGTCGTTTTCCGCGGCGAAATGGGGGCGGGCAAAACCACCCTGATCCGGGAAATCGTCGCCCGGCTCGGAGCCGACGACACGGTGACAAGTCCCACTTTCGCCATCGTCAATCAATATACGACCCGCGAAGGGAAGAATATCTATCACTTCGATTTCTACCGGATCAACCGGCTCGAAGAGGCTTACGACTTCGGCTACGAGGAATATTTCTACTCCGGGGATCTCTGTCTGGTCGAATGGCCCGAGAAGATCGAAGAGCTGCTGCCCGAAGAGGTGATGACCGTGCGGATCGCCGTCGGCGACGACGAAGAGCGCACGATCGAAATCGACTGACTCCCGATTCGGCCCAATATCCCTGTATAGTACTTCTCAACACAGACTTCCCGCCCTCCGGCTCCAGCAGGCGGTGCTGGATGAGCTGGTACTTGACGGCGCGGCTCTGGCAGAGCTTGCATTCGGGCGTGTTGCCGCAGTGGAAGCCCATGAAGGTGTCGCTGAGCTTGTAGTCGTACTTGCCCTTGATGTCCTCGTCGTAGATGTAGGCGGGCACGGTGTTGTTGATGTCGAGCAAGGTCACGGCGTCGTCCGTTACGCACAGGCCGATGTACTCGCTCAGCGCGCCGTAGATGTCCACCTCGCAGGCCACGGGGATGCCGCGCCCGGCCAGGCGGGAGTTGACGTAGCAGGGCTCAAAGCCGAACTGGCTGGGGAAGGCGGGCCAGCACTTGTTGGCGAAGGCCACGTACCGCCGCGCGCCCTTGTGGCTTTCGGCCCAGTCCAGAAGCGTCAGCTCGAACTGCGCCATGCGCTCGCACAGCTCCGGATAGCCGATGCCCACGGCGGCGGGCCCCCGGGGGAGGCGGCCGGGGGGGAAGCCGATGCCGGTGAGGATGCAGCCGAGGGTGTCGGCGGGGGTGTTGCCGGCATGAATGAGGATGCCGGAACGGTGTGGAACGTCACAGAGGTAGAGTTTTTGGAGGCCATGACGGGGGCTGTCGTGGAATTTGAGCCGGTAGGCGGCAAAGGGGACGGCGGTATTGGCGGTGTTGTGAAGGGTGTTTTCGGGCGGATAGTATGGCGGTTCGAGGGTGCGGACGTAGAGCCGGTTACGGTA
>OGPN01001354.1_pt1 | contig 15998 bp, 11 predicted proteins | sample 1552941 | NCBI WGS metagenome assembly OGPN01 (sample SAMEA2580220, study PRJEB22360) | human gut metagenome | biome: human gut; feature: human-associated habitat; material: faeces | place: Denmark | collected 2008/2010
AGAAAGAGAAGATAAAAGTTTACACCTATACCAGAGTATCCACCGCCATGCAGGTAGATGGCTACTCGCTGGATGCACAGAAGGCCAAAATGAAAGCCTATGCAGACTATAACGATTATGAGATCGTCGGTGAGTACAAGGACGCTGGCAAGTCCGGCAAGTCTATTGAAGGCCGGGCGCAATTCAGCCAGATGATGGCGGACATCAAATCCGGCAAAGACGGCGTATCCTATGTTCTGGTGTTCAAATTGTCCCGCTTCGGCAGAAATGCTGCGGACGTGCTCTCTTCCCTTCAGGTCATGCAGGATTTTGGCGTCAATCTGGTGTGTGTGGAGGATGGCATTGACTCTTCCAAGGACGCGGGTAAATTGATGATCTCCGTCCTGTCTGCTGTGGCAGAGATCGAGCGAGAAAATATCCGTGTCCAAACCATGGAGGGACGCATCCAGAAAGCAAGGGAGGGCCGCTGGAACGGCGGTTTTGCCCCCTATGGGTATCAGCTTGTGGATGGAAAGCTAATCATCAATGAGGAAGAAGCAGAGGCAATCCGCGTCATCTATGACCAATATGTGCATACGGATATTGGCGCAAACGGAATTGCAAAATATCTGGAGAATCACGGCATCCGTAAAATCCCCCGGCAGAATGGAAAGAATCCTCTGTTTGACGCACATTTAATCTGCCTGATTTTGAAAAATCCTGTATACTGTGGGAAAATTGCCTATGGCCGCCGTAAGACAGAGAAAGTGCGCGGCACAAGAAATGAGTACAAGTTGGTGGAGCAGGATAACTATCTGCTGGCTGATGGTTTGCATGAACCCATTATTTCGGAAGAAGTTTGGCAAGCGGCACAGGTAAAGCTGCTGGCACAAGCAAAGAAGTATGAACACGTCAACCGCGGGAAGAATGAACATGTACACCTGCTCTCCGGCATCGTGAAGTGCCCAGTCTGCGGGTCCGGTATGTATGGGAACAAAAGTATCAAGCACAAAAAAGACGGCACAAAATACAAGGATTTTTATTATTACGGCTGCAAGCACCGTACCATGATACGCGGGCATAAGTGCGATTACAAAAAGCAGATTCGGGAAGAACTGCTGGACGATGCCGTGTCGGAAGTCATCGTAAAGCTGGTGAGCAATCCAAAGTTTGCTGCCATGATGCAGGAAAAGATCAACATGAAAGTAGATACTGCCGCTATTGACCAGGAGATTGCAAACTACGAGAAGCAGTTGCGCCAGCACTATTCTGTCAAATCAAAGCTGGCGGAGGAAATTGATTCTCTCGACCCGGACGATCGGCACTATGTGCGGCGCAAGGCAGACCTTGATGACCGCCTTTACAAAATGTATGATAAAATCGAGGATGCAGAGTCCTTGTTGATTGCGGCCAGAGCTAAAAAGCAGACTATCGAAGCAGAGAAACTGACCGGCGATAATATCTATAAAGTGCTGATTTACTTTGAGAAGCTGTATGGCGTGATGAACGATGTGGAGCGGCGTCGGCTAATCGAGGCGCTGATCTCGGAGATACAGATTTACCCGGAGCGGCAACCTAATGGACAGTGGCTGAAATCCATCAAATTTAAGCTACCGATCATTGAGGAAGATATGAGCATCAGTTTGGACAATGAAGAACAAGTTGAAACGGTTGTTTTGCTTTCCAAAGGGAGAAATCGACTTGAATAAGGTGCGGGTGGAGTTCTCACTGGAGGACATGGATATGTCCGGGTTCCAGAAGGGTGCGACCTATGAGCAGATTAAAGCGTATGTGCTGGAAAAGTACGGCCTGAAGGTGTCCAGCCTGTATATCTCCCAGGTCAAGCGAAAGTGCGGCCTGGATGTTGGCCAAAACTATAATCTGTCGAAGAAGGAAGATGCCAAAGTGCCGCAGTGCCCGCCGGAAAAGGAAGCGGCGATTATGGAGGCGCTGAAGTATTTTCGGATGATATGATTATTACGCAAGGGCCTGGGTAGTTTATCCCAGGTCCTTTTCGCAGTCTTATGGCTCACCATTTCGTGAATTTAATTTGCCCTTTAGTGTGAAATCAAGTATACTAGAAATGAAAAATATCAGGAGGTGCAGGATGGCAATTAGCTATAATCGTCTCTGGAAACGACTGATCGATCACGATTTGAGTAAAACCGATATGATGCACCGTGCAAACATCAGCACCAATGTCCTAGCACGTCTGGGGAAGGGTGCGCCTGTTTCAATGGAAAGCATGGAAAAAATCTGCAAAGTATTAAACTGCAATATTGGCGATGTTATGGAATTTGTTCCTGATAATGAAAACGGAGGAAAAGACGCATGATTACAGGCGCAATCAAAAATAAAGTAGATAAAATCTGGACGGATATCTGGGCTGGCGGCATTACTAATCCGCTGACAGTAATTGAGCAGCTGACCTACCTGATGTTCATTCGTTCTCTTGATGAAAAAGAACTGGAAACAGAAGAATTTGAGAACATGAGCGGCGAGAAGATGGATAAAATCTTCCCCCAGTCCCCTATCGGACAGTCTATGCGCTGGAGCAAGTTCAAAAATGACGATCCGCGTGAGATTTATGATGTCATTTCCCAGCGGGTGTTCCCTGCTATTAAAAACATGAAGCATGGCCATTTGCCCGATTTCACGGAGCAGGGCGAGATGATCGAAATCGTAGATAACACCGAGAATGATATGGAAAAAGATACCGCTTTTGCCCGGTACATGAGTGATGCCATGTTCCTGATTCCCACGCCGCAGGTGTTGCAAAAAATCATTACAGGCTTGGACGACCTGTATGAGCACGACATTTCCGATTTGGATATGCAGGGCGATTTGTACGAGTATATGCTGGGAAAACTGTCCACCGCCGGCCAAAACGGCCAGTTCCGCACACCCCGGCATATCATTAAAATGATGGTAGAACTTTTGCAGCCTACCCCGGATGATACCATCTGCGACCCGGCCTGCGGAACGGCAGGCTTTCTGGTGGCTTCAGCAGAGTACATCCGCAGTCACTATGAAGATGCCATGACAAATGAACAGTGGGAACATTTCTCTGGCTCGATGTTTACCGGCTTTGATACAGACCGTACTATGCTGAGGCTTTCGGCCATGAACCTGATGCTCCACTCAATTACACACCCCGAAATTGATTACCAGGACAGCGTTTCCAAGCAGAATCAAATTCGTGATAAATATACTATCTGCCTGGCAAATCCACCTTTCAAGGGCACCATTGATGCTGAGAGTATCAACGATGATTTGAAAGCTGTCACCAACACGAAGAAGACCGAGTTGCTGTTTTTGGCGCTGTTCCTGCGGATGCTGAAAAAGGGCGGCCAGTGCGCCTGCATCGTGCCGGACGGCGTGCTGTTCGGTTCCTCTAAAGCGCACAAATCCATCCGCAAAGAGCTAGTGGAAAATCATCAGCTGCGGGCGGTGATTTCCATGCCCTCTGGTGTATTCAAGCCTTATGCCGGAGTGTCCACAGCGGTACTGGTGTTCACCAAGACCGGCGCGGGCGGCACGGAAAATGTGTGGTTCTATGATATGAAAGCCGACGGTTTTTCCTTGGACGACAAGCGCAGCGAGATTTCAGAGAACGACATTCCAGACATCATCGAGCGGTTCCACCATCTGAATCAAGAAGCTAACCGCCAGCGCACCGAACAGAGCTTTTTTGTGCCCAAGCAGGAGATCGCGGACAATGACTATGATCTATCCATCAACAAGTACAAAAAGGTGGAGTATGTGCCGGTGGAGTATCCGTCTACAGCACAAATTATGGCTGACCTGCATGAATTGGAAATGGAGATCACCGCAGGACTGGCAGAATTGGAGGAAATGTTGTGATGGCGAGATTGGGGGATGTTTTTGAAATCCAAATCACTGGTGAATGGGGCAGCGAATGTACTGAAAATGAAACTGGTACCAAAGTATTGAGAACTACTAATTTCACACCCGAAGGCAGAATCAGTTATGATGATGTGGTGGTGCGCAGTATCAATGAATCCAAAGTGGAAAAGAAAAGGCTCCATTGTGGTGACATCATCTTAGAAAAATCGGGTGGAACAGAAAAAACACCGGTTGGCCGGGTAGTGTTTTGTGATGAATCCATCGAAGAGAGTATATATTTGTGCAACAATTTCACCCAAGCAATGCGGGTAAATCAAACCATAGCCATCCCAAGATATGTATTTTATTTTATGTGGAATCTCCATTGTTCTGGTAGAACTGACTTGTTGCAAAATAAAACCACTGGTATTCGCAACTTGCAAGTAAAATCATATCTGAATGAAGAGTGCCCACTTCCAACTCTTGACGAACAGCGCAAAATTGCGGTGGTTCTGGACAAAGTGAGCGACCTGATTGCCAAACGCCGTCAGCAGCTGAATAAGCTGGATGAAATGGTGAAAGCCCGATTTATCGAGATGTTTGGGGACCCAATGACGAATCCACACAACTTACCAAAAGTGATTTTAGGATCAGTTTTGACAATCGAGCCACAGAATGGACTTTATAAACCTCAGTCCGATTATGTATCAGATGGAACAGGTGTACCTATTCTCCGAATAGATAGTTTCTATGGGGGCAAGGTGTCGAATCTTTCATCACTAAAGCGGCTAATTTGTTCAGAAATAGAGCTGAAGCGATACTCGCTATATGAAAATGATATTGTTATCAATCGAGTTAATAGCATTGAATATCTCGGCAAGTGCGGTTTGATTCAAGGTTTAGTAGAAAATACGGTTTTTGAGTCAAATATGATGAGATTACATGTAGATGAACATAAATTTCATCCGGTCTACATTACAAAACTGCTTTGCTCTGAATTTATTTATCAGCAAATTTTAAGACGAGCAAAAAAGGCGGTCAATCAAGCCAGTATCAACCAAAAAGATGTACAATCTTTTGTGGTGTATATGCCTCCGATAGAGCAGCAAGATCAATTTGCCGCCTTCGTCGCTCAGACCGACAAATCAAAATTGGCGATCCAGAAGAGCCTTGAAAAGCTGGAAATACTGAAAAAAGCACTGATGCAGAAATATTTTGGGTGAGGTGAGATGTATTGAAAATAATAAACTCCGTGTCAGAATACCTAGAACATTTGAATAACATAAAACAAACACGTAACCTAACTTATACAGTTAGCAGTTTCACTTTTTTTCGTGGTCAAGCAAATGCAAGCTGGAAGATTTCACCGAGTCTTTACCGGCAAGGATTATTCGAATCTGAAAATCTTTTACTAACTGAAATAAGGCATATATGTCCAACTGAAATACCAGAAAATCGATTTGAAGCTTTAGTAAAAATGCAACATTATGGTATGCCTACAAGGTTACTGGATACAACTACAAATCCTCTAGTTGCTTTATATTTTGCTTGCGAAAGTAATACAGAAAAAGAAAATGATGGCGCAGTCTATATTTTTCCCAACTTACCTGTTTCATGGTCAACAGATCCATTGATTGAGCTTGTTATGGATTTTGTTTTTGACTATTATCCAGAAAAAGTATGGTTAGATCAAATGTTGAATCATTCAAAAAAGAAATATTCTAATGTCATTCATCGTCTAATGCCAGATAATATAGATTCACTTTTGCACTATCTTACAATACCAGCATTCGCTGTAATGCCTGCAAAAACAAATGATCGAATTGAAGCTCAAGAAGGCGCATTTTTTATTTTTGGAATGAAACTTCGCAATAGGGAAGTTAGCACTAATCCTGGGACTTTAGGTCGTGTTTATTATAATTTTGATCCGATTGATTTTGATGAACCAGAAAAAATATGGCCAAAAGTTGAAAAATTTATCATTTCTGCAGGAGCGAAGCATGAAATATTGGAGCAACTTGACCTGCTTGGAATTAACGAGCGAAAATTATTTCCTGATTTACCTCATCAGATTGCACATACAGTAAAGTCTGTTAAAAACCATACGCTGAAGTAGCGGGAGGTATTCCAGTATATGCTCAACTTCGCATTTTTAACCACAAAACCTGATTACACCCTTTTTGCTCCTGCCTGCATCGAGGCCGAAAAAATCTACGCCTCCGCCCCGGCCATGTGCGCGGTGGGTTGCCGGAAGGCGCTGGAGCTGGCGGTGAAGTGGGTCTATGCCGCTGACGCCACCATGAAGATGCCCTACAAGGATAATCTGCAATCCCTTATCCACGAACCGTCCTTCCGTTTCGCGGTGGATTCCAATACCTGGGGTAAGCTGCCTTTCATTATCAAGCTGGGTAATCTGGCAGTACATACAGAGCGGAGTGTGCAGCCCAGTGATGCCCTTGCATCCTTGAAAGGATTATTCGAGTTTGTCCAGTGGATCGATTATTGTTATGGTTCTGATTATCAGGAACGTGTATTTGATGAAAGTCTGATTCCTACTGAAAAAGTAGCGGTAGATACTCGGAAAATCAAAGAGCAGGAAAGCCTACTAGGTGAAAAGGAAGCAGAGATTGAGGCGCTGCGCAAACAAATTGAGCAGATGTCCGCCCAATATACTGCTGAGAAAGAGAAGCATCAGCAGGAGCGATCTTTCCAGGCGGAAGATTTGTCTGAGTTCCAGACACGGAAAATTTATATTGACGTAGATTTGAAGTTCATGGGCTGGAAATTCGACGGTACCGATGCAGATGTACAGGAGGAATATCCTGTACAGGGTATGGCCGGTGTGGTGAGCCAGATGGGCTACTGCGACTATGTGCTGTTTGGCAAAGATGGCCTTCCGCTGGCGGTGATTGAGGCCAAACGCACCAGCAAAGACCCTAACATTGGGCGGAAGCAGGCAGTTCTATATGCGGATTGCCTGGAACGGAAATTTGGCCGTCGTCCGATGATGTTCACCACCAATGGCTTTGAAACCTACTTCTGGGATGACCAGTCTGGCCCCCAGCGCAAGGTCAGCGGCGTGTTCAGCAAGGAAGACTTACAAAAACTGATGAACCGTCGCGCCGAACGGCAAGACTTGATGAGTATTCCCATCGATGATAAAATCACTGATCGCTACTATCAAAAAGAGGCCATACGGGCTGTTTGCGGTCAGATCGAACAGGGATTTCGTAAGCATCTTCTGGTAATGGCAACTGGTACGGGAAAAACGAGGACGGCCTCCAGTTTGACGGATGCGCTCAGCCGCGGCAAGTGGATTACGAATATTCTTTTTCTGGCTGACCGCACTGCCTTGGTAAAACAGGCAAATGATGATTTTAAGCAGTATTTGCCGGATATGTCTCTGTGCAATCTGTGTTCCAACAAGGATGACCGGAACGCCCGTATCGTGTTCTCCACTTACCCTACTATCCTCAACGCCATTGATGATACGAAATCCAAAGATGGTCGCCAGTTGTTTACTCCGGCGCATTTTGATTTAATCATTATTGATGAAAGCCACCGGAGTATTTTCAAAAAGTACCGGGCAATTTTTGAATACTTTGATGCTTTGATGGTTGGCCTTACCGCTACGCCGAAAACGGATGTAGATCGGAACACCTACGATTTCTTTGAAATGGAACATGGTGTTCCAACTTACGCCTATGATTATGAAACGGCGGTCTACCAAGACCATGTGTTGGTACCATACTATAATTATGAGGTTAAAACAAAGTTTTTGGATGAAGGCATTACCTACGACGACCTGTCTGACGAAGACAAAGAGCGTTACGAAGATGACTTCATTGAAGATGGCATGATGCCGGATTTTATCCCGTCCGCAGCTCTGAACAAATTTGTATTTAACGAGAAAACGGTTGACATGGTTTTACAGGATTTGATGGAGCGGGGCATCAAGGTTGCAGGCGGGGACCGGCTGGGTAAAACCATTATCTTTGCACAGAATAAACGCCACGCCGAATTTATTCTGGAGCGGTTTAACAAACTCTACCCTCAGTACCACGGCTCATTTGCCCAGCGCGTGATTTGTGACGATAGTTATGCTCAGACCATCATAGATGATTTCAAACAGCCGGAAAAGGAGCCGCATATTGCTGTGTCCGTGGATATGATGGACACAGGTATTGATGTGCCGGAATGTGTTAATCTGGTGTTCTTCAAGAAGGTGCGCTCTAAGGCAAAGTTTTGGCAGATGATTGGCCGTGGCACTCGTTTGTGTAAGGGCTTATCCTGCGTGGATCAGGTTGATGGAGCATATACGGATAAACGGCGCTTCTTGATTTTCGATTACTGCGGCAATTTTGAATATTTCCGGGAACACAAGGAAGGGTATGAAGCCAGGGAAACCAAGACATTGTCGGAGAATATTTTCGGCAAGCAAATTAAAATTACTATGGCTTTGCAAGAAAGCACCTTTGCAGGAGAAAACTACCAGACGTGGCGAAACGAACTTGTTGAAACCTGCCATAAACAAGTTACAGCGTTGAACCCAGAGTTGATTTCCGTAAAATTACGGATGCAGTATGTGGAAAAATATAAAAAGCAGGACGCCTTTCTTTCTATCAGTGAGGGTGATAAAGGCGAGTTGCTGACACAGATTGCACCGCTTGTTCAATCGGAAGAAACGGATGAATTCGCCAAGCGTTTTGATAACTTTATGTACGGGCTGATATTGGCACATATTGAACAGATGCCTGCTTTCAAGTATGCCAAAAAGCAGTTGTGTGACACGGCTTCGCTCCTGGAGCGCAAGGCAAATATTCCGCAGATTAAGGAAAAGCTGCCGCTTCTACAGGAAATCCATACCGATGTCTTTTGGGACGCTAATGATATTCTGCTGTTTGAAAAGGTTCGGAAAGAACTTCGTGGTTTGATTCGTTTTTTGGACGAAGATGACGGAGGGCAAAAACGTATTATTACCAAACTTACTGATCCAATTATAGATAGCCAAGAAGGGGTTCAGTTGGATACAGCGTATGACTTTGAAGACTACCGTGCCAAAGTAAACCGCTATGTCAATGAGCACGGAAATACGCTGGCTATTTACAAGCTGACCCACAATATTCCGTTGGCCGCGGGCGATTATCAGGAGCTGGAACGAGTGCTGACAAGTGAGCTTGGAAGCAAAGAAGATTATAAACGGGAATTTGGTGATACACCTTTTGGGTTGTTGATTCGCAAGATTGCCAAGTTGAACCATGAGGCGGCCATGCAGGCATTTTCTGCTTTTATCAACGACCAATCCTTAAATCAAAAGCAGATTGCCTTTGTGAAAAAAATCATCAATCACATAGAGCTGAACGGGTATATGGAAAATGTTTCAGAACTTACAAAGCCGCCATTTGACAAACCTGTTAGCTTTATTAAGTTATTTGATGCAAAGACTAGAACCGCATTGATAGCAACTATAAATCAGATTCGTGAAAATGCGGTTCAGATAGTAGCATCATAATAGTGAAACAGCACACAGATTTGAGGTCAAATAAGCTGTTAAATCTGTGTGACGGTTTCATGTTCGGGCAGGAAAATCCAACAGCCCCAGATGGGATAGATGGCCTCCGCACGAACATAAAGGGGTGTCCAGAGGGGCGGAGCTCCTTTGGCTCTGGGTTTCCAATAGGGGCGAGCAGCATCCCTGTTGGCACACGACTTTCCCCGGAAAGTCTAGTGTGTTATACCTTTGTGGAGCAGATGGCAGCCGGAATTGTAGCACACCCTGGAAAGTGCGGCTACAGTTGCGGCGTTCTGGCGGGAAAGGTTGCCCCTTCTGGCGCAGCATAAGCGACAGAAAAAGGCTGGTAGGCGGGGCGGATATGCACTGTCTGCCAGCCGTGTCATCTGCGGAACAAAGGTATATCAAAGCCCCCGTCAGCCGCTGCTTACTATCGTATCAGAACCACCACGGCAGTTTCCCACGCAGACTGTCCATCGCCTCGCCCTCAACCTTCTTTGTCCGGCTCTCACTCAAGTGGAAATGGAGTGCCGCGCCAATCAGTGGGTGCTCGATTCCATCGGTAAACCCATAGCGGTACAACAGATAGGTCTGCTCTCTGGCAGTCAGCTTGTCCAGCGCCGCATACAGTTCCGTCAGCTGTTCTTTTTGGATGTAAATTTGCTCCGGCGTTTGGGTATGGGGGTCAGCTATGGCTTCGATCCGCAGCATCCGTTCATCATCGGATAGAATGTCATCCAGATATATTCTCTGGAAGCCGGAGCCGTCTTTCTTATCCACCATCCGTTGCTCAAACTGAGCGAGGGCAGCGCGGATACAGTCTGTCATGGCGTTGCGGATCGCCGGTGCTGCATAAGTCAGAAATTTCATGCCACGTCCGGCATCAAACAAAGGGATTGCGTTCAGCAGGCCGATACTTCCCTCCTGCACCAGATCATCTATGCCAATTCCAATATCATTTTCATCCAGCCCCATGTTTCGGTATTGCTCCAGCGCAATTTTTCGGATGAATCCCAGATTGTTTTCCAGCAGAATGTCACGGGCAGCCGTATCCCCTGCCTGCGCCAACTCGCACAGCTGCTCATTGCTCCGGGTCGGCATTTTGCTTCTCCTGTGCGTGGTCTAAAGTGGATTGGAGAAATTCCGTCAACGCCTGGCCAAACTTGTCCAATGCTTCCTTTTGCACACCGTCCATTCCTGCCGCGCTCTGGGTGACAGCGGCGGAAATCATTTCCGGTGTGATTGTCGGTGTCTGGACATCCTGGCCTTTTGTCAACTCGGAGAACATCTGCTGGGTGATGCCTTTGGTCAAGGTTTGTGCCGCCGTAAAATCGTTACCAATCTCTTTCTTCACCTCCCGCAGCGCCGCCATGAAGGTGTTCTGTATCATCGTCAGGTCGGCTTGATATACAGGGATTTTCTGCCTGTTGACAGTTCTTGCCGCCTGCACAGCGGCATCTGTCTTTACATTCCGGCGCAGCATGGCGCTGAGGGTAGTAAGCATCTGATTCTGTCCGGCGAAACCGGCAGCCAGGACATCGTCAAAATATTGCTCGATCATGTAGGTAACTTCTGCAAAACGCGGGCTTTCCAACAGGCGGTTGACAATTTCAGCATTGGCTTTCCCGGTGTACAGATTCCGCGCCGCCTGCACTGACAGGCCCAGTTCTTCAATATCGAAGTTTGTTCGGTCAGGCGTGTTGACTTCACCTAGAAGAAAATCTGTGGAGACATTAAATACCCTGGCAATACGGATCAAATGCTCTGTGCTGATCTTATCGGTCTTGCCACTGACAAACCGGCTGATGGCGCTCTCGGTGCTGCCGATGCGGGTCGCCAGCTGTGCCTGGGTAATTTTATGTTCCTTCATAAGCTCCTGCATCCGCTGCCGGATATTTCCGGGCAGGTAGGCTCCCTCCATGTGACGCACCTCTTTTCAAAAACTCTCTTTATCCATTATACCTTATAAACCCAGCGTGGGCAAATGCTTTCCGCTGGGTTCGCCGCTCTGAGGTCTTGCACTTTTGCAAGATTTCAGGGCGGCATTTTTTCATTTCTTGCACTTTTAGCGGATTTTTCGGTCTATAGGCTTTTTCCCCGTATATTCAGGCAGACGGGCAGATACCGTCCAATAATTTTTTAGGAGGGCATAGCCTATGAATTTGTTTGAAACTGTAAAATCCGCTGTCACCGTGAAGCAGGCCGCCGAGCACTATGGCTACGAGGTCAACCGGGGCGATATGATCTGCTGCCCCTTCCACGATGACCGGCATCCCAGCATGAAGCTGAACAGGGATTATTTTTACTGCTTTGGCTGCGGGGCCACCGGCGATGTGATTGACTTTGTGGCGCGGCTGTTCGGCCTGAGCAGCTACGAGGCCGCAAAGAAGCTGGCTTATGATTTCGGCATCGACCCGGACAAGCCCCCGGCAGCGATGGCCTTGAAAAAGCCTTATCCGTTGGCGCGGGCTTTCCGCAACGATGAGATGCACTGCCAGCGGGTGTTATGTGATTATCTGCACCTGTTGGAACGCTGGAAGGTTGAGCACGCCCCGCAATCGCCGGAGGACGAACTGGACGACCGTTTTGTGGAAGCGTGTCACATGATCGAGTATGTAGATCATTTGTTGGACGTGCTCATGTTTGCGGAACTGAAGCAGCGTGTGAAAGCGGTGGATATGCTGCTGAAGGACGGCACTATCACCGCGCTGGAGCAGCGGCTCAGACGTCTGGAAAAGGAGGTGCAGCACCGTGGCGAAGAACGAGCAATCGCGTGAGGCCAACCAGCCCATCTGGTTTGACGGCAAGAGTATCAATGAAGCCCTGTTTTGTGATGATTTTCTCGGCAGACACAAAATCATCTACACAAACGGGGCTTTTTTCACGCCTGATGGCCGCGTGACCGATGAGCTGCCACTGCGTGGAGAAATTTTTGAGGAACTGAAATGCTGCGCGGTCAGCAATATCCCCCGCAAAATCAGCAATATCGTGGAGCTGATGAAGCTGGCGGCGCTGGTAGAGGATTTCCCGCCGGAGGCTGACCGCATTCATCTGGCAAACGGCACGTTGTTTCTGGATGGCTCCTTTACGGAGGGAAAACCGGACATCGTGCGTTGCCGCCTGCCGGTGGCCTATAATCCCGATGCGCCCACGCCGACCCGCTGGCTGGCTTTTCTGGATGGGCTTCTTTACCCGGAGGACATTCCCACTTTGCAGGAATATATCGGCTACTGCCTGATCCCCAGCAACAAGGGACAGCGCATGATGGTCATTAAGGGCAATGGCGGCGAGGGTAAGAGCCAGATCGGCGCGGTGCTGTCCGCCCTGTTCGGCAGCAACATGAAGGACGGCAGCATCGGCAAAATTTCCGAGAACCGTTTTGCTCGCGCTGATCTGGAACACATTCTGCTGTGTGTCGATGATGATATGCGGATGGAGGCCCTGCGGCAGACCAACTATGTCAAATCCATCGTCACCGCACAGGGTAAAATGGATTTGGAGCGTAAAGGCAAGCAGAGCTATCAGGGATGGATGTGCGCTCGGCTGCTGGCATTCAGCAATGGCGACTTGCAGGCTCTCTTTGACCGCAGTGATGGCTTTTATCGGCGGCAGTTGGTGCTGACCGCCAAAGAGAAACCTGCCGACCGTGTGGATGATCCCGACCTGGCAGAGAAGATGAAGGCCGAGGTGGAGGGCATTCTGCTGTGGGCTTTTGCGGGATTGCAGCGGTTGGTAGCGAACAACTTCAAGTTCACCGAGAGCCAGCGCACCAGAGAGAACCGGGAGGCCGTCAAGCGGGACAACAATAACGTGTTTGATTTTCTGGAATCCGAGGGCTATATCCGGCTGAAAGCGGATGCGTCCATCAGTTCAAAGGATTGCTACGACATTTACCGGATGTGGTGCGAGGAAAATAGCCTGACTGCACTCAAACGCCGCAGCTTCAGCGATGCGCTGGTGGCAGCCTGCGGTAAGTACAATCTGGAACACTGCAACACGATTACCAATTCGGCAGGACGCCGGGTATGGGGCTTTATGGGGATCGAGGCAGTGGCAAGGCCGCATATAAACGAGTTTACGGACGCTTCACAGTGTACGTACGTACCGGAAGACTGGCGGGATTGATTTTCGCTCTGGTCGCCGGTACGTATGTACGCAGCGATTCACCCTGTTACCTCATATATTAGAGGCGCTTCATGCGGATAAAGTGGTCGTGCCCATTTTGGGTACGACCAGAACCATGTAAATATTCTCGGTTTTGTGATGTGAAGTGGTTGGTGTCATTTTGAACCCGACCACTTTAGCAGGACGAAGTAGGTGTGGTCATTTTGACCACACCTAAAACGGTCAGCAAAAGAGGTGATTTTGCAGGTATCTTTTGAAGCAATCTCAAAACGGCGAAATGTTTCTCTGTTATCTGCACACAGTTCATCAAATAGCGACTCGTGGAACTGTGCACACGCTGCACTATCTCGCGCAGATACAGCCCGAACGATGAAAAACCCCACATTTTCGCGAAGTTGAATATTCCGCCGTTGACCAACGATACGCAGGAAGCCATTTCTATCGCAAAACAGCATTTGCACAAATTTCACCATTGACCAAAGCCAGTGTGCTCCCCAGCGTAGCCGGTTCTTTTTATGACGCAACAGAAAATCATGTTTTAGTTGTCAAGTGACAAAGGGCGTCACTTGCAAAAATGGAGGATTACCATGAAATCAAGTATTCGAAACGAAATCAAGGCGCAGATCATCCGCGCCGGTTACACCATGCAGGAAGTCGTTGACCAGCTGCACGATGAATATGGTTGGAGCGACAGCGTATCCAATCTTTCCGGGAAATTGCAGCGGGAATCACTGCGGTATCGGGAGGCCGTGGAGCTGGCTGATGTGCTGGGCTATGACATTGTCTGGCAGAAACGGAGGGATTGAGCATGGAAAAAGCACAATATGCGATTATGCGATTTGCAAAATACAAGGGGCCTGAAATCGGCAATATCGAGGCCCATAACGAGCGCACAAAGGAAAAGTACGCCAGCAATCCCGATGTGGGACCGATTGCGGGATGGGCTGTTCATACGAGTGTGGAAAATAGCAGAGAGATTATAAAAGGGGTGCTTTCTGCACCAGAGACATATGCCGTGGTTTTAAAGGCTATAGGACATCCAGTTGGTAGCATAGGATTAATGCTTGGCAAGACAAGCAATATCGGCATTTCTGATACGGAGGGTGAAATCGGATATTGGATTGGCGTTCCATATTGGGGACAGGGTCTTATCCCAGAGGCGGTTCGCGAGATAATGCGATATGGCTTTGAAGAACTGAATCTCGAAAAGATGTGGTGCGGATACTTTGATGGGAATGAGAAATCGAAACGTGTTCAAGAAAAATGTGGATTTCATTACCATCACACTTCAGAGAATGTTCCTTGTGCATTGGAGGGTGTTCTACGAACAGAACATATAACTTGTTTGACGAAAGAAGAATGGTTGGAAAAGAGATAATTTTCAGTTTCACGAGGAGACCGCAATGTACGCACAGGCAGCGATAAAACCGAATACCTTGCTCCGTAACGGTGCAACTCATATCGTTATGAGGGGTGTGCAAAAATGCACATGTGCGGGTGCATCGTTACGGGATAGAAATGCCCTGTCGTTATGTTGTATCAAATTAGACACGGCAACAGACCCCTGCTGCGGCAGCGGCGGCATGTTCGTGCAAACCGGCGACTTCGTGGAGCGCGCCGGTCTGCGGGCCAACAACACCATGACCTTTTATGGTCAGGAAAAGGTGGAATACAACGCCCAGCTGTGCCAGATGAATTTGGCGGTGCATGGGCTCAACGGCGTCATTCAGTCCGGCGACGAGGCCAATACCTTCTACCATGACGCGCACAACCTGGCGGGTTGCTGTGATTACGTCATGGCCAATCCTCCGTTTAACGTGGACAAGGTCAAGGCCGAGTCCGCCCTGAGCGCCGGACGACTTCCCTTTGGCCTGCCCTCCGTCAACAAAAACAAGGAGGTCGGCAACGCCAACTACCTGTGGATTTCCTATTTCTACGCCTACCTGAACGAGCACGGCCGCGCCGGCTTTGTCATGGCCTCCTCCTCCACCGACAGCCAGGGCAGGGACAAGGACATCCGCCAGCAGCTGGTGCAGACCGGACATGTGGATGTCATGGTCAGCGTGGGCAACAACTTTTTCTACACCAAGAGCCTGCCCTGCTCGCTGTGGTTCTTTGACAAGGGAAAGCAGGAAGCCCTGCGGGACAAGGTGCTCTTCATCGACGCCCGGAATTATTACACCGTGGTGGACCGCACCCTCAACGAGTGGAGCGAATGGCAGCTCAAGAACCTGAACGCCATCGTCTGGCTGTACCGGGGCGAGGTGGACAAGTACCAGAAGCTCGTGGACGAATACCGCCATGAGCTGGGCGATGCTTTGCCCTTCGCCCAGCGGGCCGCGCAGCTGGAAACCGACCTGCAAAACGCACGCAGCGAAGCGAAGGAGGCCCTGGCCGAAGCCCCGCGCAAGGAGAAAAAGCGCATTGAGGAAAAGTATCAGGGCATCGTCGAGGGCCTGGAGCAGCGCCTGGTGATTGCCAAGGAAGCCGTGTGGCTGACGGAGAAGGTCGGCGCGGGGGGATACGGCAATATTCC
>OGPN01001361.1_pt1 | contig 15930 bp, 14 predicted proteins | sample 1552941 | NCBI WGS metagenome assembly OGPN01 (sample SAMEA2580220, study PRJEB22360) | human gut metagenome | biome: human gut; feature: human-associated habitat; material: faeces | place: Denmark | collected 2008/2010
CATTATCGCGGATACGGCTGTCTTTCTGATGATGATCATACTGTCCTCTGCCAATATCAAAAACAAGACCTTCATAGTTTTCAGGAACCTGGTTTCCACGTGTGATGGTGATCTCGGGATTCAGATATAAAAGCAGAGCGGCAGAAAAAACATCGTCTGCGTGAAATTTCCCGCTGTGGGTGAATGCGGATGCATTTTTTTGTTTGATTTTTTCCAGTAAATGATTCATATGAAACGCTCCTGTGTGTTTATTCTGCTCTTCAGTATACCACAGAAATGAAGAATAAACAAAGTTTCCTACAGTTAAAAAGGGATCCGTCCTGAGGACAGATCCCTTTAAAAATTTACGTTCTTTTATGCTTTATGTACAAAATAGGACGTTCATATTCAATTTTATTATAATGCGCAGATAATTTTATCCTGATATGCTTCCGGAACTTCTTCTTTATCCAGAGACATACTGATAATAAAGGAAACTTTGAAGGTTTTACCGATGGCACTTAACTGATCCAGTGTTTCGGTTGCATCCTTTCCTTCAAGCTTGGCTGTTGTAAGGAAGCTGTCCAGATATACCTGCTCCAGATCATGATCCTGAGAGAGGATACCACAGATAAATCCTACAAATTCGTCCGCATTTTTAACCGGAAATCCGGAAACATCGATAAGGCGGACCTTGTTGTTCAGCTCATACATGTGCTTGGTGCTCTTGTCTAAGTAAACAATACTACCGTTGGCGTCCTTAACAGCTCCGTTTACTTTGTCTAACAGTACTTTTGTTTTTCCTTTGCCTTTCTTTCCTACGATCAGTTCAACCATCCTGTTTTCCTCCTTAGACACATATAATAATTTTGAATAAAATTGCTATTGATATGCTTCAAATTATAGTGCATTGTGAATAAAATTGCAAGGGCTTTTTGAAAAAAACTGGTAATTTTAATCAAGCTTTACTACTCTCTTTCATTTTCCATTTGTGCTTTTGCTTTCCTTCCAATCCGGGCAGTGCTGTTCATGATACTGGCCCGGGTAACTTTGTCGTTTCCGTACTTCAGACGGATGGAATCCAGTGCTGCATCCAGTTTCTGCTGGCGTTCCTTCTTGTGAGTATCCTCAAAAAAGGACAGCTGTTCAAAGGAATCATCCGTAAGACCGGTCAGTGATACTCCCAGGAGCCGGAGTGGCTGTCTCATCCAGGACTCCTGAAAGAGGTTTTGGGCATTTCTGTAAATCTCTTCTGTGATATCGGTGGCATTTGGCAGTTTAGTCTGATGAGATTTGTTTCGAAAATCCAGGGTACGGAAGGTTACAGAAATGCAGGTGCATTTTTTCTTTTTGCGGCGCATGCGGGCGGCCAGAATATCGCATTGTTCCAGCAGGATCGGAAGTGCCTGCTCCAGTGAGACCAGATCATCGTTAAATGTAGTTTCCAGACTGAATCCTTTTGCTTCATCAGGTTTTGCTTTCACAGGGGAGTCATCAAGGCCACGGGCATACTGATATAACTGCTGTCCTGCTTTTTCACCGAGAAGTGCCTGTATCTTTGCTTTTTTTTCATGAGCCAGATCTCCGATGGTTCTGATCCCTGCATCCTGCAGTTTTTTTTCAGAGGATTTGCCAAGAAAAAGAAGCTCTCTCACTGGAAGAGGCCACATTTTTACAGGGATTTCTTCCGGAAATAAAGTATGCACCTTATCTGGCTTTTCGAAATCAGAGGCCATTTTTGCAAGAAGTTTATTGGTGGAGATGCCGATATTTACGGTAAAGCCGAGTTCTGTACGGATCTTATCCTTCAGCTCATGGGCAGTTGCCACCGGATCCGGGTAAATATAGGAGGTTCCGGTCATATCCAGAAAAACCTCATCAATGGAAAAGGATTCCATTACCGGTGCATAGGACCCACAGATTTTTTTGAAGGCTCTGGAACATTTATCGTATAATTCAAAGTCAGATGGAACGGCCACAAGATTCGGACATTTGCGAAAAGCCATAGCCATAGGTTCTCCTGTCTGGATTCCGTATTTTTTTGCAGGAATGGACTTGGCGACAACGATGCCGGTACGTTTACTGGGGTCTCCGCCAATACAAGAAGGGATGTCTCTCAGATCCGGAAGTCCCATCTTTACTCTTTTTGCTGCTTCCCAGGAAAGAAAAGCACTGTTTACATCAACATGAAAAATCAATCGTTCCATATAGGGTTCTTCTTTCAATTGTATAAAGTGTGTCTGTTATATCTATTTACAGATTTTTGCAGACAGCTGATCAAAAAGGTTTCGATATTCCTCTTCTACCTGTGAAAAAGGGTATTGCCGGTATTGGATCGGAACATGGACAACCGGTTTTGGAGTGTCCGGTGTTTCATTCAGAAGATATTTCAGGTCATACCAGAGCAGGTCATTGTCGATCTCCTTCAGCTTCTGCTCTTCTATGGCAGAAAGTCCGGATCCCAGATATTTCTGATAGATAATGTTTAAAAGAGCTTCCTCCTGTTTCCGATACTCAGGAAGACTTTTCTTAAATGGTCTTGGAACATCGGACATATAACATTCGCTGGCATCGTGAAGAAGGGACGCCAGTATAAGACGGCCGGAATAGCCACGTGCTTCGGCTTCTTTGGCACAGAGGATGCAGTGCTGCCCTACAGAGAAAAAAGTCCTTACATGACCATTTCCGCGGCATAGAAGAGAAAGTGCGTGTGCAATGTCCTCAATGCAGATCAGCTCTTCGTCCGGATGTGTCGGATCAAAATGTTTTCCAGTATATGTGGTAATGCAGTCGCCCATAAAATGTTACGCCTTTCTTTAAGTTATGAATAAATATGATTATTTATTATAAACACCCAGAGAAAGTGTGTCTATATGATCGCGAAATAAATTTCGGGAACTGTTACAGAAAAACAAAAGAAATACATGGCTGTTTTACAAATATGAGTGATTCTGTGCTATAATACAAAAAAACGACAGGGAGATCATCAGCGATGAAACATATGGAAGAAATGAAGATTGCCGGATTAGCCATGGCATTATGTATCGTGATGCTGGGAATCTATATTGTCGTCCCAAAGGATGGAACGGTTTCTCATCTTACTGCTATTCCGGATAATAATGCGGCGGAGCCTGTTACAGATTCTACATCAGAGGGAACTGCTGATGCGGATTTTCCAATCTATACAGAGGACAGCTACAGCAGTGAGCCCGAGAGTTCTGACGATACTGGGGACGGAGATTCCTATACGGAAGAGCCGACTTATGATCCAGGTGATAATTCTTACGACGGCAATACGGATAGGAAAGCCAATGGAGTAGATACCTCGGATACTTCAGGTGGAACCGGTGAAGACGCAGGCAATTATGAAAATCCGGACAGTGGCTCCGGTGAAGTGGTCGATGACAATGATTACAGTGGTACTTCGGATACGGATCTTGATAGCAGTGAGACCGAAGATACCGGCAGTGATGGCACTGATGATATAGTAGAAATTAACTGAATGTAAAAAAAAGAATAAAAAAGCAGATCTGCGAAATAAAATTTCAAACAGATCTGCTTTTTTGTTTTTTGTATGGAATCCTGTCAGTTGATGTTCTGGAGCAAGGATGTCATTTCCTGATAAAGAACATCCTTTGAGGACGCACCCATGACGATGGAAATAAATGGCTTCCCATAAGCATTCTGGCTTAAAAGTGCCAGACAGTTACCGGCTTTATCGGTTGTTCCTGTTTTTCCTCCAAGGATAGTGCCATCCTTAGGAGTTCCTGCCTCTCCGGTAAGATAATGATCTGTAGCGGGTAAGGTAGCACTTGCATCGGAGCCATCGGAATGCTTATAGCTAACTGTATAAGATGCCATTTGTGTGATGTCTGTAAACTCCGGATAATTCAAGGCTTCTTTCAGCATCAGATAAATGTCATAAGGCGTTGTATAATGATTTTCGTCCTGAAGACCATGGGGATTGGTAAAGTGAGTTCCTGTACAGCCAAGTTCTGCAGCAAAGCTGTTCATCATCTCTACAAATTTATCTGTTGATCCACCTATATGTTCCGCAATGGCAGATGCTGCATCATTGGCAGAATAAACAAGAAGACAATGAAGAAGCTGATCCATGGTAACCTGATCTCCCGCCTGGAAACCAGCTACCTGAGAACCGGATTCCAGGGTAACATTCTCCTGTGAGATCGTTACTGTATCGTCCATGTTTCCATATTTCAGTGCAAGCATAGCTGTCATGATCTTTGTGATGCTGGCAGGATAAACCTTGTTGTAGGCACCTTTTGCATAGAGTACCTTTTTATCACTGAGATTCAGAAGCACACCGGACTGGCTGTCATCCAGACTGACAGAATCCAGAGCAACATCTTTTGTAACAACACAGAGATCATGGGCGAAACCTGCCGCGCGCTGCTCTTCTTTGGAAGTCAGAGTATTATCAAACTCGGAGAATGCATTGAAAGAATTTGCAGGAGTGGAAAAATCTCCGCCCTTCAGCATGTAAACACCAAAACCGCCAGCTGTGCATAGTACGATCAGCAGAAGAAGGAGAAAAATGGTGTTGCGGATCCTTTTACGACGCATCCGTTTCATCCGGGTATTTTGAGCTTTACGTCTGGCAGAAACAGTTCTGTCAGACGGCATGGAAGTTGTTTTTGTCCCCTTGGAAGCTGTATGTGCAGCCCGGGAAGCCTGACCTCTGGAAGGATTGCCAGAACGTATATGATTTTTTACAGGTTCTTTACGTGTCATAAGTATTCCTCTTTCCGAAAGTAGGTATCCGATTTCTGACCTTTTTTCTGTAATTCTTTATTATATGCACTGCTCTGCAGTCCTACATTGAGAACAAGTCCCATACCCATAAACAGACTGATCAGAGAAGTAAGACCATAGCTTACAAAAGGAAGCGGAGTACCTGTGTTTGGTGCAAGGCCGGTAGCAACACAGATGTTGATGAAGCTCTGTATGGAAACAATGCTTCCAACACCGCAGCATATGATCTTACCGGCAAGATCCTTGGCCCGCAGGCTCATACGGATACATTCAAAGGTGATCAGAAACAGCAGCAGTACGATCAGAGTACAGCCGATAAATCCGTACTGCTCTCCAGCCACCGCAAAAATAAAGTCGGTCTGATTCTCAGAAACAAAGTTTCCATCATTTACGGATGTAACACTGGTGTCATTACTGAAAGCACGTCCCACAAGCTCTCCGGAGGCGATGGCTGTTTTTGAGTTGTTCTGCTGTTCAATATCATCTGCGTATTCTTCGTTCTCCGGATACAGGAATGACATGATACGGTTTCTCTGGTAATCCTGTATCAGTTTCTGATCCGGCTGCACGATAATGGACAGAAAGATGATGGCCAGAGGAATCGCGATCAAGGCTACACCTCCGATGATCTTATAACTAAGTCCTGCGATGTAGATCAGAATACAGAACAGGACTGTTACGGTGATGGTGTTTTTCATATCCGGCTGTACATAGATCAGCATCAGTGGGATGACCAGAAGGACAGCTGATTGTATCAGAGTCTTTAAGGTATTCAGATCTTCCTCATGATCCATAAAAAATTTGGCAAAAAACAGGATAATGATGATCTTTGAAAGCTCGGTAGGCTGGAAACGGATAAAACCTAAATCCACCCATCTGGCAGCACCATTGGCGCTGGATCCGAAGAACCGGACAGCCAGAAGCATAACGATATTAAATCCATACATGATCCATTGAAAATTCAGCAGCCAGGAATAATCCATCAGTGAAAGGATCAGCATAAAGACTACACCGATGATCACACCCAGAAGCTGACGTGTGCGAAGGTAGTCGGCAGCTGTTCCTACAAGCTGAATTCCAATAAAGCTGATCGCCAGGAGAAAGATCACCAGTCGAAAATTGTAAAACCGCAGCTTATACTGTTTAATCATAAATTATGCATCTCTTTTCTTAAGTACGGGTATGACTGCATGCAGAACAGGTGGTTCCTGTGTGATCTGTATGGTCACCCCTGGTTCATCAATTACAACGTATTTTTTTACGGCATGTATCAGATCGTTCCGTAAAAGCTTCATCATCTGTGGAGAACAGTCTATGCGTTCCGATACAAGAAGAAGCTTCATCCTGTCGCGTGCATAGCCTGCAGAGTGGTTTTTCCCGGAGAAAAATCCCATAATCATTCCTCCTGTGATGAAAAATGTCAGACAGCAAAGCGTCTGTTATTTTCGAAAAATGCTGCCAAGACGGTGGAATACACCATTTTTTCGACGCACAGTAACATAAGGGACCTCTTCGCCCATAAGCCTCCGGCAGATATTGCGATACTCTTCTTCTGCCTGGGAATTTTTTCCGGATAAAGGTTCTCCCTGATTTGTGGAGATCACGATCTGTTCATCATCCAGGATCGCACCGATCAGATCTACAGCCAGGATTTCCAACACATCTTCTACGGACATCATATCACCTCTGGCGATCATTTCCGGTCGAAGCCGGTTGATGATCAGCCGGATATCACGGAGCCCTCCGGACTCCAGCAACCCGATGATACGGTCTGCATCCCGGATCGCGGAAACTTCCGGTGTGGTCACGACCAGTGCACGGTCCGCTCCGGCTACTGCATTTTTGAATCCCTGTTCAATTCCTGCCGGACAATCCAGAAGGACATAATCGAATTCTTCCCGGAGATCATCGGTAAGCTTGATCATCTGTTCCGGAGATACGGCAGTTTTGTCCTTGGTCTGGGCAGACGGAAGAAGATACAGTTCTGAATGCCGACGATCCCGGATCAGTGCCTGTTTCAGGCGGCAGCTCCCATTGATCACATCAACCAGATTATAAACAATACGGTTCTCCAGTCCCATGACAACATCCAGATTTCGGAGTCCGATATCGGTATCTACAACTGCAACCCTTTTTCCCATGGCAGCCAGTCCGGTCCCGATATTTGCCACGGTGGTGGTTTTTCCAACACCGCCTTTTCCAGATGTAATGACAATGACTTCACTCATGTTTTCTGATTCCTCCTATAAAATGTTCCACACTTCTGGTATCCTCATAAAGTTTGTTTAGTCATTCGATACATTACTGGTATCGCTTGCTGCATAGCCAGTGAGAATGGTGCTTTCATCTGCAAGTCCGAAAATGTATTTAAAGATATCATTAGCTGCAAGGCAGGCATTACCGGATGCATATCCGTTTGCGATTCGTACAGATATTGCGTACTTGGGATCAGAAACAGGCGCATATCCGATAAAAAGTGCATTGTTCGGATGATAATAGTCAATCTCGGCAGTACCGGTTTTTCCTGCTACTTCAACTCCAAGTCTGTTAAACTGATCATGAGTCTGCACCACACGATACATACCGTCATGGATGTCATCCCAGATATTGCTGGAAAGATCCAGCTGTCCAGCTGTTTCGGAAGGATATTCCTTTATAAGTTTTCCTTTGGAATCCGTCACACGGTCCAGAAGGGAAAGCTTATAGATCGTACCGGAAGTGGCGATCGTTGACGCATAACGTGCAAGCTGGCTGGTCGTAAACGCATTGGTACCCTGTCCAATATAGGAAGGGACGGCGTTTTTGTCAGAAACCTGCGGAGAAGCTTCGGAAATTTCAATGCCGGTTTTCTGATCCAATCCCATGAGGGAAGCATATTTCTGAAGCATTCCAAGACTTCTGGCTTCAGAAAAGTTACCTTCGGAATCTTTACCAAGTTCGAAACCAATCGTAGTGAAAAATACGTTACAGGACTGCTCAATGGCTTCACGGATATCAAGAGAACCGTGGCCCTGTTTATTCCAGCAGTTGATCGGAGGTGTTACAAGGTCAAAGCTTCCTGTACATTCAATATATGTGCCATCATCTATTACGCCCTCAGACATGCCGGCAACAGTAGATAAGATCTTTAAGGTAGATCCTGGAGCCGTCTTCTGCTGTGTTGCCTTGTTGAAGAACGGGCTGGAAAGATCTGTGGAAAGCTTTGCATAATAATCAGTATCCATATTGTTGGTCAGACGATTATTATCATATCCCGGATAGGAAACACATGCGAGAACATTTCCGGTTGTAGTATCTGTGATCACCGCAGATGCAGAGCACGGAGCCAACGCAAGCTGGGCCGGTGTGATCTCAAGATTTGCGATCTTGCGATACATGAAGGTGTAGGCATCAAGACCACCGGAGGCCATTGTCTGATACAGCTCGTCTTCTTTGGAAAGAACGCCCTGTTCATAGAGAACAAGACACAGATCTTCTCCACTGATGGTGTCTTCCTGAAGCATATATTTATACAGAAGCTTTGAAAAGCCTGTATCTGTTTTCAGGTAATCAATGATATAGGCGGTAAGAGCCTGATAGATCTCTTCAGAATCCAGATATTCTCCGGAGGTTGAGATCTGGGAAATATCGATCCAGTTCTGACTGGCAGCGTAGTTCAGATAATCCTTCAGACTGATACTCTGATCATTTTTCCAGGCTTTGTATGTTTCATCCGCGGTATCAATGGAATCACTTTTCAGTACCTTCAAGGTATTGGTAAGAAGATCATCACAGATATAGGTAAGATATTCCTGCATCTGCGTATCTTCATCCTTATAGGCGGGAGGATTGTCACCTGTCAGCCTGTTACTTATTGTATCAAAAACCTGTTGCTGTTTTTGCTGAAATTTGACGTATAAATTTTTTTCTGTGTCGGAAGCATCTGCATCACTGAATTTATTGATATCGATCACACTGTTTGCAATCAGTGCATTGTATACATCATAGATTGGGATGGTGATCTTACTTGCATCTTTCTCTGCTTCATAATCAAAGCTTTTATTTGGTGTCAGTTTAGAGAGGACAATACCGGCAACACGCTGTTCCAGGATCTGGTAAATACTCTTCTGCCAGTCGGAATCAATGGTCAGATAAACATCGTTTCCGGCCACAGGATCAACAGTTTTGGAATTGTCGATATCAAGGACTTTACCAAGATTATCAACTGTGACCGTTTCTTCTCCATCTTTTCCCTGAAGTTCAAGCTCCATATACTGTTCGATCCCGGCTTTTCCAACAACCGCATCATTGGAATAATCAGGATTATCCTTACGAAGGGTTTCCAGTTCTTCAGAAGAGGCCTGGCCTGTGTAACCGAGGATCGGCGCCATACTCTCATCGTCCACATATTTTCTGGTGGAATCTTCTACAATGTCAATACCCTGGAGAGCGGCCTGATTTTCTTTTATGGCTGGCCCCGACATTTTTCTTTCCTTTTAGAGCCACAGATTTTTCACTGACATTTGTTGCAATGGTCACCGGCATATATTTCTTGAAACTGTTGGTGTTCAGCTGATAGCGCATGATCGCAATTTCGAGGATTTCCTGTTTGGTAAGCTCTTCCGGAAGAGAATGTGCGGCAAGTTCTTCCGGGGTGTAGGCATCTTTTCCGTAAAGAACGATAGAAAATCCGTTGCTTCCGGTAAGATGATCCATGATCTGGGCTGCGGTTGCGTTTTTCTGTTCATCACTGAGATCATCAATCTGTGCTTCTCCGTAAATATCCGCACGGAAACGGTTAAGAGTAAATCCTTCATCTACATCAAAAGCATAGTCGCCATGATCATTGACGGTAATATGAAAATTATCAGATAAGCTGTCCCCGTTTTTGGAAAGGATCTGTAATACCTGGTAGGCGATACCGTTCAGAGTCAGATTCTTTTCTCTGGTGCTGTTGTATGTACCGCTATCTTCGAATGTGACAGAATATGCAAGTACATTGGAGGCGACAACTGTGCCGTTACGGTCATAAATATTACCACGGGTGCTTTTGATCACGCGTGTTTTGGTGGTACGTGTCTGAAATTTACTGATGTAATCCTCTCCCTGTATGATCTGCAGACTGAAAAGCTGCCGGACCAGGACAGATGACAGAAAAATAAATACGATCACAAGAACTGTAGTACGTTTCAGACGGATTTTTTTGATGATTTTTTTTATTTTAATTCCCAAATAGACTCACTTTCTTTCCTTACAGTATCCATTAAGTGGTAGTTGATCCAGTAAAATACCCGGTATACGATGATGGTGAGAAAAACCGTATATACAATCTCGGGGATAATGATCCTGTATATGTAGGTCCAGAATCCAAGACGGCCTCTGAGCAGAAACTGGAGGCCATACACAGCCAGATTATAAAGAAGATCTGTTCCTGCTACAAGAAAAAGCGGAACTTTCAGATCATCATCATAAAAACTGCGGAATGCATAGCCGCTGATAAAACCTATATACATATAGATCAGTGCATAAAATCCAAACAATGATCCATAAAAGAGATCGACAAAAAGCCCGGAAAAAAATCCAGTCCACAGACCGACTTTTCTTCCACGCATAAGTCCCATGGATACACACAGGATCAAAAGCAGATTTGGAGTGATGGATCCAATGGAAATACGGTCCATTACTGTGCACTGAAGGAGAAAACAGACAATGATAGTGATAAATAATATGATCTTATTTTTCATTGGACGCATCCTCCGATTTGTCTATCGCGTCCTGTTTATTGGTGGTGATCACAAATACATCTTTCAGATGACCGAAATCAACCGGTGTAACGATCGTACCTGTTTTTGTCAGGTTATTGGGATCCTGCTGGATCTCACTGACATAACCAATAAACAGTCCTTCCACATATTTTTCACTGATGTTCGAGGTGACAATACGTTCTCCGACTGTTACCTTGTTATCCTGATCGTAAAGCTGCTCAAAGCTTAATTTGCCTTCATCAATCAGTTTCAGATCTCCGGTGACAACGCAGTTGTCGGAAGTACTGACTGCCATGGCACTGACATTGCTGCTGTCATCGATGATGGAACGGACAGTAGCCCAGGAAGGTCCCACTTCTGTAACGATACCCACAAGACCCTTTCCGGCGATTACGTTGTTATCAACCCGGATCCCGTTATTACTGCCTTTGTTGATCATAAAGGTATCATACCAGTTTCCGGGATCTTTGGAGATTATCCTTGCGGCAACCTTGGGATAGTCGGTATATTCCTGATCAAGATCGTAAAGTTCCTTCAGGCGTGTGAGCTCTGTCTGGTCCTGGATCAGGATGTTATTCTGTTCCGTAAGACTGTTGATCTGACTTTTCAGCTCTTCGTTTTCCTGAAGCACGTCCTGTTTATCACGAAGATTGTTTTTTACATTTCCAAATATATCGCTGACACCGGCGATCCCCTTTTCAAAGGGAACGATAAGAAAACCGGCTGCCTCCTGAAGTGGTGCGGAAGAGGTTCCGGAGGCTGCTGTAGCTACAATGCAGCTTCCACAGAAAAATGTCATGATTACCAGAAGATGTTTACTTTTTAAATTAAAATGAAAACGCACTTTTTTTCGGATGTTTTTCATTATATATGCCCCTTTACAGTTTTTTCTGCTTTACCGGCTGGGCCCATTTGCGCAGGTTTCTGTCGCGGATGATCTTTTCCAGGCCGTATGCTGCAGAAGTTTCATACAGATCAGAAAGATTAAAGGCAAATCCGGTATAGCTAGCCAGATAGTTATCTATATAAGGAAGCCGTGTACTGCCGCCGGTCAGATAAATGCCTTCTTTTGCGATATGATAGGCGATCTGTGGCGGGGTACGTTCCAGAAAAGATTTCATCTCTGCTGCGATCTGGTTCACACAGTTGGCGATCCCTTCATTAACAACGTAGGCAGAAATAACTTCTTCTCGTGGAAGTCCGGAAATACTGTCGATCCCGACTACTTTTCGGGCTTCTTTTTTCTGATCGTTCAGTCTTCCCATAACTACTTTCAGACGTTTTGCAGTTCGTGTTCCAATCTGAAGATTATAATGTTTTCGGATCTCGCTGCAGATAGATTCGTTCATCTGTCTGCCTCCGATGGGGATCTTACGGCTGATGATGATCTTGCCGTCGGTTATGATGGAAAACTCTGTACTCTGTGCACCGATGTTTACGATCATGCTGCCCTGATTCTTTTCAGGGTCGATTCCCATGGCAATGGCATCTGCAATAGGGGACTCCACCATAAAAACACGGTTTTTCCGCAGCCAGTGACCATTGACCAGATGATAGTATGCCCTCTTTTCAATAGCAGTCATATCAAGTGGTACGGAGAAATACATGTCTGCTCCGAGACCGGATGTATGATCGATTTTTTTTATCATGCTGTAAAGGACGATCTCCTGCAATTCTAGATTTGCCAGCATACCGAAAGCCATAGGAGAATTTACGGAAATATCTGCAGGTGATTTTTCAAACATTTCATAAGCTTCGTTCCCTATGGCAAGGATCCGGCGTCCTCTGTAGGCTACCATGTTCTTTTCTATGTAACTTTTGTTTCTGAAAAATGAATAGACTTTTACAGAGCTGCTTCCAAGGTCTACTCCGTAATTATTTCTAAAAAGCATAAATCTGTCCCTTCACTTAAGTATATTCATCAAAAATCCCTTTTTCGCGGAAACTGACATACCTGTGATCACCGATGATGATATGATCCAGAAGATGGATGCCGAGGAGTTCACCGCAATGATAGATCCGTTCCGTAACATCCAGATCAGCCTGGCTGGGGGAGGGATCGCCTCCTGGATGATTGTGGACCAGGATCAGGTTCACCGCCCGATACTTTACAGCTTCTACAAAGACTTCTCTTGGTGTGATCAGTGTGGCATTGACTGTACCGCGGCTTAAAAGCTGTTCCCCCGACAAATGGTTATGTCCGTCCAGCATCATGCAGTAAAGCAATTCCTGCTCTTCATGCCGGAGCCGCTCCATATAATATTTCGCAATGGTTACCGGATGGTGAAAAGACAATTCCGGTTTTGCAGCTGCGGTTGCCATACGCTTGGAAAGTTCCCCGATACATTTCAGCTGTATGGCTTTTACCTTACCGATCCCATGGATCTTTATCAGTTCCTGCATGGAAATATGAAACAGTCCAAGCAGGCCACTGTATCCGGTCTGTTTCGATAAATTCAGGATTTTATCTGCCAGAGTCAGGGAACTGGATCCCTGTACGCCACAGCGAAGGATCACGGCAAGAAGCTCTCGATCGCTTAAGGACTGTTCTCCTTCCCGCAGACATTTTTCATACGGACGCTGATAATCTGGCATTTCCATTATAGTATCTTTCATATGATTTCCCTTTTCGCTCTCGAAGAAGGGGATGCAAAATTGCAGAAGTTATTTTAGCATAAAAAAGCAGGGATGTACACTCTATCCCGGAAATTTCCACTTTTTTCACATTTTGTTTACAGGCAGGGCATAAACAGAAGCGACTGCTTCTGCCACCTTGATCCCGTCCATCGCTGCGGATGTAATGCCTCCGGCGTAACCGGCGCCCTCTCCGCAGGGGTAGATTCCTTCTATATTGGAAGTGAGCTTTTTCGGTTCCCGAACGATCCGTACAGGAGAAGAGGTACGGCTTTCTACTCCTTCCAGCAATGCATCCGGTCGGTCAAAACCGGAAAGCTTTTTTCCAAAAGCATGGATTCCTGCTTCAATGGAATCGCCGATCTCTTTCGGGAAAATACTGCGGACATCGGTAAGTGTATAAGCTCCTTTGATACAGGGGATCACATCTCCAAGCCTGGTACTTTTCTGATGGGTACAGTAATCTTTGAAAAGCTGTACCGGAATTTTTCCTTTTCCGGCTTCCCAGGCAGCGCGCTCCAGTTTTCGCTGCAGAGCGATTCCGCCGAGAACTCCCTCTTCAGGAAAATCAGAAGGGTTTACCGTAACGATGATAGCACTGTTGGCATTATGGCTGTCACGTGCCTGATAGCTCATACCATTCACTGCAAGCATACCTTCTTCAGAAGATGCATTTACAACATATCCGCCGGGACACATACAGAAAGAATAAACGCCACGTCCGTTTTCCAGTGTATGGGTAACCTTGTAGCTGGATGCACCCAGACGGTCGTTTTCCGGTTCCCCGTAAAGATCCTGGTTGATCATGGTCTGCGGATGTTCCACACGTACCCCCACTGCAAAAGATTTCGGCTCCATGTTAATATTGTGCTTTTCCAGCATGGCAAACGTATCTCTGGCACTGTGGCCGGGAGCAAGAATGCAGATTTCTGCCGGTATTTCCTCTTTTGCATTGACAATGACTGCATTAAGCTTCCGGTCACGGATCATCAGATCAGTTACTGTGGAACGAAAACGGAATTCCCCGCCCATTTCTTCAATCTGATGACGCATAAACTGAACGATACCTACAAGCTGATCTGTGCCAAGATGAGGCTTTTGCTGGTAAAGGATCTCAGAGGGAGCTCCTGCCTCCACAAATCGGGAAAGAACTTCCTTTCCTCTTCCAAAAGTATCTTTTACCAGAGTATTCAGCTTTCCATCGGAAAAAGTCCCTGCACCGCCCTCTCCGAACTGTACATTGGAATCCGGATCCAGGATGCCGTTTTTCCAGAAATTTTCCACGGTTTCTTGGCGTTTGTCTGCTTCTTCTCCCCGTTCCAGTACCAGTGGACAGTACCCGGCTTTGGCCAGGTACCAGGCACAGAATAATCCTGCAGGTCCGCTTCCGATCACTACAGGACGATGGGACAGAGTTTCAGAACCAGAGGAGGGGAAATGATATTTCTTCCCTGAGGTTAACATAATATTTTTATCGTGAACCTTTTTGAGAACACGGGATTCGTTATCCAGTTTAATATCTACAGTGTAGACAAATTTTTTATCCTCTTTGTGCCGGGCATCCAGAGATTGTTTTCGGATCTCATAGGTGAACGGCTGATTTCCAAGACGAAGCATTTTTGCTATTTTTCGGTGAAGCTGCTCTTCTGTATGAGTGATGGGAAGCTTCAGCTGTGTGATCCGGATCATTTTTCTTCCTCCTTTGCTGCCCAGATACCGGCGGCAGCTCCGCTTGACCATGCCCACTGCAGGTTATAACCTCCGCAGGTACCGTCAATGTCAAGGAGCTCTCCGGCAAAATAAAGACCTTTATGAAGTCTGGACTCCATGGTTTTGCTGTGAACTTCAGACGTATCCACTCCACCGGAACAAACCTGTGCCTGTTCGAAGGAAAGGCCGTTTTTTACCGTGAGACGAAAATCGGTGATCCCGCGGATAAGATCCTTCTGTGCACATAAAACACGGATCAGTTTTTCAGGAAAAAGTCCGATGAGAAGTTCTTTTTCTGTTTTGTAAGGACAGGCTGTTTTTCTCTGTTCCAGGTATTCTTCCAGCTCTTTCCGGTTCAGTTCCGGAAAAAAATTTATGGAAAGCTCCACATTTTTGTTTTCATGGACGGCACGGATAGCATAGCGGGAAATCTGGAATACCGGGATCCCGGATACACCGTAATCGGTAAGCTGCAGTTCTCCCTGCTGGGAAACTGTCGGTGTGCCGTCTATATAAAGTGTTATCTTACCTTCTGTCCGTACACCACTCCAGCCGGAAAAAGAATTTCCCTTACATTTCAGAGCTGTCAAAGCTGGAAGGGGTTCGATCAGATGATGTCCGAGACTTTTTGCAATTTCATATCCGCTTTCGCAGGAACCTGCAACGGAAGACGCACGGGAACCATTTGCAAGGATCACGGCATCACCACTGTAGGTCCATCCGTCCGTATGGATCTTCCACTGTCCGTCTGCAAAAGACACGCCGGTAACGGTCTGATTGGTTTTCAGCTTTACCTTCAGGCTGCGTGCCTTCATGACAAGAACATCTACCACACTCTGTGCCTGGTTGCTTCGGGGATAGATCCATCCGCTGCGGTCTGTGGTACAGATTCCCAGTTCCTGAAAGAATTTCAGAGTTTTTTCCACAGGAAACTGTGCCAGGGCATCTTTGGCAAATTCAGGATGAGATCCCCGGTAAGCGTTTTCATCCTGATTCAGGTTCGTCATATTACAACGGCCGTTTCCCGTAGCACAGATTTTTTTGCCGGGACGGTCATTTTGTTCCAGAACCGTAACTGCAGCTCCGTATA
>OGPN01001367.1_pt1 | contig 15885 bp, 10 predicted proteins | sample 1552941 | NCBI WGS metagenome assembly OGPN01 (sample SAMEA2580220, study PRJEB22360) | human gut metagenome | biome: human gut; feature: human-associated habitat; material: faeces | place: Denmark | collected 2008/2010
TCGATAGTTGAAGCATCCGTTGCCGTTTCTGCGGGCACGGGTTCCGGAGTCTGCACATCGGAAAGTATCACCGATGTGTTGTCTGAGGTGTATGACATCTGTGTCTCGAGCTTTTTTATCCTGTTATTAAGCAATACTGCCCCCGCAATAAGTGCGGCGAGCAGTATTATGGTAATCGCATTGAAAATATTTTTTTTCAAATTCATATTATAGTGTTATTCCTCATCTTCCTCTGCAGCTACAGCTATTCCAAGCTCCTCAAGCTGCTTTGGATCTACAGTTCCGGGTGCCTCTGACATGAGGTCCGAAGCATCCTTTACCTTAGGGAATGCAATAACCTCCTTGATATTGTCTGTATGCAGCATATGCATGCAGATACGGTCAACACCGAAGGCAAGTCCTGCGTGTGGCGGTACGCCATATGAGAATGCATCAAGCAGGAATCCAAACTGCTCATGTGCGCGCTCCTTTGTGAAGCCAAGCACCTCAAACATCTTCTCCTGGATGTCATCCTGATGGATACGCACTGAACCTCCACCGAGCTCCGTACCATTGAGTACGATATCATATGCCTTTGCACGAACTGCGCCCGGATCTGAGTCTATCTTGTCCCAATCCTCCTCCATAGGCATAGTGAATGGATGATGCATTGCCATAAATCTGTTTTCCTCATCAGACCACTCAAGGAGTGGGAACTCTGTTACCCAGAGGAATTTATACTCGCTCTTATCAAGAAGTTCCATCTGACGCGCCAGTTCCAGACGAAGTGCGCCAAGCACTGCCCAGACAACCTTGTTCTTATCTGCCGCAAAGAGAAGAAGGTCTCCATTCTCTCCACCCATTGTCTGTATCAGCGCATTCATCTCTTCTTCCTTCATAAATTTTGCAAAAGAAGATTTTACTGTGCCATCTTCCTGGATCGCAATGTATGCAAGTCCCTTTGCGCCGTAATCTTTCGCAAAGCTTACCAGTTTATCAATTTTCTTTCTCGGCATACTTCCCTGACCTTTGGCATTGATACCACGAACAGTTCCGCCTTGCTCGATTGCCCCTTTGAACACAACAAACTCACAATCTTTTACAACTTCTGTCACATCCTGAAGTTCCATGCCAAAACGGGTATCCGGTTTATCAGAGCCATAACGATCCATTGCTTCCTGCCATGTCATTCTCGGAATCGGAAGTGTTACTTCCTCTCCTAAGACTTCCTTGAATAATTTTGCAAGCAGTCTTTCGTTCACATCAATGACATCATCTACATCCACAAAAGAAAGTTCCATGTCAATCTGTGTAAATTCCGGCTGACGGTCTGCACGCAGATCTTCGTCACGGAAACATTTTGCAATCTGGAAATAACGATCACATCCGGAACACATTAAAATCTGCTTAAACAACTGCGGAGACTGCGGAAGCGCATAAAAATGTCCGTGATGGATACGGCTTGGAACAAGATAATCTCTTGCGCCTTCCGGTGTGCTTCCGATCAGGATCGGCGTCTCAATCTCCATAAATCCTTCATCTGCCAAGAATTGACGTGTCAGTGTTGCCACTTTACTTCTCATCATCAGATTCCTCTGCATATCCGGTCTTCTAAGATCCAGATATCTGTATTTCAAACGAATCTCTTCTTTTGTCTTGGAATTTTCCTCAATCGGGAACGGCGGTGTCTCAGACTCGGACAATACACGTAATTCTTCCGGAACCACCTCAATCTCACCTGTAGCAAGATTTTCATTTACTGCGCCGGAACGCTTCTCTACTTTACCGACTACTGCGATGACATACTCAGAACGAAGCTTTGCTGCTTTTTCGATAAGCGCTGCATCTGTTTTTCCTTCCTCGCACACCACCTGAATAATACCGGAACGGTCTCTTACATCCACAAAGACAAGACCTCCCTTATTACGGTTTTTCTGCACCCATCCCATAATCGTCACAGTTTCACCGATATTTGCCACAGATAATTCTGCACATCTATGGGTTCTCTTTAACCCCTGCATTGACTCTGCCATATTTCTTCTCTCCTTTTCTCTTATAACTGTTCTACTTTATCCGCATAACAGTCGATAATCTCCTGGTATCCTTCTTCCGTCAGCTGTTCCTTCTGGAATTTCTTATTTTTCTTCATATTAACGATCAGCACCTGTTTTCCGGATTCTCTGTCTTTTTTCGCAAGCTCTAACACTTTCAGCATTCCTTCTGTAGGAAGTTTCTTCTCCAGAAGATATGCTTTTTTCTGTCTTACCCCCGGTACTTCATAACCATTTTCCAGAAGCAGCATTACAATTCGCTCAAAGCCGATGGAAAATCCGCACGCCGGTGTATCCTGACCGGTAAATTTCCCGATCATTTTATCATAACGTCCGCCGCCGGCTACAGAACCGCCGAAATCATCCATTGTCACCTCAAAGATCGTTCCTGTATAATAGGACTGTCCTCTGACCAGTGTAGGATCAAATTTTAATTTAAAATCACATTCTTTTGCAGCCTCTACGCTGGACATAATCATCTCCATGCCTTCCGCTGTTTCGCTGCTCAGGAAATCTCCCAGTCTCTCTTTCAAATGGCGTACACCGGACAGATCTGTTTCCACTTCATCGAAAAGCTTCAGATAAGTATCTACATTTTCTCTTGTATAACCCATCTCTTCCAGCTCGCCTGCCACGCCTTCTGCGCCGATCTTGTCCATTTTATCGAGAATGATAAAGACTTCGTCGTAATCTTCCTCTTTAAATCCACTGTATGCCGCCATTGCCTTTAAAATATTACGGTCATTGATACATACTGTGAAGTTTTTAAAATTAAGCTTGCCAAGCATTGCTGTCGTTGCAAGAATCAATTCGATTTCTGCCAGTACAGAGCCTTCTCCCAAAATGTCAATATCACACTGCATAAACTGGCGGAAGCGTCCTCTCTGCGGACGATCTGCACGCCATACATTTCCAATCTGGAGCGCCTTAAAAGGTGATGGCAGCTCATTGGCATGATTTGCATAATATCTCGCCAAAGGAACCGTAAGGTCATAACGCAGTCCTCCGTCAGCCAGATCGTTTTCTTCTTTTGCCTCGCTGATCTTTAATTTTTCTCCACGCTTCATAATCTTGAAGATCAACTTCTCATTGTCCCCGCCCTGCTTACTGCACAGATTTTCAATATGCTCGACACAAGGTGTTTCCATAGAGGTAAATCCGAAGGTTTTATATGTTTCTTTAATTAATCCGATGAGATAGTCTCTGATCTCCATCTCTGCCGGCAGCATATCTTTCATGCCTGTAACCGGTTTCTTCTTTAACGCCATAGCCATTCTCCTTTTCGCTCTATCATCTCATCGATACGGCGGATATAAGCATCGATTGCTTTTACATTTTCCAGCCGGATCAGATTCGTCTTTTTCTGATTTTTACTGCCTGGCTGAAGCATCGGCTGCTTTAATACGATTTTCGTAGATGCTCCCGCCCCCGCGGCAATAATAGATTGCTTTTCTTCCATAATAAGTATATTGTATATTCCTGCTTTGTCAACCTTTGCATAGCCCACATTTTCAAAATTTCCGGCAATATTTTTCTGACGATACAGATAATAAGGCTTCAGCCCCATGTCGTCAGCCGCTTTTTCCGCCTCTCTTATCATCTCGCCAATCTCCGGTGATAGAGTGCTCTCCCTTCCTTCTTCCTGTCCGGCTTTTACTTCCTGCCCCATCTTTGCCGCACGCTTAATCGCAAGCGAGTGTACCGTCAGGCTGTCCGGTTGAAGTCTTCCTATCTTTTCCAGAGTATCTTTCATATCAAGAGCGGTCTCTCCGGGAAGTCCTGCGATAAGATCCATGTTAATGTTATCAAACCCAAGGCTTCGAGCCATCTCATAAGTCCTGCAAATGTCTTCCACCGTATGCTTTCTTCCGATCACATCCAGCGTTTTCTGCTGCATGGTCTGCGGATTAATGGAGATTCTTGTGACCTTATGCGCTTTGATCACTTGCAGCTTTTCTTCTGTAATACTATCCGGGCGTCCGGCTTCCACCGTATACTCTAATAAATATTCTCTTGAAAAATGTGTATCAATACAGGAAAGTATTCGTTCCAGCTGCCTTGCATTTAAGCTGGTCGGTGTTCCTCCTCCTATATAAATGGAGTTTAATTTCTTTTCTTTTGATACCTCACCGATAAATGCCAGTTCTTTGCAGAGTGCCTCTACATAGGCGTCCACGAAATCTTTCCAGTCTTCTAATGCACCGGAGCTAAACGAACAGTATGTGCACACCGTAGGACAAAACGGGATTCCCACATACAGACTGTATCCATCCTCATAATCCAACCGGTCTAAAAGCTTCTTTTCTCGCCCGGCAATCTCCCATGCCAATCTTGCTTTTTCTTCGCTGACCAGATAGGTCTGTCGGAACCATGAAACAAACGCTTCCGATTCCATGCCTTCTTCCAGCTTTTTCATCGCAAGCTTTGTCGGACGAACTCCGGTAAGAATCCCCCACGCCAACGTCTTTCCTGATTTTTCCGACAGTTTTTCATATAGCTTTTTGTCAATCTGTGCTTTCTTCTCTGCATCTGTCTCAGCTTTGATTTCTTCTTTTTCTACCGCGATCACTTGCCCGTCAGAAAAGTTGATTTCTACATAATTAGAGGCTTTTTCCTCCACATGGTTGGTAATCTCAACCGCTGGATAAAAAGCCTTTACAATATGATAGGCATTATAAGTATACGCCTGAGCGCTGCATATGATCTTGATCATCATCACTTACTCCCATCTACGATTTCTTCTATACATACGGATTGTATTTTTTCTCATGCCCGATCTTCGTCTCTCCCATATGCCCCGGATACACCATTGTATCATCCGGAAGGAGGAACAATTTCTCTCTTACGGAATGCACCAGATCGGATGTGCTGCTGTTGACAAAGTCCGTACGTCCCACAGAATTCTGGAATAATGTATCTCCGGAAAACAGTACGCCTTCCGACGCCACATAATAACAGCATCCTCCCTTTGTATGTCCCGGAGTATGGATCACCTGAAAGGTATATCCAGCCAACTCCAGCGTCTGACGATCTCTCAGATACCGGGCTTTGCCGAATGTATAACCGGATGTATAGGTAGAGGACTGATTGAGCACCGGATCTTCCATCGCATCCGCGTCCTCTTCATGCACATACACCGGCACATCAAATTCTGACAGGAACCCATCAATTCCCATAATGTGATCAAAATGTCCGTGTGTCAGAAGAATCGCTTCAATCTTTAGACCTTCTGACTTAATATGGCTCATCAGATAGGACGGACAGGCAGCCGGGTCAATGACCACTGCCTGTTTCGTATCTTCATTGATGACAAGATAACAATTGGTACTGATAATTCCTGTTACAAATTTTTCTACTTTCATATTTCTAACCTGTCGCCCTTTCAATATCGATCACACCGTCCAGCTGCTGGATCTTCTTGCTGACTTTTTCAAGTTCTTCTCTTCCATGTACGACAAATCCAATCTCAATGGTCGCTGTCCCCTGCTTGCTCGTACGTACATTCATTGACTTCACATCCACTTCCATCTCTGTGAAGATCTTCGACATCTCCATAAGGAAGCCCTGTCTGTCGTATGCATAAATCTTGATCTCTGCCAGATACTGACCGCCTGCCTTTTCAGCCACGTCTCCTTCCCACTCTGCATCAATCAGCCTTGCGCGCTCTGCTTCTGTAAGATGAAGCATATTGACACAGTCCGTACGGTGAATAGACAACCCTCTTCCGCGGGTAACAAATCCTACGATCTCATCTCCCGGAACCGGATTACAGCATCGGGAGAAACGCACAGCCACATCATCAATTCCTTTGACTACAATTCCACTCTTAGACTTGGCAATATGCACTTTATTCTTGGAAGCTTCCGCCACTTTCTCAAGCACGCTTGCATCCGTAAGCACCTGCTTATGCTCTTTGTCATATTCTTCTACCAGACGGTTAACGACCTGACCTTCCTTAAGTCCTCCGTGTCCGATGGCTGCAAGTACAGCATCCCAATCTTTGAATCCATACTTTTTCTGCACGATCTCCTGATATTTCGTTGTCATGATGTTGCTCAGTGTAACGGATTTTGCTTTACAGTAAGCAGCGATCATTTCCTTACCTTTAATAATATTGCTTTCTTTAAATTCTTTCTTAAACCACTGGTTGATCTTGTTCTTAGCCTGCGTACTCTTTACAATATTCAACCAGTCTCTGCTTGGTCCTCTGGAGTTCTGAGAAGTTAAAATCTCGATTCTGTCTCCATTTTGAATTTTATAATCTATATTTACAAGCTTACCATTTACCCTTGCACCAACCATCTTATTTCCAACTGCACTGTGAATCGCATACGCGAAGTCGATCGGTGTAGAGCCATTGGGCAGATTCTTTACATCTCCCTGCGGGGTGAAGCAGTACACATCTTCTGCGAAAAGATCCAAATCTCCCTTGATCAGATTTAAAAATTCACGGTTATCAGACATATCTCTCTGCCACTCTAAGATCTGTCTGAGCCAGCTTAATTTTTCTTCCGCCTGAGTCTCAATATTCTTCTGACTGCTTCCTCCGGTTTCCTTATATTTCCAGTGAGCCGCAATACCATATTCCGCAGTCTTATGCATCTCTTCTGTTCGGATCTGAATCTCAAAAGGCTGACCTACCGAACTCATAAGCGTTGTGTGAAGAGACTGGTACATATTTGCCTTCGGCATGGCAATGTAATCTTTGAAACGTCCCGGAATCGGCGTATACATTTCATGGATCACGCCAAGCGCAGCATAACAGTCTTTGACAGAATCTACAATGATGCGCACCGCAAACAGATCATAGATCTGGTCTACTGTTTTGTCCTGATTGACCATCTTACGGTAAATGCTGAAGAAATGTTTGACACGTCCGCTGATCTCACATTTAATATGTGCATTTTCCATGTGTTTGGAAACTTCTGCCACAATCTGATCTACAAATTCTTCACGCTCTGTTTTTCTCGCATTGATCTGAGCTACGAGATCAAAAAATACTTCCGGCTGGGAATATTTAAGCGCAAGGTCATCAAGCTCCGTCTTGATCTTGGAAATACCAAGTCTCTGTGCAATCGGAGCATAGATATCCATTGTTTCTTTTGCTTTTTCTTTCTGCTTTGCCGGCGTCATAAACTGCAAAGTCCGCATGTTGTGAAGACGGTCTGCCAGTTTAATGATAATGACACGGATATCTTTCGCCATTGCGAGAAACATCTTTCTTAAATTTTCCGCCTGCACTTCCAGTTTATCTGAAGAATAAGACAGCTGTCCTAATTTTGTAACACCGTCTACCAGAAGCGCTACTTCTTTCCCAAATTCCTTTTCTATCTCTCCGTCTGTGACCTCGGTATCCTCTACTACGTCATGGAGCATTCCTGCCACGATCGTTTCTTTATCCATCTCCAGATTTGCCAGAATAATGGTCACCCAAAGTGGGTGTACAATGTATGGCTCTCCGGACTTCCGGCATTGATTTCCATGTGCTTTCTTGGCTAATTCGTAAGCCTTTTCAATCATGCTGATATCCGTAGACGGATGATACTGTCGGATACGGGCAATTAACATGTCATATAATTCATCTGGTTTTTCGTAATCTTTTTTCTCTTTGATTGCATGACCATCTACAACTTCCAGCCCTTTTACCAAATCCTCTGTCAATGTGCTGGCAGCGATCTTGTTGTCTAAAGATTCATAAGTCGTCGCTTTTGTTGACATCTCATTGCCTCCCCCTTCCTATTTTCTCTCATAATCTCACATTCTTCCTGCCTTGAATCTCTTCAAAAAGCTTTCTCTTCGTCTAAGATTCAATTAAGCTAAAAACACGTAATAAGTATAGCATTAGTCGCCTTATTTTTCAAACAATTCTACACATTTTACCACTACTGACAATGCGTAATCACAATTTGCGGACTTTTCTTCCCCCTATATTCATTGATATCCGGGTAATAAGTAAGAGAAAGCTTCATTCCCTTTCCATCTCCGCTAAGAAGCGCATCCATAGCGTACGCTCCGTATTTTCTGCACAATGTCTCCGAAAATGTTTCCAGATTTCCAAAATAAACTGCATCGATCACCGCTTCTTGTTCGTCTCGCACACGAAGCTTTAACACATTTTTATTTTTCCCAAGAATTTTCCCGTTTAACAGTTCAATATTTCTTCCGGCAAACACAGGCTTCGTATTTCCTTTTCCAAATGGTTCCAGAAGGGACAGTTCTTCTACCAGTTCTTCTGTTACATAAGAAAAAGGAAGCTCCATATCAATGACTACTTTTTCCATCAGATCTTCTTCGGTCAGCCGGCATGTTTCATTCAATGTTCTCCGCAAAGCTTCCAGATTCTTCTTTTCCAAAGACAAACCTGCCGCCATCTTATGTCCGCCATATCTGAGCAACAGCTTCTCACATTCGTGCAGTGCTTCGTACATATGATAAGTTTCAATCGAACGCCCGGAACCTTTCACCCCTTCTCTTCCATCAGTAATTACAAACACCGGTCGATAATAACGTTCTCTGATTCGCCCTGCCACAATACCTGCAAGACTCTCGTGACAATCCGGCAAATACAGCACCAGAACTTTATCTTCGCCTATCCCCTCTTCTTCCACCTGAGCAATCGCTGTCTCCACAGCCTTTGCCGTCATATCCTTTCGGCTGTCATTTAGTCCCTTCAGATCACCAGCCAGCACCACAGCCTCTTTGGCATCTTTTGCGCACAACAGTTCCAGTGCCCGCTTAGCGGTATCCAATCTTCCACTGGCGTTCAGACATGGTCCCAGCACAAAGCCGATATGATATGCATTCAACTGCTCTTTTTGAATCCCGGTACAGTCGATAAGCGCTTTAAGTCCCGGATTGGAGGTTCTCCTTAACATTGCCAGACCTTCTTTTACAAAAATCCGATTTTCATCTACCAGATCCATCACATCTCCAACCGTAGCGATGGCAACATTTTCAATCAGATCATCCAGATCTTCCGCATCCCGCCCCACTGACTCATGAAGACACTCGATCAATTTATAGGCAACTGCCGCTCCGCACAGACCTTGAAACGGATAATCACAATCCGCTCTTTTCGGATCAATGACCGCATCTGCCGCCGGAAGCACTTCCCTTCGTTCTCCGTCAATTTCTTCATACGGAATCTCGTGATGATCAGTGACGATCACTGTCATTCCGAGGTGTTTCGCATATGCAATTTCTTCCCCGGCAGCAATCCCGTTATCACAAGTAAGAATTGTATCTACGTGATCTTCATATGCCCTTCGGATCAGTTCTTCGCTCAATCCATAACCATCGGCAATGCGATCAGGGATATCACTGTCCACTTCCGCACCCAGCCTTTTTAATCCCTCCATCAGAATATACGCTGCATTTACACCATCGATATCATAGTCTCCGATCACTCGAAGCTTCTTAGCTTCTGCGATCTTTTCCCTTAGAATGTCAATCGCTTTGTCCATATCTTTCAGAAGCATTCCATCATATAGATCTGACAATGTCCCATTCAAATATTTCCCGATTTCCGCCTCACCTTGTATATTCCGGTTCCGTATCAGACTCGCCAGTCTCCTGCTGATTCCAAAAGTCCGGGAAATCTTATCAAAATCCGCCCCTTTGCGAAGCATCACCCATCGTTCCATGTTTCTTCTTCCTTTCCTGTGCAGGAGTCATTTACAGACTCTGCACACTCTCCAGCTATAAGAAATATAGAATCCCGCACACGGAATTTCCGCCTGCGGGATTCTTGCTTCGCTTTACGCTGTTTTCTTTCCAATCTTTGTTTTCATAATATACCACAAAGCTCCTGTGATGCATACAGAAGAATATGCTCCACAGATAATACCTATCATCAACGGCGCTGCAAATTCCTTGATGGAACTTACACCCATAATGAACAAGACAGCTACCATGACAAATGTAGTAAGAGATGTATAAATACTTCTTGTCAATGTCCATGTGACACTCTTATTTACAACCTCTTCCAGATCTGTTGTCTTTGTTTTCAGTCTGAGTTCCTCACGGATTCTGTCAAAGATAACAATCGTCGCATTGATAGAATAACCTACAATGGTGAGCATACATGCGATAAAGGTATTACCTACCGCAATTCTTGCAATTGCGTAGAACGTAAGTACCACTAACACGTCATGAAGAAGCGCTGTAACCGCACTGGTTGCAAATCGAATATCTTTGAAACGGAACCGGATATATAACAGCATACAGATGGTTGCTACTATCACAGCTATGATCGCATCCTGACGCATCTCATTGCTGACTGTGGAACTGATATTTTCAACTGTAATCTTAGATTCATCCACACCGAAATTATCCACTAACGCTTGATTTAACGCTTCTCTCTTTGCAAGATCTAATGTCACAGTCTTAATGATCACCTGATTGGTTCCTGCCACCTTCTGTGTCTGAACATTCGCATCTCCGGTTACCTCTTCTAAGATCGGTACGATCTCTTTGTCAATCTCATCGATGGAATAATCCTTATTAAAGGTTACATTGGTAGATGTTCCCCCCTGGAACTCCAGACTATAAGCAAATGCTCCTTTTCCTCTGGATGCGTTTACTCCCATAAATGCAACACCGGCTATGATCACTGCCAGAGAAATGCCGATAAATAGTTTTCTTTTTGCAAGGAACGGAATGGTTGTCCGCTCTTTCTTACGTGGGCGATAGTATAACTTCTCACTGCGAAGACCAACTGCATAGAAAGCATAGATGATCATACGGGTGATCACAAGCGCTGTAAACATTGACACAATAATACCGATTGCAAGTGTCTGTGCAAAACCTTTTACAGTACCGGAGCCCTTCATCCATAAAACAGCTGCTGCGATCAGTGTTGTCACGTTACCATCCACGATGGCAGACATGGCTTTCTGGAAACCGGTCTTCAATGCATTTCTCACACTCTTGCCGCGATCCATCTCTTCTTTCACACGGGCAAAAATGATAACATTGGCATCCACTGCCATACCGATACCGAGAATAATACCTGCGATACCCGGCAGCGTTAACGTCACATTAAACGCATTTAAAATCACGATCACAAGCTCTGTATAGATAAGAAGAGCAAGTCCTGACGCCAATCCCGGCAGATAATACACGAAGATCATGAATAAAAATACTATGGCAAGTCCGATCACTCCCGCTTTTAAGCTTGTGCTGATTGCCTGTTCACCCAGCTGTGCGCCAACAACATTCGAACGAAGCTCTTCCAATTCAAGTTTCAATCCACCGATACGGATGGTAGAAGCAAGTGCATCTGCCTCTTCAAAGCTCATGCTTCCGGTAATCTGTGCCTCTCCGTTTTCAATCGCATTGTTTACATTCGGCACACTGACAAAGCTTCCGTCATAGTAGATACCGATACTTTCCTGTGCTTCATATGCTTTTGTTGTCGCTTCTGCAAATTTCTTCGTTCCGTCTTTTGTAAAGACAAGAGAAACGATATTTTCTTTTGCCTTTGTAGTCTGGTTCTCCATTGTCTCTGCTTTTGCGCTCTTTACATCGCTTCCTGTAAGAACCAAAGAGCCATCTGCTTCCAGCTCTTCCAGACTCTTGGTCAGCTGATAATCCTTGGCAGCATCACCGGTCGCATTCACCTGCTGATAGTTCGGTGTTCCGTCACTTCCTGTCTGTGCAATAAAGTACAGAGAACCCGGCTGTCCAAGTTCATCCAGAATCTCATTTGCATTCGACACACCCGGAATCTCAATGTTGATTCGGTCATCGCCTTCCTGATACACGCTGGATTCTGTGCTGTACTGCTCCACACGCTTTTGAAGCTTATAAATTGTATCTTTCATTTCACTTTCTGATGGGTTTTCGTCCTTTACCTGATAAGTAATGCTGACACCACCCGCCAGATCAAGACCAAGCTTGATATTTTTTGCCGCACCGGTATGGTCATTTCCCCAACCGACAGCAGCTGTAAATCCTAATACTCCGATCAGGATCGCCGTCACCACAAGACTTAAGATGCCTTTATTTTTCTTCATGGTTAACTTCCTCTCTTTTTTCGTTTCTTCTAACTTTTATATAAAACCGCCAGACTTATTGGTCTGCCAGAGCGGCTTTCATCATGATGGCACATTCTACCCGCTTCCTTTGCATCTCACATCCGATTTCATAAGTATCATGAATCGTTCCATGGAAATTATAAGCATTCGCCATACAACCGCCGCTGCAATAAAACTTGGTAAAACAATTTTTACATTTTTCTTTGGAATATACATTACAGCTTCTGAAGTCATCCGCAATCTCCGGACGTTTTACCCCTTCATCTACGTTTCCCATCAGGAATTCTTCCTGACCTACAAACTGATGGCAGGGATAGAGGTCACCCCAAGGTGTCACCGCCAGATATTCTGTACCGGAACCACAGCCGGACAAGCGTTTTGCCACGCATGGCCCTCCTTCTAAGTCTATCATAAAGTGGAAGAAATTAAAACCTTTTCCTTCCTTTTCCCGCTCGATCATAATCTTCGCAAGCTTGTCATATTCTTCCATGATCACCGGAAGATCCTCTTCACGAATTGCATACGGATCTGTCTCCGGTCCGACAACCGGTTCAATGGACATCTGTTTGAATCCAAGATCTGCAAAATGAAGCACATCATTAGAAAAATCCAGATTATCTCTTGTAAATGTTCCCCGCACATAATACCGTTCCTGATTCCGGCTGTCTGCAAGCTTCTGGAATTTCGGAACGATCAGATCATAACTTCCTTTTCCGTTTCTAAATGGACGCATACGGTCATTGACTTCTTTTCGTCCATCCAGACTTAAAACAACGTTATCCATTTCTTTGTTCACAAAATCCTGGATTTCGTCATTTAATAATACTCCGTTTGTCGTAACTGTAAAACGGAAATGCTTATCATGAAGCTTCTCCTGCTCTCTTCCGTAAGCAACCAGGTCCTTCACTACCTGCCAGTTCATTAACGGCTCTCCGCCAAAGAAATCTACCTCAAGATTTCTTCTGGAACCGGAATTCTCAATCAGGAAATCCAGCGCTTTCTTTCCCGTCTCGAAATCCATAAGCGCTCTTCTTCCATGATATTCGCCTTCCTCTGCAAAGCAGTATTTACATGCCAGATTACAATCATGTGCAATATGAAGACACAGCGCTTTCACGACAGTTTTTCTCTTTTTCACGTCTTCGATGAGACACTCATACTCGTCTTTTACAAAAAGCTGTCCATTTTTTGCAAGCTCTGTCACATCGTCAAGCGCATCCTTTAATTCTTCTTCACTATATGTATCTTGAAGGGCATTTTTCAGTCCCTCAAAGGTTTTTCCCTCTTGAAGTGTCTCTGGTGTGTGCGCTTCATTTTCTTCATTTAAACAGGCGATCACATCATAACAGAGCTCGTCTACTACATGAACTGCGCCACTGTACACATCCAGAACAATATTGTATCCGTTATTCTTGTATTGATGAATCAAAACTATACCCCTTTCGGTCTTCTTAAAAATTGTTTTTAAACTTGAAGAAACAGCGACCAAAAAGACCGCTGTCTCTTAATTCTTCTTATTCTTCTTACGAGCTTATTTCTTCTGTTCGCAAGTCTGATTTCCTACTGTACAAGATGTCTTACAAGCAGACTGACAAGATGTCTGGCACTCTCCGCATCCACCTTTTTTAACAGTGTTGTTCAGTGTCTGTGTATTTAATGTTTTTACATGTTTCATGTGTACATTCCTCCTTCACTTTGCTTAACTTATGCTATTATACCATCTTGCCGGTATTTTCGCAATCCTTTTATCTGACTGTTAAAACTTTAATTTGACAAACCCGTTAAATGTTTAATTACCGCCATTTCTATAGATATTTCTTTCAGACTGTGTTACACTGGGCGCAGATTGATTACAGTATGAAAGATTCGGTACTGCACGCGTTGCCATTATTTTATTCTAGGAGGTAATTGTATCATGGCAATTCAAATTGGCATTAACGGATTTGGACGCATTGGAAGAGTCGCCTTCCGTATCGCCATCAGTCAGCCAGAAACCTTTCACCTGTGCGGAATCAATGTCCGCAACGCAGATCTTAACTATATGGTATATATGATCCGCTACGATTCGATCTTCGGACGATTTCAGGGCGAACTATCTGTTTACGATGGAGGAATCCTTGTAAACGGACAGAAAATCCCTGTATTTTCCGAAAGTGATGCAGCTTCCATCCCATGGGAGGCATGCGGAGCAGAATATATCATCGACGCCACTGGTGCATTTTGCACTACTCAAAAAGCAATGGCACACATTCATGCCGGTGCTAAGAAAGTTATCATCTCTGCTCCGGCAAAAGACGAAGAGACTCCAACCTTTGTCATGGGTATCAATCAGAACAAATATACACCGGACATGCAAGTTGTCTCAAACGCATCTTGTACAACAAACTGTCTGGCTCCAATTTGTAAAGTCCTTGAAGATAATTATGGGATTGAATATGGTTTGATGTCTACCATTCATGCTGCGACTGCAAAGCAAAAGGTCGTTGACTGCCGATCTCTCAAAGATTGGCGCACCGGCAGAGCAGTGTTTGGCAACTTAATCCCATCCACTACCGGAGCTGCAAAGGCAATCTCTTTAGTCATCCCTTCCTTGAAGGATAAGATGAATGGAATTTCTTACCGTGTACCAACTTCTGATGTATCCATCGTCGACTTAAATGTAGCGCTTTCTAAAGCTACTTCTTACGAAGATATCTGTCAGAAAGTCCGGGAAGCCTCTATGACATATTTGTCCGGCATTCTGGACTGCGTAGATGACGAAGTCGTATCTTCGGACTTTATCGGCGATTCTCACGCATCAATCTTTGATATACGGGAGGGAATACAGGTAAATTCCCATTTCTTTAAACTTATCTGTTTCTATGACAATGAATGGGGCTACACCTGTCAGATTTTCCGTCTGATCAAATATATGAACCAGATCGACCAAACAAAATAATCTCGAATGACTGCAACGCTTCCTGCAGATACTGTAATCTTGACTATAAGTACGGAACATATACAGACGTTATTACGATTATGGACCATACACATCACATACAAGAAGAGGACTTACTCAATCAAAATGTGAGGTAACCCCAAAAAGTTAAACTTTTTTCGAGACGGCTTCGGTCGTCTCGTTTTTTATAACCACTCGGCAAGTTTTGCATTTTCCAGAAGCGACTCCAATTGGATAACAGAAGAATAACCTTCTGTAAGTTCATCAATTTTCCCGTTGACTGCCGGGTGAAAATATTGTCCTGCCGACTCTGCTTTCTTTCCTTCCCGAATAGCTTTTGCTAAAATTTCTCTATCCTTAACACGCTTTTGTTCCGGAATCTCTTGAATAATTAAAAGAGGCGGTACATAAGGTTTTTGCATTTCCCCTTGAAGCAGCACTTTATCTCCCTCAAAAATATATCCGGTACAAAACCCTCGCTTTGCACCTACAACTTTTACCCCATGATCAACGAGCCATTGAACCGTTTTCCCTCGATCCATCATATCCTTGGGACCTGTAGATATCAAAATCACCGGAAGATTAACCAGTGCCGGAAGATCGGAACATAATTTTTCTTCTTTTATCTTGCTGGTACCACCCATGCCACATGTAACTGCAACCGGAATCCCGTTTCTCCTACAAACTTCCATAGTTCCTGATGCGGTAAGGGCTCCGCTAATTCGATTTTCCATAGCATCTTCAAGAGTTTCACAATTCAATCGCATGACTCTGTCAGCATGCTCGCGAAAGAACAGATACTCTTCCATATCACCAATCTTAATTTTCCCTTGGGACACCCACACAATATTTTTCTTTTGTATCGTCCATTTATCTAAAA
>OGPN01001370.1_pt1 | contig 15875 bp, 10 predicted proteins | sample 1552941 | NCBI WGS metagenome assembly OGPN01 (sample SAMEA2580220, study PRJEB22360) | human gut metagenome | biome: human gut; feature: human-associated habitat; material: faeces | place: Denmark | collected 2008/2010
AAAACTTCAGTTTACCGATTATGATATAGCTTCATTCGATGAAAACAATTCGCAATGGCTTACATCAAAAGGGAAATATCTCCTGTCTTTCGGTTCTTCAAGTAATGACCTTAAGGCTACCATTCCATTCAGTATCCGTAAAGATAAAACTTGGAAAGTGAATGATGTACTAAAACCCATTGAGAAAGTAAACGTTATGAAACTCTCTATTAAATAACCGGTTTACAAAAACGATTACTACCATTATTGAAAAAAGTCATAACTGATAAAAAGAAAAGAATGTTTATCACAACACTTAAAAAAAAATATATAACACTTATAGTCATAATAAGTATCCTTACCGGAGTAAATACGACACTGGCAGCTTACCAGACTGATGTAATATCAGATATGGCTCTTATCTATCAGGGAGGTACTCATCGCCCCGAATGGACGGAAGACGAACTACGTCCCTATGTCATACATACTTTTGCCGATGGACGTATGGACTGGTTTTTCGACTCTTTTTTATTTTTTGAATTTACAGATAACTGGCAGATAGCATTCGGGTATAATTATGGAGCACGAAATGCCAGAAAGAGTGATTGGGAATGGTTACTCAACAGAATCTTTGAAAAAGGTAAATCCCTCGATGCATTGAATTCGTGTATCGAACATTATAAAACGATTATCGGAGAACCTCAGTTTAAACACAAAATAGTATTAGGGGTAGTATCGCCTATTACTGATCAAACCGATTGGGGAAGCCTTGATGGAGAAGTATTAAACTTTGCACATCGGAATGACCAGATAAAAGCTGCAAAATGGTACATTGACCAACTCACAGAACGATTTAACGAAGGAGCATACGAGAATCTCGAACTAACAGGGTTTTATTGGCTTGAGGAGAGCACTGCTAAATGCGGAGATTTACCAAAAGATGTAAGTGACTATATCCACCAACTGGATAAACGATTTTACTGGATTCCATACTGGAATGCCCAGGGGTATAACTTATGGAGAAAGTTAGGATTTGATACTGCTTTTTTACAACCGAATCATTTCTTTGACAAAGAGATAGCAGATGATCGCCTCCTTCAGGCATGCAATACTGCAAATAAATTCAATATGGGATTGGAAGTAGAGTTCGATAGTCGTGTATTATACGAAAACGAAGATTCATATTACAGCAGACTGGAGAGTTATATCAATGCTTTTGAAAAGAATAATGTCTTTGAAAATTCGGCAATAGCCTATTACTCAGGAACAAAAGGTATACTTGATATGTATCGTTCAAATTCTATCGAAAACACTCTTATTCTTGATAGAATAGCCAATCATATATTAAAAAGGCGTAGCCGGAGCGTAGGTATTGAAACTGCCAATGACCCGAAAACTGATGTTATTGTGGCAGGGGGTATCGGAGAATTACGTATAGAGGGAATCGCCGAATCGATTAAGATATACACTACAAATGGAATACTTGTCAGCCAAAATACCAGAAAGCTACAATGCGCACCAGGTGTTTATATAGTAAAAATTGACGGAGAAACCAGAAAAGTTATTGTACGATAATAAACTAATAGAAACTTATTTATAAAAAGAACAAACATGAAAAAGATTTTATATTTCTTAGTGATACTAATCATTGTAGCTCCTATACATCTGATAGAAGCTCAAAATAGTCAAAAGAACAAGTATAAAACCAGTAAGATCAGAGATCTTGCATTAATATACCAGGGAGGTGTACAGAGAATCGACTGGACTCCTGATCAGTTTGTCCCGTATGTCACCCATCAGTTTGCCAACGGCACGAAAGACTGGTTATTCGATGGCTTTCTGTTCCTCGAGTTTGCCGATGGTAAAGGTCATAATTATGCCTATGGATATGCAAAGAAACAGGCACGAAAAATAGAGTGGGAATGGCTTCTCGACAGGTTGTTTGAAAAAGGGAAAGCGCTGGATGCATTAAACCAATGCATTGAAAATGAGAAAAAAAACATCGGAAAACCATCCTTCAAACATCAAGTCATTTTAGGAATTGCTATACCATTACCTAAACAAAAAGACTGGGGAAGCATCGATGGAAATCCTCTTGATTTTAATCAACAGTCTGACCAGGTTAAAGCAGCCCAATGGTATATAGACCAACTCATGACCCGTTTTAAAAAAGCTAAATACAAAAATCTGGAACTTGCCGGTTTCTACTGGGTAGATGAAGATATAGCAACCTGTAAAGATCTTCCTAAATATGTAAGTCAATACATCCACTCAAAGAAAAAAGAGTTTGTATGGATCCCCTATTGGAAGGCCAAAGGATACGAACAGTGGAAAGACTTGGGATTTGATATCGCATATCAACAGCCGAACCATTTCTTCACAAAGGATATCCCTGACTCCCGGCTGGACGAAGCTTGTGAACTCGCTTTGAACAATGGAATGGCTATGGAATTCGAATGTGACAGCAAGGCTCTTTACGATTGTGAGGATTCTTCGTATGACAGGATGTTAGCCTACATCGAGGCATTTGAGAAACACAAAGTATTTGAGACCTCTGCCATTGCATATTACACCGGAAGTAAAGGACTTATCGACATGTATAATTCTACTTCTCCGGAGGATAAAAAGATTATGGATCGCCTGGCACGTCATATTACTGCCCGTAGAAATATGAAAGCATTAACCAAATAGATGAACCGGATTATATTAATTATATGTGTGTTTATTTCCCTATCGTCTTATTCTCAAAACAAACTGAGCATAATAAAGAAGACAGGGGAGGATGTATATATATCTTCTATGATCGATGACCATCATGTAATAAACTACTGGTTTAAAAAATGCATGGCCAATGACTTATTTACATTTTACCGTGTTTCCATTACTTCCGATTCCACTAATACCCAAATAGTAAATGAAACCTATAGCGATAATATAGGCCCATTTAACATTCTGGAAGGCGGTTGGTGTGGCGGTAACCATCTGTTTCTGGATGAAAAAACCCAAACAGCCGAAACATTTTCTATCAAATTGTATGCTGATGGGCGTAGTATCACTACTGATACTACGCTCAAAGCACATACAATTAAAATTGAAGTAAAAAATTACATTATTAACCCGCTCAGTGCAAAAGAAAGAGATAATCAGATATACTTCACCGATACGCTGTGCACTGAAAATGTAAACTACACAGTAAACGGTAATAGTATCCAGGTAGATTTATCCCATGATTATACCAATAGAATCCCGGTTATAATAGAAAAATATTATGGGATGCAATCTATGTTTAAAAACGAAAAACAACTTCTTACTCCTTCAGGTGAATATGCGTATTGGACTGATATAAAGAAAGTAAGCAGGTTCAAGAAAAAAGATTTCCCCCGGTTCAACCGATATATTGAGAAGGGAGATTCTTACTTTCAAGCCTCCTTTCTCCTCAATCGCAGTTTGGGAACACACAATGAACTTCCTGATGATGATGTTATTTTCATAGGTAATTCATGGACCAAATGCTATCATAAACTGATAGGAAACGTACCACGTACTGCCGGTGACTACGATTCATGGAGTGGAGTTTATACCTGGATTACGACACCACTACTCGACAATGAATCCTCATTCGCCTATGACGGATTTATTGATGGAAAAAGAGCTATCTTCTTCAGCAATAATATAAAAGGGAATTTTACCATTCCTTTCCCGGACAGTACAATATACAAGAAAATAAATAGTATAGAAAACTCCTCTGATTCTAAAATCAAAAGAAAAAACGGTTTTATTTATCTTTCTTGCAACTCACCGGGGAGTGTAATTATCTCATTGAAAAAATAATCTCAAATTTTAGAATATATGAAAAAGAAACTAACATTGATTTACTTAACAGGACTTCTTACAATCAGCATTACAAATGTAAATGCCCAGCCAAAGGTCGTCGCCCACCGTGGACATTGGGATACCGAAGGTTCAGCCCAAAACTCCATCAGAGCACTAATTAAGGCAGATTCCATTAAATGTGACGCATGTGAATTTGATGTATGGTTAACGGCCGATAAACAGCTTGTGGTAAATCATGATAATACTATAAACGGTTATGAAATAGAAACCACTTCCTCTGATACCATCCTCAGCCAAAAGTTAAAAAACGGAGAGCTCTTACCCTCATTAAGTCAATTCTTGGATGTTGCAAAACTTCTCACAGTAGATCTCGTACTGGAAATAAAACCTCATAAAAACAGGAAACATGAGGCAGAAGCCGTCAACATGGTACTCAACATGGTACAAGAAAAAGGTTTGGAAAATAGAACCTCATACATTACATTTTCCAGAAATGCTTTTGATGAGCTTGTAAAACAAACTAAACGACCGATTCTTTATCTGAATGGAGTAGCACCGGATGTATTAAAAAGTATTGGAGGCACAGGAGCCGACTATCATATTAATGTATTCAAAAAAAATCCCGAATGGATAAAACAACTTCATAATTTAGGGCTTGAAGTTAACATCTGGACAGTTAGTGATCCTGAAGGGATTCAATGGTGTATTGACAATGGTGCCGACTATATTACTACAAACAATCCCGAATTAGTACAGAAAATGATTAAAGAACACTATAAATAACAGCGGTATTAAACAGCAATTTTACATAGAAGATAGAAAAAAAATCATTTATAATGCAAAAATTACTATATTTGTGTTGGAGAGTAAAAACCAATGCATATAAATAAAGAACAGGAAACCTCATTTTCACCCTCAAACAGGCAAGAAAATCATCTTTGGATTGATTTTATTAACGGAGATGATAAAAGTTTCGAACTGATTTACAAGAAGTATGTCGGGGTTCTTTTTCGTTATGGCATTCAATTCACTCAAAACGAAGATATTGTAAAAGATGCTATACATGATGTTTTTGTCCGCATATATAAGAATCGCACACAATTGAAGAAAGAAGTTAATATCAAATTCTATCTTTTCACCGCCCTCAAAAATAGTCTGTATAACACATTCAAACGCGAAATGGTATTCGAGAAACTCGAAGAACAGGAATTATATAATATATTAGACCATTCAGATGAAAACAAAGCGTTGTCAAGTCTGGAACAGGAATCGACAAGAAAAGTAATTCTGCAACTAATGAACCAACTGACGGACCGGCAACGCGAAGTCATTTATCATCGCTTCATAGAAGAACTCTCTATGGAAGAGATAGGCATCCTGATGCAGATGAATACTCAGTCCGTACAAAATCTCATTCAGCGCTCATTAAAAAAAATGCGCGAAAGCCGGTTACCTCTTCATCTATATATTTCATTGATATACAAAGTTATAGAGACTGTATAATCTATTCCCGTACAACCACTTTTTCACTTTTCATAAAAAAAATCACTTAAGGTGAGTATGTTTTCCGCTACCAATTGTATTCTGTATGTTACCGTAAACACAAGGAAAGGATTAAAGAATACATGAATTATAAAGGATACACCTATAAAGAACTACTACAGGATGATTTTTTCCTGGAATCACAGCTCACTCCAACAGATGAAAGTATCCGTTTCTGGGATACTATCATAAAGAATGACGAGACATTAGCTTCTGAAATCAACCGGGCACAGGAAATTATTTGCAGAATACCTTTCCGAAAAAAAGAAATTTCAGCAGATGCGCAGGATGAATTACTAAACAGAATTAATCAAAGCATTGAAGTTACTAAAAAGGAAAGGAGCAAAAAGCATTTATGGATCACTGTATCGGCAGCAGCAAGTATTGCATTATTCTGTATATTGGGTTGGACCTACTACAGTGATTTTTACTCAAATGATAATTTAATGGCTATTGAAGAAGTAGCAAAGCCCACCCAGTTCCCCTCAGAAGTACAACTCATACGAAGTAACAACAACGAGATGACTATCCAGGGAGAAGAATCCGTCATTCAGTATGATGAAAAGGGTACGCTTTCTATCAATTCCGAAAAAGTGGCTACTAAAGAAAATGACAAACCGGAAAAAAAGCAATCAAAATTCAATCAGTTAATTGTACCACCATGTAAACGTTCATTCTTGGCACTCTCAGATGGGACCAATATATGGGTAAGTGCCAATAGCCGTGTCGTTTATCCGGAAATATTTGAAGACGATAAGCGAGAAATTTTTGTAGAGGGAGAAGTATATCTGGAAGTATCACCGGACAAGAAAAGGCCATTTATAGTAAAAACAAATCAGCTGGATGTAAATGTATTGGGAACAAGTTTCAATGTATCTGCTTATGAAGGAGACAGTAATACAGCAGTAGTGCTTGTCAGCGGAAAAGTAAATATTCATACCAAAAATAATCTGGAAGCAACGCTCGCACCAAGTGATATGCTTTGCTTTGAATCCGGTAAGATTTCCCAAAGTAAAGTCAATACAGAAAATTACACCTCCTGGCGTTATGGTACTTATATGTTTGATAACGAAGAGTTTTCCAATATATTAAACAAACTATCCAAATATTACGGTCGGAAAATAGTATGGACGAAAGGAGTTGAAAAACTTCACGGATCGGGAACACTCAATTTAAAAGATGATATATTTAAACTGCTAAAAGGTCTGGAAGCTGTAGCACCAATAACCTTTACTCCAAAAAGTGATGAAATATTTGTAGATGTTAAACCCTAAAAAAAAGTAAATTTATGATAACTTAGAAAAGCACAATAACCCTAAAAAAAACCGGACGATACTGCAATATCATCCGGCTGTAGATTTCTAATAACTGGACTGACTGCAACCAGTCCAATTTTATTCAAACAAAAATCATTGTAAATGTATGAAAAACATATGTATAATTGGCAAAAACAGATGCCAATTAAATAAATTTATAAAAATCGGTCTTATAACTTTCTTAGCCACTACGTGCATAATCATCGACTCATTTGCAAACAGTAGCTATGCCCAGGCAACACATATTTCTATAGATGTTGAAAACACGACTTTAAAAGAAGTATTCAGAGAAATAGAAAGAAACAGTGAATTTGTAATTTTCTACTTAGAAGAAGACGTAGATTCCAATAGAAAAGTATCCTTAAAAGTCAAGAACCAGACAGTAGATAAAGTTCTTGACAAAGTATTGGCAAAAACCAATAATTCTTATCTGATAGACGACAAACAAATCTTTATTACTAAAAAGGATAAAATGGCTTCTCCGGGTATTCCGGCCGTCGCTCAACAAAAGATAACCGTGAAAGGAGTGGTAACAGATATAAACGGCGAAAAGTTACCCGGTGCTACCGTTGTAGTAGAAGGTACTCCCAGGGGAGCTATTACAGATATTGACGGTACTTACACTATCGACGTAAATAAGAATGAGAAACTTACTTTTTCTTATCTTGGAATGGCGAGCCAGACAATTGCTGTCGGAGATAAAAAGATTATCAATGTAACACTGAAAGAAAAGGAAGATATGCTGGAAGAAGTAACAATCGTTGCTTTTGGAAAGCAAAAAAAGGAGAGTGTAATCTCCTCCATTCAGACAGTACATGTCAAAGACCTGAGAGTTCCCTCCAGTAATCTGACAACAGCCCTTTCAGGACGTATAGCCGGAGTCATTTCTTATCAGACGAGTGGTGAACCGGGACAGGACAATGCAGAATTCTTTATCCGTGGTGTAACTTCTTTTGGCGCAGGAAAGGTAGACCCGCTTATCCTGATTGACAATGTGGAAGTATCTTCCAATGACCTGTCACGACTACATCCGGACGATATTCAAAGTTTCTCTATCCTGAAAGATGCTACGGCAACTGCTTTGTACGGTGCTCGCGGTGCAAACGGTGTAATCCTCGTTACAACCAAAGAAGGAAAAGAAGGAAAAATAAAAGTCTCCTTCCGTGTAGAAAATTCCTTTTCTTCACCCACCAAGAAAATAGAGATGGCAGACCCCATCACTTATATGCGGCTTGCCAACGAAGCGGTAACCGCCCGAAATCCCCTGGCTCCGGTACCTTACTCAAACAGCAAAATCGATAATACCATCCGCGGAACAAATGAATATGCGTATCCGGCAGTAGACTGGATGAAGATGCTGACCAAAGACGTAGCCATCAATCAAAGAGCCAATCTGAATATTTCGGGAGGTGGCAAAGTAGCCCGGTATTACATTGCAGGTTCCTTTTCTCAGGACAATGGTATTCTGAAAGTAGACAAGCGCAACAACTTTAATAATAATATCAATCTGAAAAAGTATCTGATCCGTTCTAATATAAACATCAATCTAACTAAAACAACTGAAGCAATCGTTCGTGTACACGGTACTTTCGATGATTATTCGGGTCCTATCAGAGGAGGTAGCGAAATGTACAGGAATATTCTGAATGTAAGCCCCGTACGTTTCCCTGCTTATTACGAACCGGATAAAACCTATGCCGGTACTACACATATCCTGTTTGGTGGTAATGAGGGTGTGCAATATATGAATCCCTATGCCGAAATGGTAAAGGGTTACAAGCAGGAAAGCAAAACAGTAATGATGGCCCAGATGGAATTGAAACAGGATTTTGGAAAATGGGTAAAAGGGTTGAAAGGACGCTTGTTGGGTAATACAATCCGTACTTCCGGTTTTGATGTGACAAGAGCATACAGCCCGTTCTACTATGAATCAACCTATGACAGATTCACAGATAGTTATACCCTGACAGAACTAAATCCGGACACTGGTGAAGAATTTATCAGCTATAATCCGGGAAGTAAAACGGTTATCAGTTCATTCTATGGAGAAGCTTCTCTTGCTTACAATCGCGATTTTAAAAAGAATGCAGTAAGTGGTATGTTAGTAGCCATTGCGCGTAACTCGCTGACAGGTAATGCTTCTACTCTTTCCGAGTCTTTACAAAAAAGAAACCTGGGATTATCAGGACGTTTTACCTACGCATACGACTCCCGTTACATGGCAGAGTTCAACTTTGGATATAATGGCTCGGAGAAGTTTGACAAGGGCCACCGCTGGGGATTTTTTCCTTCATTCGGACTTGGATGGTCTATCTCCAATGAAGACTTTTGGACAGACAATCTGAAAAAAGTTGTATCCAAACTCAAATTACGTGCCACATACGGTCTGGTAGGTAATGACGAAATCGGAAAGCAGCGTTTCTTCTATCTTTCACAAGTAACCATAGGTGGCGGAGATAGCTTCAGTACCGGATACGAATTTAACGGAAGAACCCGTAAAGGAGTAAAAATCAGTAATTATCCCAACTCCGAGATCGGATGGGAAATAGCTTACAAAACAAACCTCGGTGTTGAGCTCGGACTGTTTGACGGAAAGGTAGATATCATGGCTGACTTTTTCAAAGAACGCCGTACCAACATTCTCCAGTCCAGAGAAGATATTTCCACTTCAATGGGACTATGGGCTACTCCGGATGTTAATGTGGGAGAAGCGAACGGCAAAGGTATCGATATATCAATAGATTACAACCACTCTTTCCATAAGGATTTGTGGATGGTAGGACGAGCTAACTTTACATATGCCAAATCTACCTACCGCTTCTATGAAGAACCTGATTATAGTGCCATTCCCTGGAAATCAAAAATGGGTATGCCTATTTCGCAGAAATGGGGCTATGTGGCCGAAAGACTTTTCATCGATGATGCAGATGTTCAAAACTCTCCCCGGCAGGATTTCGGTGAATACCTGGCAGGCGACATCAAATACAAAGACATCAACAATGACGGTGTTATCAATGAAATAGATATGGTACCCATCGGGTATCCTACCACACCGGAAATCAACTACGGATTCGGACTTTCCTTCGGATATAAGAACTTCGACCTCTCCGTATTCTTTCAAGGCTCCGCCCGCTCCTCATTCTGGATAGACGCTGATAAAATGTCTCCATTCAACCAGTCCACTGCCAACGGAAGAGTGATTGAAACCGGATTGGCCAAATTCATTGCAGACGACCATTGGTCATTGACCTCTCAGAATCCGAAAGCATACTGGCCAAGATTATCAAACACGCTTATTGCCAACAACAACCAACGCAGTACTCAATTTATGCAGGACGGTAGTTTTCTTCGTTTCAAAAGTGCGGAAATAGGTTATACACTTCCCAAGAGTTTTACGAACAAGATGAGGCTGACCACCTGTCGTTTTTATGCAAGCGGTACCAACTTGCTATTATTCAGTAAGTTCAAACTTTGGGATGTAGAAATGGGTGGTAATGGGTTAGGCTATCCTATCCAGCGCGTTATTAACTTAGGACTTAATCTTTCATTCTAAAAACACATACATTATGAAAACATATCTGACGATTTTTAAAACCTTTATCCTGATACTCTGCATTTCATTGGCATCCTGTCAGGAATATTTAAATGTAGTTCCGGACAATATCCCCACAGTAGATCATGCATTCAAAAACCGGCACGAAGCAGAAGGATTCCTTTATGGCTGCTTTTCCTTCCTCCCTTCATTTGCCGATGCCGGTTCCAATCCGGCACTTCTTGGTGGAGACGAAGTATGGTATATTGATCCTGTAACCGGCATGAGCCCTCGCCTTTGGTACATTGCCCGTGGTGACCAGGGTACCAATGCTCCTTTGGCAAACTATTGGGGCAGCAAACAGAATGGCGATGATCTGAAAGGAGGTAAAGCAATGTTCACAGCATTGAGCGATTGCAATATCTTTCTTGAAAACATCCACAAACCTTATGATCTGACAGAAGAAGAACGGACCAGATGGGTTGCAGAAGTAAAATTCTTAAAAGCATTCTATCATTTCTGGCTCTTCCGCATGTACGGACCTATCCCATTAATTAAAGAAAACCTGCCTATCAGTTCCACATCCGAAGAAGTACAAAGATACCGGGAACCGGTAGACGAAGTAGTGAGCTATATCGCATCCTTACTGGACGAAGCTGCCAGTGATCTACCGCTACAGATAGAAGATCTGATGAATGACCTGGGAAGACCTACCCAACCGATGGCACTGGCTGTAAAAGCACAACTCCTTACGTTAGCTGCCAGTCCGCTCTTCAATGGCAATCCCGACTATGCGGACATTACCGACAACAGAGGAATTCATCTTTTCCCGCAAAGTTACAGTGCAGACAAGTGGAAAACAGCCGCAGATGCACTCAAAACCGCCATTGATGTAGCACATGAAGCCGGTCATGATTTATTTGACTTCAAGCAGACAAACTATGCAAGCAAACTGAATGAGAAAACCATCTTAGCCATGCAAGTGAGAGGAGCTGCCACAGAAAGATGGAACAAAGAAATCATCTGGGGCGATTCCAACTCAAATACAGACAACCTGCAACGTGCCTGCCATCCCATCTTCATGGGCGGACAAGGTACAGGCGGTTTACGAAAATGCTATGCTCCTCCTTTGAGAATAGTCGAACAGTTTTATACAGAAAACGGAGTACCTATCGAAGAAGATAAAGACTGGGTAGGAATAGATCCAATGGGAATAAAAACAGCATCCGCCAGTGATAAGCTGTATATCCAGGAAGGATTTGAGACAATCAATCTTCATTTCAAAAGAGAAGCCCGTTTCTATGGTTCAATCATTTTCGATGGCGGCACATTCTATGGTAACAGCCGAACCACGACAGATAATAACCTTTGGGTTACTAAACTGAAGTTTGGGAATATCAGTGGAGGTAATACCCCTACAGACAGACATTCCAGCACCGGCTACCTATGCAAGAAAATGATCCATTACTTATCGTCCGTACCTGATAACAGTGACCAGTTTACCCAACACAGATACGCTTTCCCCATAATACGCCTGGCCGATCTTTACTTAATGTATGCTGAAGCATTGAATGAATGGAAAGCAACCCCGGATCAGGAAGTATACGAATACATCGATAAAGTGAGAGCAAGAACCGGATTGGAAGGCGTGGTAAAAAGCTGGCAGAAACATTCACTGACTCCGGACAAACCGAAAAACAAAGAAGGAATGAGAGAAATTATACGCAGGGAACGTATGAACGAGCTGGCTTTCGAAGGTGTTCGCTTTTGGGACCTAAAACGATGGAAACTGGCAGAAACATACCTCAACAAGCCGATACGTGGCCTGAATATTATGGGCGAAACAGCACAGGATTTCTATCAGGTGAAAACTGTCTATCAATTGAAATATGCAAAGAAGGATTACCTGTGGCCAATCAAACAAAGCGTTTTATTAAGAAACAAAAACTTGGTACAAAACTTAAACTGGTAATTGTAAACAGATTAGTAACAGTTTAACAATAAAACAAAATGAAAAAAAATTATATAGCATACATATTGTTAACGGCTTCTCTGATGTGGAGCTGTTCGGAAATAAAAGACTGGCAGGATGAAAAAGACAATATTCCTCCTAAAAGTGTAACAAACGTAGTAGTAGAAAATATAAACGGTGGTGCAATAATCACCTATAAACTACCTGATGACCCCGATCTTCTGGCTGTAAAAGCAGTGTACTACTACAAAAAAGGAGAAGACCTGAAAGAGGCATATTCATCTGCATACAATAATACGATTTCACTGGAAGATGTAAACGAACGTACCGTGCAACTATTTACCATTGATAAAAGTATGAATCACTCCGAGCCTGTAGAAGTACAAATCAAACCTCTCCTTCCTCCGGTAGAAATGATTCGTAAATCACTAAAAGTGAACCCTACCTTCGGTGGAGTTTATATGTTATGGGAGAATACACAGGAGGATGAAATATCCATCACTCTATATAGAAAAGATGCTAAAGGTGACATGGCATTCTATGATGCTTATTACAGTAAAGCCAAAGAGGGCAAATATACGTTCAGAGGATTGGAAAATGCGGAACAGGAATTCTATTTCGAGATTAAAGACAAATGGGGAAATTATTCAGCTCCGCTGGATACCGTACTGACTCCTTTATTTGAAGAAGAGATCGTTGGACGTAACAAAAGTGGCGATATCTGGCAAAGATGGGGATGGGACGATAAATCTTGCATTTACAGGGGTGACATCGTAGGACAAGAAACCGCTGCCAACCGTCAGTTCCGCATGATTCATGATGGTAACACCTGGAATAATTCTACCTGGTGGCATACCAAGGGCAACAAGTTATCCGACTTTATCGACTGGCCTAATGCCGAATATACAGTAATGCCCTTGTACTTCACCATTGATATGGGCAAAAAAGCCTCTTATAGCCGGCTCAGGTATTGGATGAGAAGCCGTAGCCCTATCTTCTCAGCACAAACATTTACGAGTTTCGAAGTATGGGGTACCAACAATCCCAAACCTCTCAACCAGATAGGAGACGGAAGTAAAGAAGATAACCTGAAATACTGGACGGAATGGCCGGAAGTAAACGGTACGGATGAGTGGAAAAACGATTGGGAAAAACTGGCAGATTTCAAACTGACTTTACCCTCAGGAGCCACAGACCCCAATTTATTGACGAATGAAGATACCGAATTTGTAAAAGCTGGCTTTGAAGTAGAAATGGACCCGCAATACGCTAATGAACCTTTCCGTTACATCCGTTTCGTAATTCGTGAATGCAGGGAACCCAGTGCTCAGATTCAGCTAAGTGAACTTAAATTCTGGGGAGCGTATAAAGAATAATTATAAAGAAGTATACAAAACCGAAGATTGACTGAAACGCAGATTAACCTGGATTCCCGCAAAGTAAATAAACGGAAAATAAAAAAGAACCGTCTTTCTAATCTGCACGAATTTGTGTTAATTTGCGTTTTATTGAACTCATTCATTTCTTATATATCAAAGTAAATGTCGACAAAAACCCTGTATATCATTATCTTTACTATATTTGCGTCAACCTCTGTGGCGCAAAATAGGATGCTGAAGAAATTTCCCGAAGGTTACACTCCGGAAGAGGTAGGAATCAAGGTTGCCAACCGCTTCTTATCCGGTAAACACATGCTACATGGTGGCAAATGGATACATTATGCCGAAGTATGTACCTGGTACGGAGCAGTGCGTTTTGCCAGCGAAAGCAAGAACAAAGAGTTATCCAGGCAGTTACAAGAGCGTTTTGACTATCTGTGTACAGCAGAAAGAGATCTCCTGCCCATCAAAAATCATGTCGATTTGAATATGTTCGGATGCCTTCCTCTGGAACTCTATCTGATAACAAAAAAGATGCAATACCTGGATTTGGGAATTTCTTATGCCGACACACAATGGGAACTACCTGCGGAAGCCTCAGCTGAAGAAAAAAGGTGGTCCGACAAAGGACTTAGCTGGCAAACCCGCTTGTGGATAGATGATATGTATATGATAACTATCTTGCAATCGCAAGCCTACAGAGCAACGGGCAACCGGAAATACATCGACCGGACTGCACGTTCAATGGCCGTCTACCTGGACGAATTGCAACGTCCTAACGGGCTGTTTTATCATGCCCCGGATGTTCCTTTCCTTTGGGGAAGAGGCAATGGATGGATGGCAGTAGGTATGGCAGAACTTTTGAAAGTATTGCCCAAAGACAACCCGGATCGTCCGCGTATCCTACAGGGGTATCTTGATATGATGAAAAGTTTAAAACAATATCAGGCAGAAAACGGCATGTGGAACCAGTTGATAGACGCTCCCGATTGCTGGAACGAGACTTCCGGAACGGCGATGTTTACCTACGCTATGATCACAGGCGTAAAACAAGGCTGGCTGAAAGCCCGGGAATATGCTCCTGCAGTCCGTAAAGCATGGCTATCACTGGTCTCTTATATCAATGAAACCGGAGATGTAACAGAGGTATGTTCGGGCACCAATAAGAGAAATAACCGGCAATACTATTATGACCGACCCAAAAAAACAGGAGATTATCATGGACAGGCACCCGTACTGTGGTGCGCTTTCGCATTAATGGAAAACAAATAAATAGGTATGAAATTATATTTAAGTTTATTATGTACACTACTGCTATCCGGCTGTTCTATGACGCGGAATGAGAAATATGCAGACTACGTTAACCCCGTCATTGGTACAGACATACAAAGACATGCACGAGGTGACAAAGCACCCTCAGAGGAGAAAGGACAAACCATGCCGGCAGTCGGTGTACCCAACGGAATGACCAACTGGGTACCACAAACACTGGAAGGAGAGCATAAATGCAATCCCCCTTATTATTATTACCACGACGAAATACAAGGATTCCGTGCCAGTCATTGGATCAGTGGCTCATGTACACAGGATTATGGCAGTGTAACAATAATGCCTGTCACCGGTGAATTAAAAACAAATGCCAGAGAGCGTGCTTCCCAATTTAGCCATGATGAAGAAACGGCAAAGCCTTACTATTATCAGGTGATGCTGAAAGATTACCTGATTCATGCCGAACTTACAGGTTTGTCTCACGCAGGAATCATGCGTTTTGGTTTTCAATCGGATAAAGATCGTTATATCATTATAGAACCCAATAGTGACAAGCAACAGGGGTATTTAAAAATTGATGCAAAGAGCAGGGAAGTAACAGGCTATAATCCCGCCTACAGAATCTATCAGGGAAGTGGAAAGAGTGCCGGATTCAGCGGATATTTCGTCATCCGGTTTGAAGAAGATTTCGACTCCTTCGGAACATGGAAAGACAGTGAAATTACAACGGGAGAAACAGAAATAAAAGGGAACAAAAACAGGGTAGGGGCCTGGATTAAACTCGCTCCTGAAAAAGGGAACAGCATACAGGTAAAAGTAGGTACCTCTTTCACCAGTATTGAAAATGCCCGTAAAAATCTGGAAGCAGAGATTCCCGGATGGAACTTCGAGAAAGTAAAGAAACAGTCGGCAGCCAACTGGGAGAAAGCACTGAGCCAGATAGCTGTAAAGAGTAGCGATGAGAAGAAAAAGACTCAATTTTATACCGCTCTTTACAATGCCCGTATGCTGCCCCGTACTTTCAGCGATGTGGAAGGTTATTATCCCGGTTT
>OGPN01001374.1_pt1 | contig 15834 bp, 12 predicted proteins | sample 1552941 | NCBI WGS metagenome assembly OGPN01 (sample SAMEA2580220, study PRJEB22360) | human gut metagenome | biome: human gut; feature: human-associated habitat; material: faeces | place: Denmark | collected 2008/2010
TCTTCACGATGGGGGGGAGCGGTGTTGTCAGCCGCTCCATGGCCGCCAGCTCCGAGGCGGCTTTGACTCCGGGCGCGGTCTGCGCAATGGCCGGAACGTCGCCGTCGAAGGCTTCGCCCAGATCGTGAATCAGACACATCAGCACCACCCGTTGCATGTCCAGTTCGGGCCGCTCGCCGGTCAGCACGGCGGCCAGCAGCGCCAGCCGCCACGAGTGTTCGGCCGTGCTTTCGTGCCGTCCTTCCGAGGTGTAGGCGGTGCGCAGTACGTTTTTCAGCCGTTCGGCTTCGCGGATGAAGCGCAGGTATCGGATCAATTTTTCCATGACAGACTTCGTTTCGGATTTCAAAGATAGCGAAAACCGGGAGACAAGACGGAATTTATTTCGGGCTTCTCCGGGGAGTATCCTATCTTAGGACTTGCAAAGATAGCGATATGTCGGATTAAATCATTAACTTTGCGGTGATTTTACAGATGCCATGATTTCGTTAGACAACCTTACTGTAAGCTACGGGGGCTGGACCCTCTTCGACAATATCTCATTTCTGATCAACCCGAAGGACCGCATCGGTCTGGTGGGCCGCAACGGCGCGGGAAAAACCACGCTGCTGCGCATCATCACGGGCGAACAGCAGCCCACGTCGGGTCATGTGACCCTGAACGGCGAATGTACGATCGGCTATCTGCCGCAGACGATGCGCGTGGCCGACACCACGACGCTGGCCGAAGAGACGGCCAAAGCCTTCGATGAGGTGCTGCGGCTGGAGGCGGAAATCGCCTCTCTGACGCGCGAGATCGCCGAACGCACCGATTACGAAAGCGCCGGATACGAACAGCTTCTGCATCGTCTGAACGACGCGCAGGACCACTACCATATCCTCGGAGGCGACACCCGCGAAGCCGACATCGAAAAGACGCTGCTGGGCCTCGGATTCAAGCGCACGGATTTCGGCCGCGCCACGAGCGAGTTTTCGGGCGGCTGGCGCATGCGTATCGAGCTGGCGAAACTGCTGCTGCGCCGTCCTTCGATCTTTCTGCTGGACGAGCCGACCAACCACCTTGACATCGAGTCGATCCAATGGCTGGAGGAGTACCTGAAAAACTACAACGGGGCGGTGCTGCTCATCTCGCACGACCGCGCTTTTCTGGACAACGTGACCAACCGCACGGTCGAGCTGTCGCTGGGCAAGGTGACCGATTACAAGGTCTCCTATTCGAAATACGTCGTGCTGCGCGCCGAGCGCCGGGCGCAGCAGATGGCCGCTTACGAGAATCAGCAGCGGATGATCGAAAAGACCGAAGAGTTCATCGAGAAGTTCCGCTATAAACCCACCAAGTCGAATCAGGTGCAGTCGCGCATCAAGCAGCTGGAGCGGCTGGAGCGGCTCGAAATCGAGGAGGAGGATCTTTCGACGCTCAACATCAAATTCCCGCCTGCGCCCCGTTCGGGACAGATCGTGGCCGAGATCAACGAGGCTGGTATGTCGTTCGGGACGAAGCATGTCTTCAGCGGTGCGAATTTCATCATCGAAAAGGGCGACAAGATCGCGCTGGTAGGGCGCAACGGCGAGGGCAAGACCACGCTGGCGCGCATGCTGATCGGCCAGCTGACGCCGACCGAGGGTTCGGTGCGGCTCGGCGCCAACGTCAATATCGGTTACTATGCGCAGAATCAGGACGACCTGATGGACGGCGAATTCACGGTGTACGATACGCTCGACCGGGTGGCGGTGGGGGATATCCGCACCCGCCTGCGCGATATTCTGGGAGCGTTCCTGTTCCGCGGCGAAGACATCGACAAGAAGGTCAAGGTCCTGTCGGGCGGCGAGCGGGCGCGTCTGGCGATGGCCCGCATGATGCTCGAACCGCGCAACCTGCTGATTCTCGACGAGCCGACGAACCATATGGACATGCGTTCGAAGGACATCCTGAAGAACGCCATCATGAAGTACGACGGCACGGTCGTGGTCGTTTCGCACGACCGTGAATTTCTGGACGGCATGGTGCAGAAGGTCTACGAGTTCCGCGACGGCGGGGTGAAGGAGTATCTCGGCGGCATCTATTACTTCCTTGAAAAGCGCAAGCTGGAATCCCTGCAGGAGATCGAACGCCGCGACGCTCCGGCAAAACCGGCGGCGAATCCCGCGGCGAAATCCGCCGCGCAGCCCGCTGCGAACAGGGACGCCGCGGTGTCGGGGAAACTGACCTACGAGCAGCGCAAGGAGCAGGAGAAGCAGCTCCGCAAACTGCGCCGGGCGGTCGAGACGGTCGAAGCGGAGCTGGCCGAAATCGAGAAGCAGATCGCGGCGTACGATGCGAAATTCGCCGCCGCGACCGAATACAACGAAGCCGACTACAAGGCTTACAACGACCTGAAAGCCCGCTACGACCACCAGATGCACGAGTGGGAGAAGGCGTCGTACGAACTTGAAATAGTCGAAGAGCAGGGATAGCCTGCTCGGCCGCGTTTCCGGTATTCGGGATAAGCGATTGAAAAACAGTAAATCATACGGATATGGACAATATCATTTTCGGGATACGTCCCGTGGCCGAAGCGATCGAGGCCGGAAAACAGATCGAAAAGCTCTACATCCGCAAGGGCGCCGAGGGGCAGTTGATGTCGGAGCTGAGAGACCTCTGCTTCCGGCATAAGGTGCGTGTGCAGGAGGTGCCGGTCGAGAAACTCAACCGCCTGACGCGCGGCAACCATCAGGGTGTCGTGGCGCAGATCTCGGCCATCGAATATGTCGGGCTGGCCGATATTCTGGAGCGCGTGCCCGAAGACGAAACGCCGCTGGTGGTGATTTTCGACGGGGTGACCGACGTCCGCAACTTCGGAGCCATCGCCCGCTCGGCCGAGTGCGCCGGGGCGCACGGGCTGATTACGCCGCTGAAGAATTCGGCGCCGGTGAACGCCGAGGCGATCCGCTCGTCGGCGGGGGCGCTGACGGCGATTCCGGTTTGCCGCGTGGGTTCGATCCGCAATACGGTCAAACTGCTGCAAACCGAGGGATTCCAGATCGTCGCTGCGACCGAGAAGAGCCGCAAACTGCTTTACGACGCCGATTTCCGCAAGCCGACGGCTTTGGTGATGGGCGCCGAGGATACGGGCATCTCGAAAGAGGTGCTGAAACTCTGCGACGAGCAGCTGGCGATTCCGCTGATCGGACATATCGAGTCGCTGAACGTCTCGGCGGGGGGCCGCGTTTCGGAAGGCGGCCGCCGTGATGCTGTTCGAAGCGGTGCGCCAGCGAATCGCCGAATAATTCATCGAACCGTATAATTGACCGAAGACCATGAAAGCGAAACTGGAACGTTACCTGCGCTGGCTCCGCGAGGGGTTTCTGCAGATGTTGCGCCTGCATCCCGTCGAGAGTGCGCTTACTGTATACGCCTGCGCCGGATGCCTGCTCACCTATGAGTTGGATTGGGACCACTCCCTTCCGAAACTGGCCCTCGCGGCGTTGTTTTTCGCCGTCGCGCTGGTCGTCAATAACCTTGCGGGCCGCGGCCCGTGGCGGCGCGTCTACTGGGTAAGCTGGACACCGATCGTCCCGCTGTCGCTCTGGGGAGGACTCGAAGCGTGGATAGTCTCGGAGCCGGCTTTCCTGACCTTCGGCATACTGGTCCCGCTGGCGCTGCTGATGTGCCGCCGCGCCGTGCACAACGAACGTTTCGTCTGCGACGCGCTTTTGTGGCTGCGGTCGGGCGTGCTGGCGGTGTTCTTCGCCAATGTCGCCCTCGGACTGTTCGGGGCGATTCTCTTCTCCACGACCTATATCTTCGGGCTGGAGGGGGCGTGGATCGACCATGTGTGGACCTATGCGCTGATCGTTTTCGAGACCTTCGCCGTGCCGGTACTCTTCCTGATGATGGCGGACCGCTGGCGGGAAGCCGGGTACGAGAGCAACCGCATTCTCGAAATCCTGCTCAACTACATCGTCGCTCCGGCGCTGCTGATCTATACGGCCATTCTCTACCTCTATATGGCCAAAATCCTCGTTACGTGGTCGCTGCCCGAAGGGGGCGTCGCCTATCTCGTGTTCGGATTCACGCTTTTCGCGCTGGCCGTGAAGGCGCTGCAGTTCCTGATGCGGAAGCGGCTTTACGACTGGTTTTTCGACCGGTTCAGCCTGATCTCGCTGCCGACGCAGCTTCTGTTCTGGGTCGGTGCGATTCGCCGTACGAGCGAATACGGGCTTACCTCGCCGCGTATCTACCTGCTTGTCTGCGGCGGTCTGATGATCCTTTGCGTGGTGCTGTTCCTCTCCCGGCGCGCGGGACGCTATATGTATGTCTGCCTGACGGCTTTCGCGGTCTTCGCGGCGTTCGCTTACGTGCCGTCGCTCGAACCCGAACGGCTGGCCGTGCGCTCGCAGGTCGGTCGCGCCGTCCGCATCGCCGAATCCCTCGGACGGCTCGGCGACGACGGGCGTTTGATCCTGACCCCCGTGCCGCCGGCTGACAGCGTATATCGGGAGGCGTATCACGGACTTTATGAATCGCTGAAGTTCGTCGAGAGGCGCGATACTGCGGTCTTTGCCCGGTTCGGGACCGAACTTGACGAGTTTGCCGCAATATTCCCGGAGCGGATGCGCAGCTACGTGAGGTGGGGTTACGATTACTGCAATTCATATTGCGTCAATAATATCATCGAGCTGGAAGCGCCCGTCAATGCCCGGTTCGAGGTAAATGCCGAATATCCGCATTACTATATGAATCTCCGGGGCTGGAGTGACAGCAGCTATCATTTCGGTGGCGATACGCTCCGGCTGTTTCTGGGCGAGGAGCGTGCCGTGCACCGGATTCCCTGCCGGGAACTGCTCGAACGCCAGCTGAAAGAGAGCGGATTCGAACCCTCCGAAGGGTGCGAGCCGACGTCCGATCAGCTGCTGCGGCTGCTGGACTACCGCGACGACCGTTGCCGGATTCTGTTCGAGAATATCAGGTTGGAACGTACGGATTCGGCCGTTGTGATACAGGGCATGTCGATCAACGCAGTGCTGATGCGATGATTTCGACCGTGACGCATCCCCGGCTGGGCGAGGTGACTCTTTCCCGGACGCGGCGCGCACGCCGCATCTCGATCAGCGTGCGCGGTACGGGGGCCGTGCGGGTCTCTTTTCCGTACGGCGTTTCGGTCCGCAGGGCCATGCAGTTCCTCGACCTGAAGGCCGACTGGGTCGAGCAGGCCCGCGTGCGTATGGCGGCCCGGATGCCTGCGGAACCCCCGCTTCCGCCCGCCGAGGCCAAAGCCCGCATCGAAGAGCTGCGCCGGGCCGCCAAAGCCGATCTTCCGGCGCGTATCGAGCGGCTGTCGCAGCTGACGGGGCTGAAATACGCCAAGCTCACGATTCGGGCTTCGCGTACCAAGTGGGGGAGTTGTTCGGGGCGTAATACCATTTCGCTGAGCCTTTTTCTGATGACCCTGCCCGAACACCTGCGCGATTACGTGATCGTCCACGAACTCTGCCATACCGTCCACCACAACCATTCGCCGCGTTTCCATGCGCTCGTGGACCGCATGGTCGGGGGCAATGAAAAAGCCCTTAACCGTGAGTTAAGGGCTTTCGCAATCCGTTGAGTCTCGGCAGTCCTATTTCTGTCCGAGTATCTCCTTTTCCCCCTTGTAGGTGAACGCCATGAATACGATCGAGAGGAAGCAGGCCGCGATGAGCAGGATAAACGTCCAGTCCCAGCCTGCGGCTTCGGCCACGGAGCCGATCACGATATTGGCCAGAATGGCCGTGCCGAGGAAGTAACCGAAGAATCCGGTCAGTCCGGCGGCCGTTCCCGCCGCGTTTTTCGGAGCGAGGTCGAGCGCCTGCACGCCGATGAGCATTACCGGACCGTAGATGAAAAATCCGATGGCGATCAGCGACATGGTGACGATGAAATAGTTCGACGAGAACTGCCAGTAGAGGAAGATGAATACCGCGACGATCGCCATGAAGAGGATCGTGGGAACGGCGCGCCGTCCGTGGAATACCTTGTCGCTCAGCCAACCGCAGATCAGCGTGCCGGGAATGGCGGCGAACTCGTAGGCGAAGTAGGCCCAGCCGGCCTGCTTGATGTCGTAACCCTGCGCGTCGCGGAGGTAGGTCGGGGCCCAGTCGAGACATCCGTAGCGTACCATGTAGACGAAAGCGTTGGCGATGGCGATGAACCACAGCAGTTTGTTGTTCAGGACGTATTTGAAGAAGATTTCGCGGGTCGTGAGCACTTCCTCCTGCTTGGCGCTGTAATTTTTCGGGTAGTCGTTGCGCCATTTCTCCACCGAGGGAAGGCTGCACGACTGCGGCGTGTCGCGGATGAGCACGTAGGCGAGGATGGCGATGAAGATCGCGACGACCGCCGGGAAAAGATAGGTTCCTATCAGGAAATAGAGTTCCGTGTGGCTGCCGCAGAACCATGAGCCGAACCAGATGGCGCCGTAGACGGCCATCGGGCCGACCAAAGCCCCGCCCACGTTGTGGGCGCAGTTCCAGATCGACATCTTCGTGCCGCGCTCCTTGATCGAGAACCAGTGGGTCATGACGCGGCCGCACGGAGGCCAGCCCATTCCGTTGAACCAGCCCACGAGGAAGTTCAGGACCGCCATGATGAAGATGGCCAGCCGCTTGTGTTCCGGGCCGAGCAGCGTAACCGGAACGATCATGAACATCATCGACAGGGCGGCCAGCACCAGTCCCAGCGGCAGAAATACGCGCGCGTTGCTGCGGTCGGAGACACTTCCCATCAGGAATTTGGACAGGGCGTAGGCCACGGCGTTCATCGCCAGCACGATGCTCAGTTCGCTCTGGTCGAAGCCGAGCAGGGCGAGCTCCGGGATCGCCATCGAGAAATTTTTCCGGACGATGTAGAATCCGGCGTACCCGATGAAGATGCCGAGAAACACCTGCAGACGCATGCGTTTGTATTTCGCATCGACCTTGTCGGCCTCCATTTCCGGTTTATAGGCAGGGGGTTGAAGAATTTTCCACATAATTGACGTGGGGCTCGACGCAGGAACCCGATTGAGTTGAAGTTGGTATTGGTTCATTCATGGCGACGTGCGTCCCTGCGTCGGACCCGCGTCGGGGCGTTCGGCTACACCCGTCATTTTCCAAATCCTCCCGAATCCCTCCTCGCGGAGAGGAGAAATTCGGGATTCTTCGGATTTGTTCCCTATAAAAGTTGTTTCGTTCGTTCGGTCTAAGCCTCGGCTTCTCCTGCAAAGATATAAGTTTTTGCCAATTCCGTGAAATCTTTTACCTGCCCGTCGATCCATGCCTGATCGCGTCCGAGTTCCTTGGCCATGAGCTGCGCCACCTTCGGGGCCGCGGCCATCGCTTCGCGGGCGTCGACGAAGAGCAGGCGTACGCGGCGCGAAAGCACGTCTTCGACCGTCATGGCCATCTCTTCGCGCACGGCCCAGAGTACTTCGGCGTAGGTGTAGCCGTACTTCGGCGAGAGTTTTTCGCCCAATTCGGGCTGCTGCTTGATAAGCTCCAGAATCTTCGGCTCGTCGCTGCCGTATACGTACATGTGGTCCGTCAGATCGGGATTCTTGCGGTAACCGTGGATGTGCAGTTTCTTGGTGACGCACTTGCGAGCCGGAAGTTTCGCGACTTCGATCGCCTTGTCCACCGTGTCCTCGGCCATCAGACGGTACGAGGTCCACTTGCCGCCCGTGATCGTAACCAGACCGTTGTCCGATACGATGATCTTGTGGCTGCGCGAAATCTCCTTCGTGTTCTTGCCCTCCTTCTTGGGCGCCGCCAGCGGACGCTGGCCCGCGAAGACCGAAAGAATATCCTTGTAGGTCGGAGCCGGGTTCATGTAGAGTCCCGCCGTGCCGAGGATGAAGTCGATCTCCTCCTTGAGCGGGCGCGGGTCTTCCTCTGCCTTGGGACGCACGATGTCCGTGGTGCCGACGACGACTTTGTCGTGCCAAGGCACGGCGAACAGCACGCGGCCGTCCGAGGTCTTGGGAACCATGATTGCGTAGTCGCTCTGCAGGAACTTCATGTCGAGTACGATATGCACGCCCTGACTCGGCGTCACCATTCTGCGGTGCGTCGGGCTGTCCATGTGCATGATGTCGTCCACGAAGCAGCCGGCGGCGTTTACGACGCTGCGCGCCTTGAGCGTGTGCTCCTCGCCGGTGAGGTTGTCCACGAACTTCACGCCTGCGGCGCGGCCCGCCGCGTCATGCACGATGCCCGTGACGGTAGCCTGATTGACGACCGTGCCGCCGTTTTCGACGCAGGTCTGCGCGAGGTTCACGGCCATACGCGAGTCGTCGAACTGTCCGTCGTGGTACACCACGCCGCCTTTCAGTCCCTTCTCGACCGAAGTCGGGATGTATTTCATTACCTTTTTCGCCGAAATGTATTTCGAACGTCCGTAGCCGAAACCGAACGAAAGCATGTCGTAGAAGGTCAGACCGCAGAAATAAAGAAAATTATCCCAATACCTGTAGTTCGAGATCACGAAGGCTTGGTCTTTCACCAGATGGGGGGCGTTCGCCTTCATGCGGCCGCGTTCGCGCAGCGCTTCGAGCACCAGCATGACGTCGCCCTTCTGCAGGTAGCGGACGCCGCCGTGTACAAGCTTGGTACTGCGGCTCGAAGTGCATTTCGCAAAGTCGGTTTTTTCGAGCAGCGCCACGCTCATGCCGCGCGTCGCGGCATCGACGGCGACGCCGAGACCCGTTGCGCCTCCGCCGACCACGACGATATCCCAAACTTTGTCTTTTTCGGATAGTTTTTTGATTTGTGCAAGTCTTTCCATAGTTAGTGAATTTCGTTTCGCAACAAAATTACATATGATTTTTTGTATTTCAAAATAAAATATGTTTTATTTCATAATATTCCGTTTCGATATGCTTCCTTTGCGCAAGAATGGTTATTTCTTCTGCCCGTTCCGGCGGATTTCGAATTATTTTTCTTATCTTGCATTACGAAACGATTAAACTTTACTCACATGAACAAATCCGGCGAAGAGACTATTTTGAGCCTTCCGGAACGTCATAACCGGATTCTTGCGCTGCTTCAGCAGAACGGCTCCATCTCCGTGGCCCAGCTGGCCGAACTGTTCAAGGTCTCGGAGGTCACCATCCGCAAAGACCTCTCCTATCTCGAACAACAGAAAAAATTGTACCGAACTCACGGCAGTGCGATTCTGATCAGTCCCTATATCAGCGACCGCCATGTCAATGAGAAGGAAAAAAAGAACGTCGCGGAGAAACGGGCCATCGGCGCCAAGGCCGCCAGCCTGATCGCGCAGGACGATTCGATCATCATCGCGTCGGGAACCACCATGGCGTTTCTGGCGCGTGAAATAAAGCCCGTAGGCCACCTGACCGTCATTACGGCGGCGGTGCCCGTCACTTCGATCCTTTCGCAGGACGCCAACATCGACGTGATTCAGCTCGGCGGCATCACCCGCAGCAGTTCGGTGTCGGTCGTAGGGCCTTTCGCCGAGCAGATGCTCCGCCACTTCAATTGCAGCAAGCTGTTCGTGGGCGTGGACGGCATCGATCTGGAATTCGGCCTTACGACGACCAACATGCTCGAAGCGACGCTCAACGGGGCGATGATGAACGCCGCCCAGAAAGTGATCGTGCTGGCCGACAGTTCGAAGTTCGGCCGTCGCGGCTTCAGCAAGATCTGCGATCTGGAGGCTGTAGACCGCATCATCACCGACAGCGGTATTCAGCCCCTTTACCTCGAACGGCTCCGCGAGCGCGGAATCGAGGTGATCGTGGTCGATGCATGACGCGGTTTTGGCGGGTGCGCTTCCCTCCGACCGGAAAGCTGTATAATAAAAGCGGCCGTGATTTCACGGCCGCTTTTATTATATATTGTAATTGTTATTTCAGCAGCGCCTGCAGGCGTTCGGGATAGTCGGTGGTGATGTAGTCCACGCCGAGGTCGATGAAATAGCGCATGTCCTCCTCCGTGTCCACGGTCCAGACGTTGACTTCGAGGCCCTCTTTGTGGGCCTGCTCCACCCACTTGGGATTTTTGCGGAGCACGCTCATCGAGTAGTCGATACCGGTCAGGCCGAGTTTTTTGATGCTGCGGGGAGCCAGATCGCCGTTGAGGTAGAAGATGCGGCCGTCGGGCATCAGTTTCTTGAACGCAAGGCAGGCGTTGATCGAGAAGGCGATGATGTCCGTGCGGTCGAGCAGGTTGTATTTGCGCAGGGCCTTGACGATCTTTTCGGCTGCGAGATCTTCGCGCTTGAGGTCCGAAAGCGACTTCATTTCGAGGATCAGGCGCGTATCGGGCTTGGCGGCTACCAAACGCAGGTAGGCGTCGAGCGTCGGAATGTTTTCGCCGTTGGGGAGCACGATCGAGGTGATCTCCTTGAGCGTCGATTTCTCCATGTTGATGTCGGTGCCCTTGTAGACGCGGTCGTGGTTGACGATCAGCTTGTCGTCGGCCGTGAGCCATACGTCGATTTCCGAGCCGAAAACGCCGACCGAATCGGCCTTCGTGAACGAAGCCAGTGAGTTCTGGGCCGAATTGGGGGCGGTCCAATAGCCGCGGTGCGAAATTACTTTGGGCTGAGCGGCGACCGCGGCGCTTCCCGTGAGGAGCATGGCGGCTGCGAGGATGAGTTTTTTCGTCATATCGTTTGAAATGTTGGTTGAGTGCTTATAAAACGAAACTTTCACAAAGTTAGAAAACATTTCCGGAATAACAAGCTGAAAGCCCTGCAAAGCGTAATTTTTCGTAATGATCGGCCGCTTTGGTCTCTTTCGGGGCGTTTTGAAACGAAACTGAAAATGACGAATAGATGGATTTTTCGGCCGGAAAATGCTGGAAATTCAGGATTTTTTTCTATCTTCGTATGATGCAGAGACGATTTATTAACTTAAAAAACTTCAATAACCAATGAAAGAAAAAGTCAGTAAGAAGTTCGGAGAGCTTTACGGCTCCGGAGCTATCCTCTTCGCTTCGCCGGGTCGTATCAACCTGATCGGCGAGCACACGGATTACAACGGGGGCTTCGTTTTCCCCGGCGCCGTCGATAAGGGTATCGTCGCGGCCATCAAGCTCAACGGCACGGACAAGGTGCGCGCCTATGCGCTGGACCTCGGCGAAAGTGCGGAGTTCGGACTGAACGAGGCGGACAAACCCGCCCAGAGCTGGGCCTGCTATATCTTCGGCGTCTGCCGCGAGATTCAGAAGCGCGGCGGCAAGATCGGCGGCTTCGATACGGTATTTGCGGGCGACGTTCCGCTGGGCGCCGGCATGTCTTCGTCGGCGGCGCTCGAATCGACTTACGCTTTTGCGCTGAACGATCTCTACAGCTGCGGGATCGACAAATTCGAGCTGGCGAAGATCGGCCAGTCCACCGAACACAACTACTGCGGCGTGAACTGCGGCATCATGGACCAGTTTGCTTCGGTGTTCGGCAAGAAGGGCAACCTGATCCGTCTGGACTGCCGCTCGCTGGAATATGCCTATTTCCCGTTCGATCCGAAAGGCTACAAACTCGTCCTGCTCGATTCGCGCGTGAAGCATGAGCTGGTGGGGTCGCCCTACAACGACCGCCGCGCGTCGTGCGAGCGCGTCGCCAAGATGCTCGGACAGGAGTTCCTGCGCGGAGCTACGATGGAGCAGCTCGACGCCATTAAGGATAAGATTTCCGAGGAGGATTACAAGCGCGCCCGCTATGTGATCGGCGAGGAGAAGCGCGTGCTCGACGTCTGCGAAGCGCTCGAAAAGGGCGATTACGAAACCGTCGGCAAACGCATGTACGAAACCCACTGGGGCATGTCGAAGGACTACGAGGTATCGTGCGAGGAGCTGGACTTCTTGGCGGAGGTCGCCGAGGCGTGCGGCGTCACGGGTTCGCGTATCATGGGCGGCGGCTTCGGCGGCTGTACGATCAATCTCGTGAAAGACGGGCTTTACGACAACTTCATCGCTACGGCCAAAGAGAAGTTCAACGCCAAGTACGGCCATGAACCCAAAGTTTATGAGGTTGTAATTTCCGACGGCTCGCGCCGGTTGGAGTAATTCCCTCGAAACCTATCAAGCAAAGGCCCCATCTTCGGATGGGGCCTTTTTATGTCGGTACGATCGTTTTATTCGGGCAGCAGGGACTGCGTGGTCAGCGGATGCTGGATATAAATGGGGTTGGTCAGGGCGATCATGCTGCCGTCCTCGGCGCGGAGTTCGGCCCGGACCCAGAGCGAACGCTCTGGAATGGGGACGACGACGGTGCCCGGCGCGATCGAAGTGTCGGAGAACCATCCCTGCTGGTCCGTCATCCGCAGCCGGCCGGCGGTGTTGCTCCGGAACTCGGCCTGCATCCCGCCGCTGCGGAGCAGGGTGTCGCCGATGTCGGCATGCTGTACGGGCGTCGCCGAATTGCGGACCTGCATGCCGATCTCGACCGAGGCGTCCCGCGCCACGTAGCTGCGGCCTGCGGCGATCGCGTCGATGACCGCCTCGGCGGAAAGCGCTTCGGCGCGGACGACCGTGTGGGGCGAGGCGATGTTGCCGCCGCGGTGGAAGTCGGTCGAAGCGACGGCGAATTTGCGGTTGCCGCCCACGAGCAGGGTATGCCATAATTCTACGGCCCGTTCGTTGGCGGGACTCCATGCGCTGTTCCAGACCTCGATGCCGTCCATCGGGGTTACGTCGTACAGGAAGTCGAGGTTGTAGGGGTGGTTGGCGACCAGCAGCCGTCCGGCCTTTCTGGCTTTGGCCACGGCCTTGCGGTAGCGGAGCGTGTCGTTGTGGTGAATCCGGAAGTCGATCCATGCGTGCGGGTCGAGACCGAAGATGTTCCAGTGTCCCTGCCCGTAGGTGACTTCCACGCCGTTGATCACGAGGAATTCCGGGTCCTGAACTTCGCCCCAGTGCAGGAGGGCCGAGGTGGTGTTGTGGTCGGTCGAAACGATGCCGTCGAGTCCCGAAGCCTTGCCGAGCGCGATGACTTCGGCCGGCGTCAGCCGTCCGTCCGAGTGGACCGTATGTACGTGGGGTGCGATGCGGTACCAGCCGGGTTTGTCGTTCAATTGCGGAGCTGCGTACGACGGTGCGGGGAGTTTTTTTGCCCGAGGACCTTCCGTAAGAGTGATTTTCAGCGTCCAGTCGGTGGTGCGCCCTGCTGTCGTGGGCATCTGGATGACGGTCCACCGGCCCGGATTGATCCGTCCGGCGAGATAGCCGGGCGTGGCCTCCGTTTCGCCGATTTCGAAACTGCGGCGTGCGCCTCCCGACCAGCCGCGGAATCCCGGACCTTCGAATCCGGCTCCCCGCTCGTCGAAGATGCCGAGGTCCAGATTGCCCGGACGCGCTTCGCCCGAACCGAGATGCTGGGTTACGCTGATCTTTACGATGCCTTCGGGTACGGTGAACGAGGTGTAGACCGGAACATAGTATTGTTCGGGAGTAGCCTTGCCTGAGAAGGTGAGTTCATGGGTTTTGGGTGCTTTGCCTGCGCCGAATGCGGCCGCGTGCGGCGTCAGCAGGCCCGATATTGCCAGCAGGAGCGATGAAATCCGGATGCGGGTGTTTGTCATGGGTGGAGCGTTTATGGGACGGATTGTATTGCGATCGTTTATTCGAGGATTTTTTGCAGCAGAATTTCATCGCCGTAGCCGTCCGGCCGCCATAGCCAGTCGCGTTTGACGCCGATTTCTGCGAATCCCGCTTTGGCGAAGAGTCTCCGGCTGGGGGCGTTGTCGGAACCGACGTTGCACCAGAGCTGGTGCAGGTTCAGCACTTCGCGGGCGTAACGGCATGCCGTCTCCACGGCGTCCGACGCATAGCCTTTGCCGCGCAGCGCGTCGTCGTGGATCAGGATTCCGATGCCTGCCCGGCGGTTGATCGGGTCCAGCTCGAAAAAGTCGAGCGCCCCGACGGGTATGCCGCCGAGGGTTTCGATGACGAGCCGCTGCTGGCGGGTCTGAAAGATGTCGAACTGCTGTTCCTGAATGAACCGTTCGAGCGTGTGGCGCGAAAAGGGGGCCAGCGTGCCGCTGACGCTCCATACCGCCGTGTCGTTCTCCCAAGCGTACATCAGGTCGATGTCGCCCGGTTCCAAGGCTCTCAGCCGCGTTGTCCGGCCTTCGAGGTTCATCAGATGCCGATGATCTTGTTGCGGATAAGCATCGCCACGCCCCAAGCGTTGGCATTCTCGGTCATCTTCGATACGCGGAATTTGGTATCCTTGTAGACGAGGTTGAGCGAGTATTTGTTGGTCGCCGATTTGAGGGGCAGCATGATATAGTCGCCGGCCGCGGCCATGTTGCCGCCGACGATGACCGTTTCGGGATTGAACGTGTTGATGAGGAAGGCGACGGCCTTGCCGACCTTTTCGCCCGCCTCCTCGATCAGTTCGATCGAAAGGTTGTCGTCGTTCTTCGCCGCAGCGATGATGTCATCGATATGAATGCTCTTCTGCTTGTCGTACTTCTCCTTGAGGATCGTGTTCACGCCCCTTTCGATCAGGTGGCTCATCTTGTCCTCGATGGCGATGCCCGAAACCTCGGTTTCGAGACAGCCTTTTTTGCCGCACGAGCAGATGATTTCGTTGTCGAAGAACGGGATATGGCCGAACTCGCCTGCAAAGCCGCTTTTGCCGTAGTACAGCTGTCCGTCCACGACGATGCCGATGGCTACGCCGCGGCCCATGTGGAGGTAGAGCACGTTGCTCTCGTCCTTCGACTTGCCGCAGGTATATTCCGCGTAGCAGCGGGCGCGGGTGTCGTTTTCGAGCAGCACGCGGATGCCCACGCGCTCTTCGAGCAGGTCGCGCAGCGACTGTTCGCTGGTGGTGAAGTATTTGTAGCTGCGGCCCGTGTCGGGATTCACGCGGCCCGTCATGCAGACGCCGAGTCCCAGAATCTTGCCGCGGTCGATACCGCAGGTGGCGATGAAGTTTTCGATGTTGGTGCAGATGCGTTCGATGCACTGCGGCCGGTCGAGCAGTTCGAACGTGTAGTCGTACTCCTCCTTGATGATGTTGTTCTGCAGGTCGGTGATCAGGAACGTCATGTTATCGCGTCCGACGTTCACGCCCGCGAAATAGATAGCCGAGTTGGCGAGACCGAAGATGTTGGGACGGCGTCCGCCGGGGGTCTCTACCTTACCCAGATCCGTGACGATGTTCTCATCGACCAGCTCCTGCACGAGTTTCGTGATTGTCGGCACGCTGATATGCAGCTCTTTGGTCAGCTCCGAAAGCGTGCATTCGCCGTTCACCGCCATGTGGGCGATGATGTTGCGCTTGATGATACTGTTCTTGTGTGAAATACCCTTCAGGGTATCGTCTTCGTGTTTGTTGAAAAATTCGGTGAGTGATGTCATCCGTGCTATCCCATTTTTAACTAAACCTTTGCAAATATAATAAGTATATTTAAAAAACGCAACATGTTTTTAATAAAATTTAATAAATTTTGTTTCAAAAGTTTTTAAACGAAAAGGAACGGTCTGACAATCAGACCGTTCCTTTTACCGTTGCGCCTTTTTATTTTATAGCGTCGATTTCGATTCGACCGTTGCTTCGGGGTTTACTTTCTTGATAAGCCCCTGAAGTACAGTGCCGGGGCCGAGTTCGGTGAACTCCGTCACGCCGTCGGCGAGCATGTTCTTCACGATGTAGGTCCAGCGTACCGGAGCCGTCAGCTGTGCGATCAGGTTCGCCTTGATCTGAGCGGGATCGGTATAGGGTTTTGCGTCCACGTTCTGGTATACGGGGCAGACGGGTGCTTGGAACGGCGCTTCGTTGATCGCCTTCTCCAGCTCCTGCTTGGCAGGCTCCATCAGCGGCGAGTGGAACGCTCCGCCCACGGGCAGACGCAGTGCGCGGCGGGCGCCTGCG
>OGPN01001399.1_pt1 | contig 15716 bp, 13 predicted proteins | sample 1552941 | NCBI WGS metagenome assembly OGPN01 (sample SAMEA2580220, study PRJEB22360) | human gut metagenome | biome: human gut; feature: human-associated habitat; material: faeces | place: Denmark | collected 2008/2010
ATTATATGAACAGTGTAAATCACAATAAATTATTAAAGCCAATTCCATGTGTACAAATAAGTCATGTTACTAAACGTTTCGGTGAAGACCTTGTTCTAAAAGAAGTAAATCTTGATCTGAATTACGGACAGGTATATGGCATTGTTGGAAATAATGGTTCTGGAAAGACGGTTCTTATGAAATGTATCTGTGGTTTTCTGCCGGCTACAACCGGAACCATCCATGTATCAGGAAAACAAATCGGAAAAGACACCGATTTTCCAGAAAGCCTTGGCGTTATCATCGAGACGCCAGGTTTTCTTACACAGTATACAGGAATGAAGAATCTGGAAATTCTGGCGAATATGCAAAGACTGATCTCCAAGGCAGATATCCGCCTTATTCTTCGAAAAGTCGGCCTGGATCCCGATATGAAAAAACCGGTTGGAAAGTATTCGCTTGGAATGCGCCAGCGTCTTGGAATCGCCCAGGCCATTATGGAGGATCCCCGTCTTCTCATTTTGGATGAGCCCTTCAACGGACTGGATAAACATGGCGTAGCAGAGATCCGAGAGCTTCTTCTGGAACTGAAAGCTGCCGGTAAGACCATCCTTCTCGCCAGTCATAACGAAGAAGATATCCGTATTCTCTGTGACCATGTATATGAAATGGACGGAGGAATCCTGAAGGAAAGGACAGGCTGAACATGAAAGAAGAACAATTACAAAAAAATTCTGTATTTGCCGTTAAAACAGACGGCATCTTATTGATTACTGCATTAATTGCCAGTATCCTGTTTCTTATATCCCCATTTGCAGTTTCTGCCCAGGAAGGTGATGTTGAAAATACAGAAACAGTTTTTGAAGATGAAACGGAAACTGTACCAGATATGAACCAGGATTCAGATTTCGATTCTGATCCGGATTCTAACCTGGATTCTAACCTGGATTCCAATCCGGACCCAGATCTGGACGGATTCATATCTGGTGACGATTCTTCCCCCAAAAATAATCCCATTCATGTTATTATTGAAAATGTGTCTGGCAATACAGATAGCAGTAATGCAGAGCCTGCTGGTAATGATGCTATGGGTGTTGGAGATACTTCCTATGGAGCGGTTTATGCCGGCAGTACAGACGGAGGTAGTTCCTCCGGAGAAAAGGTTCTCCACAAGCCTCAGCTGCTATTGGAAGACAGTAATCTTTCCAGCCAGACACTAAAAGCTGGCAGCACACGGGAAATGTCCGTAACCTTTCGAAATAAGAGCCGCAGTCAGAACGTATATGGACTGAAAATTTCTCTTTCCACAGAAACAAAAGGAATTGAATTTGATAAAAATTCTTTTTATGTACAGAGGCTGACACCTGGCGAAGCCATTACTTTAACGCAGAATTTATCTATCGCAGAAGATACTGAGCCAGGTCAGGTAACAATCCTATTTTCTCTGGAATATGAAGATTCCAAAGCCTCCAGTGCCAATAGTACAGAAACTCTGACTTTTAAAGTGTCACAGCCTGTACGTGCAGAATTAGAAGTGTCTGACATTCCTTCGGTATTTTATACAATGGATACTGTAGAAATTCCTGTGAAAGCATTGAATCTTGGAAGGGATAAAATCTATAATGCCAAAGTGAAATTAGAAGCAGATGGATTATCTCCAAAAGAGACTGCATTTCTGGGAAATGTAGATGAGGGAACTGCATCTGATGGTACAATAAGAGTATATGTAAAAGGAAGCACCGGAAATAAAAGTTCTAAATCGCAGTCTGTTGCAGAAGCAGGAAGTTTATCTGACAATGTATCAGATATATCAGATGAAAATGATGCTACTTCTCAGAATACATCTATTTCACCAGATCAAATTACAGGAAAACTGATTCTCATCTACGAAGATTCCACAGGTAACTCCTACCAGACAGCTGTCGATTTTTCCTCCGAAATCAAGGAATCCCAGATTCAGTCTCTAAAAGTTGAGGATTCTCAGGAAGAGACTAACAGCTGGTGGTACTCCATTTTTGCAATTCTGGCGGTTCTGTTTCTCATCATCGTTCTGTTTCTCATGTCCAGATTACATAAAAAATCTGTCCTTCTGGAAGAAGCAAGAAAGGCGGCATCCCGTTGAGAAAGAAAAAAATAAACGGTTTCACCTGCTTTCTGATGATTCTCATTTCACTGACTCTTTTCTTTTTTCTCAGGCTTACCTATGAAATACAGAAAGAGAAGCAGCAGTATACAATCTTAATTTCCCTTGGAAATCTCAGTTACGACCAGAATTTCCTGAAAAAAGCTTCGAAAATAAATGGGCTTCAGGAAATCTGGCCAGTTGTGGAAATTCCAGTAACCATAAAAATAGAAGACTATACAAAAACTACCGTATTTTGTGGAATTGATCTGAATGCTTTTACGGAAATTTCCGGGCAAGACAATTTAGGAAACACTCCACGCTTACTCCTGGGGAGCAATTCTCTGGAAAATATGAAAGACTCCAATGGACATGCCATTTCAAAGAAACAGCAGAATAAATATCTGAAGATGGGAGAACAGCTTGCCATTACATATACGTTAGACAGTATCGATTCAAATAAAAATTCTACTGAATACAGCAGTTCCGTTTCCAGCAGTAGTTTCACGGCTATGGACAATCCCGGGAATAATATTTCACCAGTGTCCTGTCTTCCCTGTAAAGTTGCTGCAATACTCCCCGGAGAAGATGATCAGATCTATATCCCGCTCTCCCAGGCAAGAATTCTGTGCAGCGAATCTGGCACTGCGCTGACTGTAACAAAGGTGTTGCTAAAGATAAAGGGAAAGACCAATCTTGAAAACGCTAAACAGCATTTTGAATAACAAAGATACTTCCTTTTCAGGTGTAAATAAATATCTGCTTATGTTATACTATTGTACAAGACCAATAAAAAGGAGCACTCTATAATGAACAGACAGGAACTACTTAACCAAATTGAGCATTATACCCCGTTCAATGAACAAGAAGAGATGGATAAGCAGCTTATTCTGAACTGGATCAGAAATAATACCAATGCTTTTTCCAGAGAAAACACGGTAGCACATATGACTGCTTCTGCCTGGGTGGTAAATCAGGATAAAAGCAAAATTCTCATGGTCTATCACAATATTTATAATTCCTGGTCCTGGCTGGGAGGGCATGCGGACGGAGAAACGGATTTACTTGCAGTTGCCCTTCGGGAAGTGAAAGAGGAAGCGGGGATTTCCCATGTCTGTCCTGTATCTGAGGAGATTTTTTCTTTGGAATCCCTTACAGTAGATGGACATGTGAAAAAGGGCAAATATGTGTCCAGCCATTTACATCTGAATGTAACATATCTGCTGGAAGCAGATTTTGAGGAAGCTGTCTCCATAAAAGCCGACGAGAACAGCGGTGTCGCCTGGTTTTCCCCGGAAGAAGCGCTGAAGAAATCTACAGAACCATGGTTTGTAGAACATGTGTACTCCAAGCTGATTGAGAAAATGTAATGAAAGAAGCCAACAATTGTAATACTTATATGATACAAAGAAAGAGAAGAGAATATGAGTGAGAAAATTGTAGTTTGCCTTGAAAAAGGTGGCGCAAGAGATATGGCTGAAGCTTTTTCCAGGCGCACAAATACCCCAATCTCTGAAAAGCCGGGAGAGCACCTGACGGTGCTTTTTAATTCCAAAGGTGTTTCTTTAACCGGATATGGTCTGGCTTATCAGGGAGATTTCGAAAATATGCTTCACCGGGTGACCAACGGAAGATTACAGCATGAAATGCTGGTACGGGCTTCCAAATCAGAAAAGCCAGGGCGCAAGGCAATAGATGCCACAGCAGGTATGGGAGAGGATGGATTTCTTCTGGCAGCCCAGGGGTATGAGGTAACTCTGTATGAGCAGAATCCAGTGATCGCAGCCCTTCTTAAAGATGCCATTCGCCGTGCCAAGAAAAATATGGATCTGAAAGATATTGCCGGTCGTATGAAGGTGATCGAGGGAAACAGTGTAGAAGGTATGTCAAAGCTTCTTGATCCTGTAGACGTGATCTATCTGGATCCTATGTTTCCGGCAAGACAGAAATCCAGCCTGATCAACAAGAAACTTCAATTGATCCAGAAGCTGGAACCACCGTGTTCCGGGGAAAAGGATCTTTTTGATGCAGCTATCAGAGCAAATCCGGATAAGATCATCGTCAAGCGTCCGCTGAAAAGTGAATGTCTTGCCGACCGGGAGCCGTCTTATACATTGAAGGGGAAGGCAATACGATATGACTGCTATGTATTATAAAGTCAGACACTATCAATACAAAAATCGAATCGGAAATCTTAAGTCTGAAGCTGTAGGCGTGGTAAGCGGGGAAAAACATTTCCCCATATTTCCTGGAAATATGATTTTCAAGCCACTGACGAAATCCAAACCATTTTCCACGCCACTGTATGCTTATGCAGAGGTGTTCTGGTCAACGATCATTAATGAATATTTTATGCCTGCGCCCAGGTATGAACTGGCCATCTGTGAAGGGTATGAGGCAGTAAATGAAAAATATCTTGACTACGGAACGGCAGTACCCATGGCCTATAAAGAAGGGGAATCCCTTTTGAATCTTCTGGAGTTTTTCAGGAAATATCCGGATGAAAAGGTAGATATAGATAATTATGTAAACTATTGCCAGATGTTTTATGATTATAGAGATATTTTTGAAGCTGATTTTTTGCAGGAGCATCAGGAAATGGCGGAACAGCTTGCCATGCAGGTACTGATCTCTGTCCTGAAGGGAGACCAGAATTATCATTATGAAAATGTAGCATTTCTCTGTGATAAAGATGGCGGGATCATAAGTCTTGCACCTATGATCGATCATGAATTTTCTACGTATTTTATGTTTCCGGACGATATTTCCCGTCATGTATACTGGCTGATGGAATTAAGCAAATCCATCCGCGGATGGGAAGTCCGGCCTGGGGAATATGATAATTTCAAAGATCCGGAAGAACGGAAACTAATGGAAAAAAGTGCCACCTGTATTCATAAAAATCTCCTCTATATAAAAGAACATTATCCGCAGACAACGGAAGAATTTCTGGATAAAGCAGAAAAACTGAAAACAGCATTGACGGAAGCTTCAGAGGATTTTCTGATCCGGGGAAATACGGAATATCCGGACTGTGCGGATTCCAGTGCCTGGCTGATCGGAAAAGCCCGATACAAGGATAAAGATGAAGAGAAAGCCAGCGCTTATGAGGCGGAATTATACGGAAAGGGGAAAAAGCTTGATTTCCGGGACGTAAGTATCAGTGCAATAAATGAAATAAAAGCTGTGATCAGTCAGATGGAAGAAGTTTTGAGAAAGAGAGAATAAACAAATGGAACAAACAAAAACAATATTAAAAAAAACCTGGGTGGTGGCAGCGCTTGCCTGCGTCTGCTGTCTTCTCTGGGGGAGTGCGATCCCGCTGATCAAGACAGGATACCGTCTGATGCAGATGGATTCTGCAGATACGGCAAGTCAGATCGTTTTTGCAGGTGTGCGTTTTGCACTGGCAGGAATCCTTGTACTGATCTTTGCATCTTTGCGTGAACGCAAGGTTCTGCTTCCGGATCGAACTGTTCTGAAATATGCGGTGCCGGTATGTATGGCTCAGACGGTATGTCAGTATTTCTTCTTTTATATAGGTGTGGCACATACCTCCGGTGTAAAAGGCGCTATTATCACAGGTCTTGGGAATTTTATTGCGATCCTGCTGTCCTGCCTTGTTTTTCACAAGGAAAAAATGACCGGGCGAAAGATGCTTGGTTGCATCCTCGGTTTTGCCGGCGTGGTCGTGATCAATCTCATGGGAAATTCTCTGGATGCAGGTTTTAGGCTTACAGGAGAAGGATTTATTCTGATCGCGCAGTTTTCTTACGGAATGTCCACGGTGCTGATCAATATTTTTTCCAGAAAGGTATCTCCGGTGGTACTCAGCGGAACGCAGTTTACCATGGGCGGGATCATTCTGTTCCTGATCGGAAAAGGGATGGGAGGACATTTCGGAGTGGTAAATGCCGCCGGTATTGGAATCATCTTTTATCTGGCAATGGTGTCTGCAGTGGCCTATACACTGTGGTCAGTGCTGCTTGCCTGGAATGATGTATCCAGGGTAGCGATCTTTGGTTTTGTAAATCCTTTGTTCAGTGTGATCCTGTCTGCACTGGTTCTGGGAGAGGTACGTCAGGCATTTAATATGGGAAGTCTCATCGCACTGTTTCTTGTCTGTGTGGGAATTTATGTGGTAAATCAAAAAAAATCTTCATAAGTGGTATTGCAGTTATTGTTCCCAGGCAATATTTTTTGAAACGTGTTGCTGAGAACGGAGTGAACAGTAACGGTCGCAGAATGAACAGTAACGATGCCGGAGTTTTGAAATTGATTTCAATACGGCATTGTGTTAAAATAGCTCCATAAAAAGTGTGAACATAAAAATCCATGCCGGAATAACTGCAGGATCCGGAAGCAGATCCTGCACCGGACAGTAAGGAGGAAAAATATGGAATTTCAGAAACTGATCGAAGAGAGAAGGACCATCCGTAAATACAGCCCGGAGAGCAGGATCACAAAAGAAGATCTTCTTGCAGTGATCCGGGCCGCTCAGGAAGCACCCAGCTGGAAAAACTCCCAGACCGGAAGATATTATTGTGTAATGTCCGAAGAGATGGTGGAGAAGGTCAGCAGAGAATGTCTGCCGGAAATGAACCAGGCAAAAGCAGAGAATGCCTCCCTGATCGTTACAACTTTTGTACATAACCATGCCGGATTTCAGAAAGACGGAACACCAGATAATGAACTCGGAAACGGCTGGGGCTGCTATGATCTGGGACTTCAGAACGAGAATCTGATCCTGAAGGCAAAGGAGCTTGGATATGGAACCCTGATCATGGGACTTCGTGCCGGAGACAAGCTCCGTGAGATCCTTTCCATTCCGGAAACAGAAACGGTAGTGGCAGTGATCGCCATCGGAAAAGCAGCCGAAGAACCTGCAAGACCGAAACGTAAAGATGTGGAAGATATTGTGAGATTTTATTAAATAATAGAAGAAATGCCCGGTACATATCAAAATGTTCGGGCATTTTTTAATGGAAATTAAAGAGCAAAATGGTCTGAAAAGGATTGCCTGGAGGAGTGAATTCTGTTATCCTGTAAGAAAACAGCTGTGACAACATGGAAGGGTTTTGAAAAGCAGAGTTTGGGAGAAGCAAAAAAGCAATACAGTAAAAGCAAGGGAGGTTTTTAACCAATATGCAGATCATACATGAAAATGAATACGAAGAAATCATGAAAAATATCGTAACGCCATATCTTCTGTCTCACAGAAGGGAACTTTATGTACCGGGTGCGGATTATCCGTTTCGTAACGAAAGCAAACGGATCACAGGTAAGATCCATATGCTGCAGTATCTGTCTGATATTGATATGCCTAAAGGTGTGGTAGTCATCAGCCACGGATTCACAGAATCAGCAGTAAAATATGATGAAGTGGCCTATTATTTTCTTAAGGAAGGCTATCATGTATATATTCCGGAGCATTGCGGCCATGGCCGCAGCTATCGTCTTACCGCAGACCCGTCTCTGGTCCACATCGATACATGGAGAAGATATATCCGTGATTTTCTGAAAGCATGCCGCTACATAAAGAAAGCACATCCGGATCTGTCACTTAACTTGTATGCACATTCCATGGGTGGTGCCATCGGTGGTATTGCTGCAGCCTGGGAGCCGGACTGGTTTCACAAGGTGATCCTTTCTTCTCCGATGATCCGTCCTCTTACAGATAATGTTCCGTGGCCGGCAGCCACCGGCATAGCTCTGGAGAAATGCATTTTCGGAAAAGATGAGGAATATGTAGCTGGCCGAAAGCCTTACGATGGCAGCGGTTCTTTTGAGACAAGCTCCGCAACATCAAAACCAAGATACGAGCGATACAAAAATCTCCGTGCAGAACATAAGGAGCTCCAGACCTGGTCTCCATCCTACGGCTGGCTCTGGGCTTCTGCGGAAATGAGCTGGTATCTGCGTCTCTACGGATGGAAAAAATATACGGCACCAATGCTGCTCATCCAGGCCCAGACGGAAGATCTGGTGTCTGTCCGTGCCCTGAAAAATTTTGCCGGAAAGATCAATCGCCAGGGAAAAACAAGCTGTGATTATATCCATATGATCGGAACAAAGCATGAGATCTATGGAAGCAGAGGTAAGATCCTGGAGAAATACTGGGGATATATATTTACATTCCTGGACGATACGGAAAATGATATTGATCACAGATAAGTATTTTTACTACAGGTATATCACATATTTAACAACAGGATTGGCAGCTTTTATTCACTTTCTTTCTTTATCATAGTAAAATTATAAAGCTTTTCTCTTATACATTCGACAAAAAATGTGATATAATCTAACGAATCGTCTTTTTGTACAGACAAACGTACAATCCAAAAAGACAAAATTAAATAAGGGAAGGATTATAGAATGTTATCTGTTATTGAATCAGTGAATGCTGCCGTAAACAATTTTATCTGGGGCGTTCCTGCGATGATCTGTATTATTGGTGTAGGTCTTTATTTAAGTATCCGCACGAATTTTCTCCAGATTCGGAAATTTCCCTATGCCATCAGGGTCACTATCGGACGTATGCTTCGGAAAAGAGAAGCTTCCGATGGAAGTCTGACACCGTTTCAGGCTGTTTGTACGGCGTTAGCTGCTACCGTGGGAACGGGAAATATTGCAGGTGTGGCAGGTGCTATTGCCATCGGAGGACCGGGAGCCGTATTCTGGATGTGGATTTCCGCACTTCTTGGAATGTGTACAAAGTTTTCAGAAGTAACACTTGCGGTACATTTCCGCGAAACCAATGCCAACGGAGATCTGGTTGGAGGACCAATGTATTACATTAAGAATGGTCTAAAAAAACACTGGCACTGGCTGGCATATCTGTTTTCCGCTTTTGGTGTGCTTACTGTTTTCGGAACCGGAAATGCAACCCAGGTTAATACCATTACAACAGCTATTGATTCTGCACTGATCAATTACAATGTGATCGCTGCAGACAATACTTCTACGGTAAACCTTGTTATGGGGATCATCCTTGCGATTCTTGTGGCAATGATCCTGCTTGGCGGAATCAAAAGGATCGGCCAGGTTACAGAAAAGCTGGTACCGTTTATGGCATTGTTTTATATTATTCTTGCCGTCGGTGTAGTTATCATCAACTGGAAAAATGTTCCGGGTGTTTTCAGCGCTATCATCAGAGGCGCATTTAATCCGGCATCTGTGACAGGCGGCGTAGTAGGAAGCTTTTTCATGAGTATGAAAAAAGGTGTTTCCAGAGGTATTTTTTCCAATGAGGCAGGTCTTGGTACCGGTTCCATCGCACATGCCTGTGCAGACACCAGAAAACCTGTAAAACAGGGATTTTTCGGGATCTTTGAGGTATTCACGGACACGATCGTGATCTGTACGCTGACAGCGCTTGTCATCCTCTGCAGCGGGGTGCCGGTTGGTTATGGCGCAGCAGCAGGAGCGGAGCTTACCATCAGCGGGTTTACCCGGACATACGGAAACGGGGTTTCCATCTTTACAGCAGTTGCCATGTGCTGCTTCGCATTTTCCACTATCATTGGATGGGGACTTTACGGAGCCAGATGTGCGGAGTTCCTTTTTAAGGAAAAAGCTATCAGACCTTTTATGGTACTGTACTCTCTGGTAGCGATCATCGGCGCAACTGTTGACCTTGGACTTCTCTGGAGTATCGCAGAGACCTTCAACGGTCTGATGGCGATCCCTAACTTGATCGCAGTATTCTTGCTTTCCGGTGTGGTTGTAAAGCTTGTGAAGGAGTACTTCGCCGGAGAAGGAAAGAACGCCTGAAGGAGTTTTTGAAAAAAAAACTTGACTATCAAAACAAACAGAGTTAGAATTGATTTAACTCATTAAAGAGCTAACACATAACAGAAGTAAATTCCATGAAGGGAATCAGTAAAGACAGAGGAACCGTCTTCAGAGAGCTGTGACTGGTGTGATGCAGCGTCGGAACTGCCTTGAATATCATCCCTGAGAAGGAAAGCCGAAAGTTTCAGACAAGTAAGTAGGTTTTCACGGGTGCTTCCCGTTACAGAAGTCGCGTATGCCGGTACGTTGCAGAATCGTGCTTGTTTCAATGGAGAAACAGGGTGGTTGCGGAATTTTATATCCGTCCCTGAAAGGGGACGGATTTTTTTTATCCAAAACATTTTAAACCACGGGGTAAGGATCTGAAACCGGAAAAATATACAAAAGGGGAAAGAGTATGAAAGTGTACAAAAAACTCATGAACGCACTTGCAGCAGTAGAAAAAATCGTACTGGTCATTTCCACATTGCTGATCCTTGTGCTGACTGTGGGAAATGTATTTTCCCGTAAGGTCATCCATCGCTCATGGTCTTTTACAGAAGAGCTTGTTGTAGCGGTGTTTGTTCTCATCACACTTCTGGCAGCAGCACTTGCCTGCCGTGAAAAAGGAGGACTGGTAAGTCTGACACTGGTTACGGACCGTCTTCCGAAAAAACTGGAAAAACCATCTGTGATCCTGATCACGGTCCTGAGTATTGTTTTTTCCGCAATTTTATTTAAATATGGAATGGACAAAGTTCTTACACAGCTGGCAAACGGCAAGAGAACTTTCGTATTGAACTGGCCGGAGTGGATCTTCTGGTCCTTCGTGCCGATCGGAGCAGGCTGTATGATCCTTCATTTTATTGAGTACTGCCTGGACTTCTGCCTGAAAAAAGATGATGAAAAGGAGGACAAATAAATGATCAGTGCAATCTTATTTATCTCCTTCTTTGTTTTCCTGATCCTGGGACTTCCCATTGCGATCTGCTTAGGTCTGTCATCTGTATGTGCCATCCTTTATTCCGGTACATCTCTGACGATCGTAGCTACAAATATGTACTCCGGAATCAGTAAATTCCTGCTTCTTGCTATCCCGTTCTTTGTTCTGTCCGGAAACATTATGGCAAAAGCCGGTATTTCCAAACGACTGATCAACTTCGTAGATACCTGCGTAGGACATAAAAAGGGCGGTATCGCCATTGTATGTGTTATCGTAGCCTGCTTCTTCGGAGCGATCTCCGGTTCCGGTCCTGCAACGGTTGCGGCACTTGGAGCAGTTCTGATCCCGGCTATGGTTGAGCAGGGCGGTTTCTCCGCACCGTTTTCCACGGCATTGATGGCAACCTCCAGTTCCATCGCCATTGTCATACCGCCGAGTATCGCATTCGTTGTATACGCTTCCATCACAGGTGTATCTATTGCAGATATGTTTATGGCTGGTATCGTTCCGGGACTTCTGCTTGCCCTCCAGGAAACCTATGATCTTTCCGATGAACAGATCAAGCAGGGACTTTATAATGCCAGCGCGATCGGTTATCTTGCTATGCGCAATGCAACTGTCGCCGGAGCAGTCGGTGGATGTCAGGCAGAAGTCGGAATCGCATCTGCAATGGCGGCATCTGCAACCGTTGAACTGATGGGCGGATCCCCGGAACAATCCCTCGCCGCAGCATCTACTGTTCTTATGAATATGCTCGGTCTGGTCTGCGATCCGGTCGGCGGGCTGGTCGAATATCCTTGCCAGAACCGTAATGCTGCCGGTGTGGCAAATGCAACGATCGCTGCAGAGATCGCCCTTTCCGGAGTACGCCAGCTGATTCCATTCGATGAAATGCTGGAAGCGGTGTACACTGTAGGAAAGCGTCTTCCGGCAGAGCTTCGGGAGACAGCTCTCGGCGGATGCGCAACAACACCGTCTGCATGCGCAGCCTGCCATATGTGTGATTAAGCTGTGTAATGTTTTGCAAATATAGACCAGCACACACTGCTTACAATTTTACGATATAAAAAGCTTCTTTTTCAGAAACGGCCCTCCTGTTTTTCTGAAAAGAAGCTTTTTTGTTTACTTATTTTGATTTTCTCACTTACTATTATGACATCTCATAATAATGCGCATAAATTCCACCCTGCTCAAGCAATTCATCATGATTTCCCCGTTCAGCGATTCCATTATTTGCAACCACAAGAATCTCATCCGCATTGCGGATCGTAGAAAGCCGGTGTGCGATCGTGATCGTGGTCCGGTTCTTCGCAAGCTCTTCCAGGCTCTGCTGGATCCAGCGCTCACTCTCATTGTCAAGCGCACTGGTCGCCTCGTCCAAAATCAATATCGGCGGGTTCTTAAGAAATACTCTTGCAATTGAAATCCTCTGCTTCTGTCCACCCGACAGACGGGTTCCTCGTTCTCCTACAAAGCTGTCATATCCATCCGGCAAGGACATGATAAATTCATGGATATTTGCCTTCTTCGCCGCATCGATAATTTCTTCCATCGATGCCCCCGGTTTTCCATAAGCAATATTTTCCCTGATCGATCCACAGAACAGATAGACATCCTGCTGTACCAGTCCGATCTGGCTTCTCAGACTTTCCAGTGTCAGCTTTCTTACATCCTGCCCGTCGATCGTGATCACACCTCCGGTCACATCATAAAATCTTGGAAGCAGGGAACATATCGTCGTCTTTCCACTTCCCGACGGTCCCACAAGGGCAATGGATCTGCCAGCCGGGATCTTAAAAGATACCCGATCCAGTACCGGAGTATCATCATCGCTGTAATGGAAAGAAACATTTTTATATTCCACTTCCCCCTTTACGTTTTCAAGTGGCTCCGCATCCGGTGCATTTACAATCTCCGGCTCCGTCTCCACAACATCCAGAAAGCGCCGGAAACCGGAAAGACCTTTCTGCATCATCTCGGTAAGCTCCACAAGAATCTGGATCGGGCTGATAAAAATTCCGATGTAAAGCGCATACATGGCAAGATCAGCAGCTTCCATTTTCCCATGTGCGATCAGCCATCCGCCGAACACTAATGTGATCAGATACATCATTCCCTGGAAGAAAAGATTGCCACTCATAAAGCTTCCCATACAATGATAGTTTGCATCCTTGGATACCAGAAATCCTTCATTGCTTTTCTCGAATTTCTCCCGTTCAATCTTTTCATTTGCAAAAGACTGCACCACACGGATTCCCGCAAGTGTATCCTGCAGACTGGAATTGACATCCCCGATCTTTCTCCGGTTGTCCATAAAAGTCTCCTGCATCTGACGATTCTGCTTATAAGAAAAGATCAGCATAAATACAACCATCACAAGCAGCGGAATCGCCAGTCTCCAGTTAATAAGAAACAAAAATGTAAACGAACCAACGATTTTAATTACGGATATAAATAAATTCTCCGGTCCATGGTGCGCAAACTCGGAAATATCAAACAGATCCGACACCAGCTTGCTCATCATCTGTCCGGAATTATTCTGGTCATAATAAGAAAAAGAAAGTCTCTCATAATGATCAAATAACTTCTGGCGCATATCCCGTTCCATATGTGCCCCCATCATATGACCCTGATAACTGACATAATATTTACAAAATGTCTGTATGATATACATCACAAGCAACGCCAGTCCGATCGGCAGAAGTGCTCCAAGGATCTGTGACGGATCCTCTGTAAATAAAGTCTTTGTCAGTGATCTTAAAATCTGTGGAAATGCAAGATCCACCAGACTGATGATCGCCGCACAGATCAGATCCAGAAAGAATACTGTCCTGTACGGCGCATAATATTTTACAAATTTTTTCAGTGTATGCATCACTTTCTTTTGTGCAATGTCCGGATTCCCCGTTTTATCACACTTTACCTCCTTGTCCCCAAAATCACATATTATTATATCGGGAATCTTTCGTTATTTCCACCTTATTCTCAAATTACTTTGGGAATTTTCCTTCCTTCATCTTTTTATTCTGCTGTTTTTATGCTATGATAGGACAGATTGTTATGAGAGTAACTTATTTATTTCACTTGAAAGGGGTATTTCTATGAATTTTATAACAAAAAACTGGAAAGGCATCTTACTTTGTCTGGTCATCGCCGTTCCATGCTGGTTCCTCGGACAGACATTTCCGATCATCGGCGGACCGGTATTCGGTATCCTTGCCGGAATGATCATTACTTTATTATTAAAAGACAAATCCATGTTTCAGGACGGTATTACTTTTGTGTCAAAGAAGGTTCTTCAGTACGCTGTAATCCTTCTCGGTTTCGGACTGAATCTCTCCGTGATTCTGGAAACCGGAAAACAGTCACTGCCAATTATCGTAACAACGATTTCAACGTCCCTGATTATTGCATATCTGTTACATAAAGTTATGCATGTACCGGGAAATATTTCTACACTGGTTGGTGTCGGATCTTCCATCTGCGGAGGCTCTGCAATTGCCGCAACAGCACCGGTCATTGATGCGGATGATGAAGAAGTTGCACAGGCAATCTCTGTTATCTTCTTTTTCAACATGCTCGCCGCACTGTTCTTCCCATCACTTGGTGCACTGCTTGGATTCTCAACCAAAAGCGGGGAAGCCTTCGGTATCTTTGCCGGAACTGCGATCAACGATACCTCTTCCGTAACTGCAGCGGCTTCCACCTGGGATTCGCTCTACACTCTCGGTTCTGCCACACTGGATAAGGCAGTTACGGTCAAACTTACCAGAACGCTCGCAATCATCCCGATCACACTGGTTCTCGCATTTATCCGGACACGCAACTCCAAAGCCGAAGGAAAGAAAGTGGAATTTAAAAAGATTTTCCCGATGTTCATCCTCTACTTTGTTCTCGCTTCCGTGATCACAACGATCGCAACTTCAGCCGGCGTATCCGCAGATGTATTTACTCCGCTGAAGACACTCAGCAAGTTCTTCATCGTCCTCGCCATGAGTGCAGTCGGTCTGAATACGAATATCATCAAACTGATCAAAACCGGCGGCAAACCACTCGCTCTTGGTTTCTGCTGTTGGATCGGTATCACGATCGCCAGTCTTTCCATGCAGCATGTGCTTGGAATCTGGTAAATGAAAATCTTTTCCGTATTTTAAAAGCCTTGCATAAAGCAGGGCTTTTTCTATAATACATCTTGCCGATGCCAGCAAGCTGTTCCTCTTATTATCCTTATATCTTACACAATTACTTCCAAAATCCTTTTCCCTTGATACTCCAAGTTCTGGATTCCGCGCTTCTTATTTTTATTAAAATTGAAACTTAACAGATATCCCCTGTCCTGTTTATAGTATTCCAGATATTCAAACAGCTGCTCTTCCCCTCGCATATGGTATTCGTTTCCACGCCAGATTTTAGGTTCAATAATAAACTGCCTCCCTTTATAGTCAATGATAATCTCTGTACATCTGTTGTCTCTCGTTCTTGCTTCGATATAATAGTTTCCAGATCCATCTGAAACATTCCCGACACAATAAACTGATTACGATTTGATGCTGTCTCCATATACATCTTATTATTCACAGCCATTTCTGCCACTCTTTCATCAACCAGCTGACAGATTCTTGAAACAAGATATGGATAGCCAGATGTATAATCATACAACAATTCTGCAACATCATTTATGTTCATTCCGGTATGATAATCTTCTTCATATTCATCTAACATAGCCGCTATCTGCTCTGCACTGAAACTCATATCTACCAGAAAATCAACTGCTATATTCCATGGACTGTTATATTTCGACTCTTCCTGTGGATGTAATTTTAATTTCAGCGTCTTAATATCATAAACTCCGGCAAGAATAACCGACTGGAATGTCTGATCTTTTCCCTGCTGCCATTT
>OGPN01001401.1_pt1 | contig 15709 bp, 16 predicted proteins | sample 1552941 | NCBI WGS metagenome assembly OGPN01 (sample SAMEA2580220, study PRJEB22360) | human gut metagenome | biome: human gut; feature: human-associated habitat; material: faeces | place: Denmark | collected 2008/2010
CAAGCGAATCAAAGGTGGGGGGGAAAGGAAGTAGAGAAACCCCCGCCGTAAAGATGTGGCTCAATTATATATTGCTTACCGGAATCAGCGTAGTGTGGCCCGTAAAGCGAAAACCCGGGATATTTTTTTGGAAATCATAGAGACGAAATCGAATGAGGTGACCCGGGAAAATGCCAATATGAATGCGGATACGCCTGCCGGGATGATGATGAAATTTTCCAGTGAAACGACAAAGCCGTTTGTCGACGATTATTTGTTGGTAGAAGAAGTAAAAAATGCCGTTCGGCAAGGATATCTGCACATACACGATAAAGATTATTATCCGACCAAAAGTCTCACCTGCGTACAGCATCCCTTGGATAAGATCCTGAAAAACGGATTCTATGTCGGTCATGGTGAATCCCGTCCGGCAAAACGGATCGAGACGGCTAGCATCCTCGGTTGCATTTCGCTCGAGACGGCTCAGAATGAAATGCATGGCGGACAGGCGATTCCGGCTTTTGATTTTTATCTGGCACCTTATGTGCGGAATAGTTTTATCGAAGAGGTGAAAGTATTGGAAGAGATTACCGGCGAAGATTACAAACACCTGTACCATTTTCCCATCAAAGATTATGTCCGGATTGAGCTGGACGGTTTGAGCGGGGATGAGCGGGTTTTACAACATGCGATCAACCGGACGGTAAGTCGTGTACATCAGTCTATGGAGGCTTTTATCCATAATATGAATACCATTCATAGCCGGGGAGGCAATCAGGTTGTTTTCAGTTCTGTCAATTACGGTACGGATACTTCTGCCGAAGGCCGTTGTATTATTCGGGAAATGCTGACCTCTACCTATCGGGGAGTGGGAAGCGGAGGTACGGCTATCTTTCCGATTCAGATCTGGAAAAAGAAACGGGGCGTGAATTATTTACCTCAGGATCCCAATTACGACTTATATGTTTTTGCTTGTAAAGTCAGTGCCCGGCGTTTTTTTCCCAACTTCATCAACCTGGACGCTACTTTTAACCGGCATGAATTGTGGAAAGCCGACGATCCGGAGCGTTTTCGCTATGAGACGGCTACCATGGGATGCCGGACCCGGGTTTTTGAAAACCGCTTCGGAGAGAAGACTTCCATCGGTAGGGGAAATCTTTCTTTCTCGACGATAAACATTGTACGTCTGGCTATCGAATGTATGGATATTTCCGAACGGGAAGAAAGAATCCGGACATTTTTCTCGAAATTGGACGAACTCCTTGAGTTGACGGCTTTGCAATTACATCGTCGGTTTGAGTTTCAGAAAACTGCCCGGGCAAAGCAATTCCCTCTCTTAATGAGTTCTCTGTGGGTAGGAGCGGAGAAGTTGAAACCTGAAGATACGATAGAGAGTGTTATAAATCAAGGGACACTGGGGATCGGTTTTATCGGTTTGGCCGAATGTTTGGTCGCGTTGACAGGTAAGCACCATGCAGAAGATCCGGCTGCACAGCAGTTAGGGATCCGAATTATAACCCGTTTCCGGGATAAAGCGAATGAATTTTCGGAGCGCTGGCAGCACAATTATAGTGTATTGGCTACTCCTGCCGAAGGATTGAGCGGGAGATTCACTCAGAAGGATAAAAAGAGTTTCGGAATCATCCCGGGAGTGACCGACCGGGAATATTACACGAACTCGAATCATGTGCCTGTCTATTATCGATGCAGTGCCCGGCATAAAGCAGAAATAGAAGCTCCTTACCATGATCTGACCCGCGGAGGGCATATCTTCTATGTAGAGATCGATGGAGATGCAACCCACAATCCGGATGCGATTATGTCGGTGGTAGACATGATGGACCGCTATAATATGGGGTATTGTTCTGTCAATCACAACCGTAACCGCTGTATGGATTGTGGACATGAAGACGCGACCGACGGTTTGGAAGAATGCCCCAATTGCGGAGGACATCATATCGATCGCCTGCAACGGATTACCGGATATCTGGTCGGTACGACAAATCGCTGGAATCAGGCGAAACTGGCTGAATTGAATGATCGGGTCAGACATAATTAGTTTAGCGATGAACCTGTTTTTATTGGATATTATCGAAGATACCGTGGTAGATGGTCCGGGATTCCGGACCTCTCTCTATGCGGCAGGATGCCGGCATCATTGCCCCGGTTGTCATAATCCCCAATCCTGGGAACGTGAGCATGGGCATGCGGTCGGAGTAGAAGAGGTGGCCGAACGCTTGCTGACCGATCCTTTTTCAAATATTACTTTTAGTGGGGGAGACCCTTTGGAGCAAGTCGAAGCATTTACTGAATTGGCTAAGTTGATTAAAAACAAAAGCAAAAAGAATATTTGGTGTTATACCGGTTATCGCTACGAAGAGGTGTGCCGGTCTGCCCGGTTGGCACAAATCTTGCCTTATATCGATGTTTTGGTAGATGGACGTTTTAATCAGCATTTGCGGGATACCGATTTGCTTTTCAGGGGAAGTAGCAATCAACGGCTGATCGATGTTCCTGAATCCCTCTTGAAAGGGAAAATACAACTTTACGATTACTCACCTTATCCTGTTATTGCCGTATAGGGCTTCAATCGTTTTCAATGCGATTTCCTGTTTTTGTATAAATATGCTCTTTCTTGTATAAATATGCCTGTGTCTTGTTGTTTAATAGATTGATATACAGATATAAACAAAACATGTTGAAAATATTTTATGCCAAGAAAATGCCGAAAACAATTCGTAATTTTGGCGGCGTTAAATCATAAATCAAAATCATAAATCTAAAGTCAATATGGGATTTGTTACGAAAGAGAAATTTCTCTCTAAAGATTTTTTTATAACCTATGCCTGGTTGTTGGGCGGATGTTTTGTTTTTGCCCTGGGGGCGGTGATGTTTGCTGAGCCTTATGGGTTTGCTCCCGGAGGAACTTACGGATTGTCTATGGTATTTCACCATTTGTGGGGGTGGGAGACTGAAATTGCAGCCCTGTGTATGGACGTTCCTTTACTCTTGTTGGGAATTTACTTTTTGGGAGGTATGTTCGGGGTAAAAACCATTATCTGTACGTTCGCTATTCCGGCATTTATGCGTCTCATCCACTATTTATACGGCTATGATGCCTTGTTGGAGCCCGGTATTACGGATCGTACGTTACTGAACGAACAGTTGTTGTCCGCTATTTTCGGAGGAATTGTTTATGGTATCGGGATCGGTATGATCTTTAAGGCACGGGCAACTTCCGGAGGATCCGATATCATTTCTATGATTTTGAATAAATATACCCACATATCGCTTGGAACTTTGGTGATTATTGTCGACTGTACCATTACGTTGTCGACGGTTGTTGCTTTCGGTGACTGGCGTTTACCGATGTATTCCTGGATTATCGTATTTATCGAAGGAAAAGTGATCGATCTGGTAATCGACGGTGCTGCTGTACATAAGACCCTGATGATTGTCACTGATAAGTTAGATCCGGTGAAGGATGTTATTATCAAGGATATCAACCGGGGAGCTACCTTATTGCCGGCTGTCGGTATGTATCGGGGAGAAAGCCGCAATATGATCTACACCATCCTCACACGTCGTGAAATGATGATTTTACGGCATCGGATTGCAGAAATCGACCCCGAAGCCTTTATCAACGTAATCGATTCGAAAGAAATTCTGGGACGCGGCTTTAAACCGCTGAAAGAAAGTTGAAACTATTTTACTGCCACTTAGGCAGATTGTCGGTTGTGGTTAAGGAAGAGAATTTTTGAATAGGGTCTGTGCAGTTGCTTTGCGCAGACCCTATTGAGTTTTCGGATTAATACATATCGGTAATATCCCAGACAAAAGCCCGGATACCGTTTTCTTTGTTTACTTCATCCAACGCTTTGACGTATTTCAGAATCAGGGGCACCATTTCTTCTTCGACGATGGTAATGGTGGCGGAGTTCATTTCCGGCCAGGTATGAGATCCCATACGAGGTTCTCCGGTTTCTGTTCCTGCTCCGTTAACCAGAGGCCATTGCGTAAATCCTTTGATCTGTAATTGATCGAGGAGAAAAGCTACTCGCTCTGTCAGGGCTTGGTTGTATGTTATGAATACTGCTTTCTTTATATTTGATTTTGATTTTTGATTTACAATTTCAGACTTTAATATCGGTCTGAAACTGTAAATCTGCATTATCGATTACTTTTTGGGTAGATCTTTTTCAGGATCGAAGTCTTTCATAAATTTAAATTCTTTGGCCAGTGCCTTTTTCTTGTCACGGCTACCGCTTTTGTCCATAGCAGCGTATACGGCCGGGACGATGATCATCGTAATGATGGTGGAGAAAACCATACCACCGATTACTGCGATACCCATAGGCCGCCAGGTTTCGGAACCTTCACCTGCACTGATCGCCATCGGTACCATACCCAGAATCGTAGTCAAAGAGGTCATCAATACCGGACGCAGACGGGAACGACAAGCTTGTGCAATAGCATCGTACAAGCGAATACCTCTTTCACGCATCAGGTTGATAAAGTCGATCAACACAATACCGTTCTTCGTCACGATACCGACCAACATAATAGCACCCAAGGCAGCCACGATACTCAAGGTGGTGTTCGTGAGCAACAGGGCCAGAATTACTCCTGTGAATGCAAACGGAATGGCCAACATGATAATGAACGGCATCTTGAAAGATTCGAACTGAGCGGCCATCACAATGTATACCAACATCAGGGACAACAGTAACAGCCAGATCAAAGAACTGAAGGATTCCTGCTGGTCTTCGTAGTTACCACCGATGTAAAGACTGACATCCTGAGGTACATCTTCCAGATTGTCGATAATCTGTTGTGATGCCTGTGCGATATCTCCTAAAGCTACGCCAGCTGCCGGAGTGATAGACACTTTCAGGATACGCTGTTTGCTTTTACGCTCGATATTTGGCGGTGAGAAGTACTCTTTGATTTCACCCAATTCTTTCAGACGTATTTTTTCGCCGTGGCCGTCTATGATCAGGATATTTTCGATCTCCGTCAGAGAAGAACGGTATTTCTCATCCAGGCGGACGATGATGTCGTATTCTTCTCCGTCTTCTTTGAATTTACTGTTACGGAAACCGTAGATCCGGTTACGGACATAAGAACCGACTTCTGAAGTGGTCAAACCATGACGAGCCAGTTTATCCTGATCTAAAGCAATCTGGAGTTCGGCTTTATCGTCGTCCCGGCTGATTTTGATATCTTCGGCTCCCGGGATCTGACGGGCTTTCACTGCGATATCCTGAGCCAAACGGGTGGTTGTGTTGAAATCGTGACCCATAATTTCGATATCGACAGAGTTGCTACCCATAGAACCACCGCTGGATGAGGTACTGACTGTATATTGCAGTACATCCGGGAAACTCTTCAAGATAGAACGAACCTGGTCGGCAATGACGAAAATACTCCGTTCACGGTCTTTAATATCTACGGTACGTAAACGCATATTCAGGATATTGTTACCGGTACTGTTCATCATAGAAGCGAAGGAAGCTTCTTCTTCACTACCGTACGACAAGTTGATGATCGTAATTTCCGGTATATCTGCCCGGATCATTGAGTCGATCTGTAAAGCGACTCTTTTCGTCTCTTCTACCCGTTGACCGGATTGCATTTTTGCATATACAGTCATATTGCTCTGGTCGTTCTGCGGCATAAAGTCGGTTTTGATAAAACGCGTAAGGCTGCAAGACCCCAGGAAGATGGCAGTCATGAAACAAATGACGAATGTTTTATGATGCAGTACCCAACGGATCAGTCTTTCATAACCTGAATCCAGCCTATCCAATTGCCGGGATACGAAATTGTAAAAGCTGAACTTGCTGTTACTGGTCTTTTCCTGTATCCGCATTAATTGTGAACAAAGCATAGGAGTCAGAGAAATAGCCGTCAGTGTCGAGGTACATACGGTGATACAAACGATCCATCCCAACTGTTTGAACAAGATTCCGGTCATTCCGGTTACCAGGGTCAGCGGGAAGAACACAGCTACGGTTACCAGTGTGGTGACGATTACAGACAACCATACTTCATTCGTTCCGTATTTGGCTGCTTCACGTGGCCGGCTTCCCCGGTCGATATGTTTCGTTACGTTTTCCAACACTACGATGGCATCGTCTACCACCATACCGATTGCAATAGAGAGGGAGGACAGTGAAATTACGTTCAGAGACTCACCCGTTGCAAACAAATAGATGAAGGCGACAATCAGTGAGATCGGGATGGTCAGAGCAATGATAAAGGTGGCCCTCCATCGTCCTAAGAACAGAAATACGACCAATACCACAAAGATCGAAGCGTACATCAATGTTTCCTGCAGGTTGTTGATCGACTTTACGATAAAGTCCGAGTTATCCGAAATGATTTGGAAGTTGATGTCCGAAGGCAATTCTTTCATTGCCAATTCCAGTTGCTTTTTCGCTTCTTTAGCTACGGCAACGGCATTGGCGTCGGTTTGTTTGGTGATCATCAGTACACCACCGCGTCCCCGGTTGATCGTTTGTTCCAGTGTGATGTCTTTGATCGTATCCCGCACGACAGCAACATCATGCAAATAGATGGTTTTATTGTTTTGAGTACCGAGTACGATATTTTTGATCTGGTCGCTTTCCTCGAATTCACCCTCTATACGCAAAGCATAGTCCATCAGCCCCATTTTCACATTACCGGAAGAAACATCCTTGTTCTCTGCCAGAATTTTGTTACCGATCTGTTCGAGAGTCAGGTTGTAAGCATCCAGTTTATTCGGGTCTAAATCGACATAAACCACACGTTCCGGTGCTCCGGCAACGATCACAGAAGCTACACCGTCTACCCGGTTCAAACGGGTGATCAGTTTGTCATCCAGAATCTTGTCTATACCGGGATAAGATTGGTCGGCCGTGACGGCATAAATCAGGATCGGCATCATAGACGTGTTGAAACGCATAATGGTCGGTCGGTCGATATCGTCCGGCAAATTTTGCATTGCTTTATCGACAGCGTCACGTACGTCGTTGGATGCTTCGTCCAGATTGGCTTCCCATTCGAACTCCAGAGAGATTACTCCTAAGTTGTCATAGGACGTAGAGGTCATCTCTTTCAGATTATCTACGGAGTTCAATTGATCTTCCAGGATTTTGGTTACATTTTCCTCAATATCCGAAGCATTCGCTCCCGGATAAGTTGCCATCACTGTGAGGTAGGGCGGGTCCATCTTAGGGTATTGGTCCACCGGCAACTGTATATAAGAGGCAACACCTAATACCATAATGGCGATAAATACCATTAATGTGGAAATAGGCTTGTTGACCGCTGTATTGTATATACTCATATTCTTACTATTTATTTGATGTATTTATCTTATTGAGTGATAGTAATGGGTGAACCGTCGATAACACGTCCCTGACCGACAACGATCAATTCGTCTCCTTCCTGGATTTCGTCGCTGATCAATTCGATCTTATCTTCAAAACGCTTCCCTAAATTCACGGATACTCTTTTGGCTTTACCGTCTTTGTTGATGAATACGTAGCGGTCATTCGCACCCTGAAGTTTCAACACAGCGATAGCAGGAACAACAACGGTTTCGGTATTTCCGATAAAGAAATTGATGGTTCCGTACATACCGGGACGTAATGCTTCGTCATCGTTCGGAATCTTCACTTCAACGGTGAAAGTTCTCGAAGCCGGATCGATCGTCGGATAAACGATACTTACCTGTCCTTCGAATATCCGGTCGGGGTAAAGGCTACTTTTCAATTCTACTTTCGTGCCTTTCTTTACCGATAAGAAATATTGTTCCGAAAGATTTACGTAGGCTTTCAGGGGATTGATTTTTTCAATTGCAATGATCGATGGTTTGGAAGCACCACCGAAAGCAGCTCCTGTATATACTTCTCCGTTTTCGAAATATTTTCCGGTCACTACTCCGTTGAAAGGAGCCAACATCCGGGTATTTTCTTTCAGGAAGTCTACGTTCGATTTAGCTACCTCATATTGGGTCACTGCAGCATCGTAGGCTTGCTTACTGATACTCTGAGTTTCATTCAGCATTTTAGCCCGGTTGTATTCGGTTTCCAGATTTTTTAACTGGACTTCGGCTTGTTGCAGATTCGTCCGGTCCATTTCGACTAATAATTGTCCTTTTTTAATCCGGTCCCCAACTTCTACATAGATTTTTTCAATACGTCCGGTAGCTGCAGGTGCATAATACACTTGCTCGTCTGCCTGTAAATTTGCTGTGTAGTCCAGGGTACGGGCAATGTTTTCTTTTTCCAGTTTTTGAACTTTCACCGGGATAGCTTCAACTACGCTGGTATCTTTGTCAGAATCTTTCTTTCCTGAACAACCGGCTAATACAGCAATCGCGAGGGTAGATAAAATTACGTTCTTTATCATTGTTTTCAATATTTAATTTGTTTCTTTTTCAATTACAGAGCTAAAAGATCGCTTTCCGACTATTCACTCCTGATTATTTTAGCTCGTTATACAGTTTCTCCAGTTGAGTTTGTGCCTGTAATAATGTTAAACAAGCCGAAGTATAGTTGTTTTCTGCGGTCAGGTAATTATTGTTGGCCTGGGTCAGATCTAAACTGGATACGGCTCCGGCATTGTATTTATACTGGTAATTTTCCAGCACTTTCCGGGCAACCTGAATATTCTCACTTTGCAGGTTATAATCTTCCAAAGCATTTTTCAGGGCGAATTTATATTGCTCTTCCTGTAAGTTCAATTGATCCGCCAATAAACTCTTGTTCAGCGTGGTTTGTTCCAGCGTGATTTTCTCCTGATCGAGCTGCGCTTTACGTTGCAGACCTGAAAAAATAGGAATACTCATCGTAATGGTAGCTGAATGTTTCGGACTGAAATCCAAGCTAGGTTTCAGGATTTTATAGGTGTAACCGTAGTTTGCAGAGATCGTCGGTGAATAAGCCCATTTTTTCAATCCTACCATTTTCTTTTGTAATTCCTCCTGGGTCTCCATCAGTTTGTATTGGGCATTCTGGTTGATATCGAATTCCTGGCCGGCCAGTTTCAGGAAATTACCGACTTCCAGAAAATTATCCAGTTGATCGGCCAGGGTGATCGGAGTCCCGGCTTGTAAACCCAGTTGCAGGCGCAGTAAATTATAGTTTACGTCTACTGTCCGTTGCATAGCCAGAAGGCTGTTTTTCAACTGTCCGACAGTGATGCGGATCTGATCGACGTCTGTCGGCTCGGCAGTACCTGCTGCCAGCATATTTTCGGTATGACGCTGTATCTGGCTCATATTTTCCAGGTTCTGCTTTACGATTTCCATCAGGCGTTCGCTCACCAGGATGGTATAATACGAATTATAAACCGTTTCTTTAATATCCAATTCGGTTACATCCACTTGCTGAGAAGCAATCAGTTTAGCAATCTTACTGGTTTGTATTCCCAATATCCATTCACCACTGAATAGCAGTTGGTTAACGGTAACCCCGACGCTCGACTGGTCTTTCAGTACGGTAGACGATTCCGATCCAGGGAAACTCATCTTATATCTGAAATTGGTGCTATAGTTCAGATCGCCGTTGATTTGAGGCAAACCTTGAGAAATGGCTTCTGTCACCATTTTATTTCTCAATTCGATATTCATTTGGGATGCCTGTAGTTCTTTGTTGTGCTCTACGGCAAAATTTACCGCTTGTTCTAGCGTCAGACGCTGGGGATCATTCGGTGTGGTCTGGGCTTGCAGCAAACACGGAATGAGAATCGCAACAAAAATGATTAATACTCCTCTTTTCATTCTCTTTAATTATTAGATTTTTGATTTTGATTATACACGTTTATATCCCGAAATTCAGCTAAACAGCATAGCTCTCCTGGGAAAGTTAGATCTGTTCTTTTTCATGGCTTAGTTGTTTTTTCATGAGGTTTATTATAAAGTAAATGTTCCAATTCATGCATCCCTTGGGGAGTCGCGAAACTGCGGATAATATTTTCTACAATCGTAGAGACGATCGTAGAAATCGGATATTTCAATTCACTGATCATTTCCGGCTCACCGATGAGAGACATTTGCTTTACAAACAGGTAGACCTGGATCTCACGATTGATATCAGACCGGAAATAACCATCCCGTATCCCTTTGTCGATCACTTCGTTAAATAAATTTTGGATAAAAATCTGATCTTTGTTATTTACTCGTTGATAAACATCCGGATGGTATTTCTTTAAATCGAATAAATTCGCCGGCATCCTGCTGTTGAAGCTCCGGATGATATGGTCTCTGATCGTCAACATGATCTCTACAGAATTATGTTGTTTCAGTTCTTCGATATCCTTCTGTGTACGGTAATTATTTCTACGGTGCATCATGATCTGTTCGACAAGATCGTCTTTATTACTGAAATATTGGTATAAAGTTTTTTTCGAGATCTTGAGATGCGAACAGATATCGTCCATTGAAGTACTTCTTAAGCCATATTTTAAAAATAACTCAGAAATATTTTCTAATAGTTCTTCTCTTGCCCGATTAAATTCGCTTTCTGTCATGATAAAATTAAATTTGCACATGAAAACGTTTTGAATATATATCATTTCCATGGGACGCAAAAGTACAAATATTGTGCCAAAGCGTGATTGTAATGTAGTTAAAATACTGTGAAATATAATAAATAGAAAAAACCTTTTACTTTTTACCTTTTACCTTTTATCTTTTTCCTTTTTACCTCTTACCTTTGTACTATGATTGATCAAGCGACGATACAGAAGATTTTCGATGCTGCAGATATTTACGAAGTGATTTCCGACTTTGTAAGTCTGAAGAAGAGAGGGGTGAATTATGTGGGCTGTTGTCCTTTTCATAATGAAAAAACAGGTTCTTTTACGGTCTCTCCGTCGAAGGGTATTTATAAATGCTTCGGATGCGGGAAAGGCGGGAATGCGGTGAATTTCATTATGGAACACGAACAATTGTCTTATGTCGAGGCTCTGCGTTGGCTGGCGGCTAAATATAATATTATTATCGAAGAAAAAGAGCTTTCGGAACACGAAAAGCAAGAGAAGAGCGAGCGGGAAAGTATGCTGATCGTGACCAATTATGCCGAAGAATTTTTCGTACAGCAATTGTTGCATACCGATGAAGGGAAATCGGTGGGGTTGGGGTATTTTCGTCGTCGGGGATTGGATGATCGGACGATCGAGAAATTCGGTTTGGGGTATTGTCCCGAAGCTTGGGACGGTTTCACGAAAGCAGCTTTAGAAAAAGGATATAAAAAAGAGTTTTTGGTAAAAACGGGACTGACCATAGAATCGGAACGCGGACTGTTCGATCGTTTCCGTGCCAGGGTGATGTTCCCGATTCGTGATTTGGCCGGTAAGATCATTGCTTTCGGTGGCCGGATTATGACCAACGATAAGAAAAGTGCCAAATACCTCAACTCTCCGGAGTCTGAGATTTACCACAAGAGCCGTACGCTGTACGGGATCTATTTTGCCAAGAAAAGTATTGTACAGCACAATCGTTGTTATTTGGTAGAGGGATATCTCGATGTGATCTCTTTTCACCAAAAGGGGATAGAAAATACCGTGGCTTCTTCGGGTACTTCTCTGACGATCGAACAAATCCGTCTGATCCGCCGTTTGACCCCGAATGTAACGATCATCTATGACGGTGATGCTGCGGGAATAAAAGCGTCTCTACGCGGGATCGACCTGGTACTCGAAGAGGGATTGAATGTCCGTGTCGTGTCCTTGCCCGACGGCGAGGACCCCGATTCCTATGCGCAGGCGCATACTGCCGAAGAAGTGTTGGAGTATATCTCCGGGCATGAAACGGATTTTATTCATTTCAAGACAAAATTATTGTTGACACAAGCGGGTAGTGATCCGATAGAAAGAGCGAAGTTGATTACAGATATCGTCAGGAGTATTTCGTTGATTCCCGATACGATCACCCGTTCGGTATATGTTCAGGAGACAGCGAACCAAATGAAGGTGGAAGAAAAGCTCCTTTACAATGAGATCGCCCGTATCCGGAAAGAAAAAGTCGGCGATCCGACCCCTTTGCCCTATAAATCGCCCACTCAACAGCCCCCTCGGGTGACTCTGACTCCGGCCAAGACTGTTCAGGTGACGCCTTGCGACACCGAAGAAATGGTGTTGGTGCGTTATTTGTTGCTCTTCGGAGGACAGGAGCTTTACGAAGAAGAGCGTGACGGGATGCCTTATTCGGTTACTGTCGGGGAATATATCATTCACGAACTGGCTGAGGACGAACTGGAAATGTTGAATCCCCGTTTGAGAGAAATTCAGAATGAATACCGGAAGAATTATCGGAATCCCGGATTTATCCCTTCTAAGTATTTTATCGGCAACCCGGATGTGTCGATTTGTGAACTTGTCGCGGATATTCTGAGCGAACCCTATGAATTGAGTAAACTTTGGACCCTGAAAGATTCCTCGATGCGGACCGAAGAGATGATGCTCGACGAACTATTGCCTAAAATTGTAGATAATTATAAGATGCGCCGGGTAGAAATCCTTTGCCGCGAGGCTGACGAGAAGATTCTGGAATTTCAAAATGCAGGCGATATGGAACGGCTTGTCGAATGGATTAAGAAAAAGAATGCTATGATTAAAGTCCGCTCCAGAATCAATGAGAAATTGAAAAGGACGATTTAGCAAAACAACTGTGGTTGATCCAGGGACATTCCTAAAATATTAGGAAATTAGTCGACTGATTCATGTGTAAATTATTGCGAATTAGTTGACTTTTTTATCTTTAGGTAGGGATATTTACTGAATATCCCGATCTATCGATTTACTTTTTTACCAAAAAAATTATGATTAATAGAAACGCCATCTGTACTGGAAGATACGTTACGAAATTCCCAATTAAATTCTCCTGTGTGATTATCTAAAGCATATAACCAATCATATTCATAATTACCATTATTTTCTCCAATTACACCTAATCCATTTGCACCATTATGGTGTCCCCATACCTCATCATGAATCATAAAAGACCAAAAGAAAATGGAAATATTTACATGTGTTATAGATTTTATGTTAGCAGTGCCACTTTGGAAATAACAATGACTATTAGCTGCCATTGAAGCTAACAATACATTTCTTTCTGTTGTTCCTCCATCTTCGCTTGAAGTTTTTAAACGTGGGGAAAGAATATTTAAATTATTTGTCGTATTATGTTTTGTGAATATATAACTTGTGTGAGAAGCTGAATATGTAGTTGGGAATGGATATTGCAAATTTATTTCAAGTGAATCATTTTCTGCTTGCTCTATAACTTTATTTACATCTATGAGATTTGCCAATAAATCTTCGTAGGCTTCCTGGCATACTTTTAATGAATCTATAGCAAAACAGTTATTTTTTGTAAAGATAAGCTTGTTATTTATTGCTTTAACATATTCTTTTTTGGCCAGTCAAATAGAGTCTTTGGAATCTGAACTTGCAGACCTGGCTTCGTCAGAGTTTGACAGGCAGATTAAACTTCTTACATCCATCAAAGAAATTGGTATCACTTTGGCTACGGCCTTGATTGTCGCTACCGGAGGATTCTCCTATTTCGATAACGCAAAGCAAATTTCCCGTTTTATCGGAATATGCCCGACATACCAGCAATCCGGAACATCCGTGCACATCAAAGGTGGGATAAACCGTAACGGGGATGTGAGCCTGCGTTCACTGCTATATGTCGCCTCGTGGTCGGCATTACGTGGTAACACAACCTGTAAAGAGTGCTACACACGATTGAAAGCCAACGGAAACCTTCCAAGGTGGCTCTTATTACTGTTGCAAACAAGCTCGTCAGGCAAGCATTTGCCGTAATCAAATCAGACTCTCCTTATGTGGATGGATTTGTATCTACCCGGCAAACAAAATAGCTTATGGTGGAGTTTTTTCTCTCATTTTACTTGCAGATTAATATAGTTCGTTACTTATTCGTCTCCGGTGACCGGAATTGTCGACCCGGTCACTTCCACCGGTCAGTGAAGGAAAGCCTTAACGGACCGGTCCAGGCGAACCGGTCTGACGATATAAAAAACGGAAGCGGAATAGAAAGAAAAAATAAACCTAGAATCAAATCGGCCTATAAAGTCTATAAAGTTCATAAAATGCATCGACCGGCGTTCTTTCCCGATCATTTAAAATCACCGAACAAATGTCTCAAAGCTATCAGCGGGTGATAAAATAACATTCTCGGACCGGCATAGCGCATCACCTGCCGCATTTTCTGCCGCATACCGGGTTTATAGCAATGTATTTTACAATGTTTACACGAAGTTTTACGTTCTCCAAACGGACAATGCTCCAAACGGGCATGCGCATACTCCAACAAAGCCCGGCACTCCTCGCACAAACAATCGTTCCCTTCCTGCTTCCGGCAATACAAACGGACCATCATCCCGACCACTCTTTTTTCTCTTTCAATCCGGGACATATCCATCTACAAATTTCCGATATTGTTTTTCAACTTCCTGCAAGAGCTTTAAAGGACATTTCGATCGTTTATCAAAAAACGAAACCGTTACCGTCAACCCTTCCTTTTTTTTCACCTTGCTCCAATTACCTATAATCTGTCCGCCATATAAAATCACCGGATAAAACGTCCCCCACCTGTTAAAAGCTTTCGAATGGTGCTTTTCCGGAATAACGGGAGTCCGGTCTTTATAGCTCACCAAATACTCATCGAAAGGAGGAAGCAATTGGATCAGATCTCTATTTTCCGTTTTCCGACAAGCTGCAAACACCCAAAACGCCTGTCCTTCAAAATGTTCTTCAACTAGAAGTTCTTTAATCGAACCGATCGCCTGTTGGGCTTCTGTCACCGTCAGTCCCGACCACCAGACGAAATCTTTTAGAGTAGCAGGAGAATGACTACGAAAATAATTGACAACCAGACGCGCCAAAGCTTCTTCCCTGGGCAAGGAGGAGGCAGGGGCCACCTGTTCATCCAGCAAAGCATAACCGGGCTTTCCATTCTTATCCGCACCGCTACATACAATCCCTTCCATTTCGGCCCGGAGCACATAACGTCTTACCCGATCGCCGGTAACAGGGACACCGGCATGCCCCAACTCCATTTCTATCTCTTCACGCGTGAGGCAGTTTCCTCCGGACAGCATCTTACCGATCAAATCATTACACTGAGTATATTGATTTTCTGAAATGTCCAGTCCACTGGCTTTCACCCAGGAATCGATCACCTTTTTGAGCCGGGAAGAAGTGAGTTGCAACATCCAGCGTAAATCTTTTCCGGCAACATAATGCCAGGTAGGACGCATAATGTGAGTCCGCACAATTTCCCCTTTCGCCAGGGCCTCATTTACTTGCGCAATCGTAGCCGACTTCAAACGCAGCCCGACAGCCCATTTCGACATGGTATAATCTTGTGCCTGCATGGCTCCCATCCAACCGACCAAATCGGCAGGATGCCCGAATTCAGGTTCTGCCAACTGATGGCATGCCATCCGAATATCTGTCAATGTACCCATTTTATCCGATCTTTACCGCCGCAAGTTGGCAAAATTGTCTGAGAATAATGCATATTCAAATCATAATTTTCCGGCAAATTTACCGAAGTCATCACTGAAATCACTATTTTTAAAACAAAAGATTTTCGTAAAAATGCCAGGCCGATCATGCTACGCTGTGGACCGATGACATATTCGTAGGTTTATTTTTTCTTTCTATTCCGGTTCCGGGTTTTGTGCCGTCAGACCGGTTCGCCTGGAAC
>OGPN01001409.1_pt1 | contig 15637 bp, 9 predicted proteins | sample 1552941 | NCBI WGS metagenome assembly OGPN01 (sample SAMEA2580220, study PRJEB22360) | human gut metagenome | biome: human gut; feature: human-associated habitat; material: faeces | place: Denmark | collected 2008/2010
AGAGATCCGACACGAACTGATCCGTATTGACCATCTTTACCGACATCTGCTTGGCATATTTGTTTGCAAATTTCTTTTTTTTCTTATCGCTGATGAAATGTGCCTTGTTCGACAGGTGGACGGCATGAACAGAATCATGAGCGGGAAAAGCTCCAGTCTGCCGGCGAGCATGTCAAAAATCAGCACAAGTTTGGAAAACCAGGAATACACCGAAAAATTACAGGTAGGTCCCACCACATCAAATCCCGGTCCGATATTGTTAAAGCACGCAGCAACCGCAGACACATTTGTTGTCATGGACAGTCCATCAATAGAAATCAAAAGAAAACTTCCGACTAAAATCACACCGTAAGCCGCCAGATAGGTATTTGTATTATTTAATACATCCTCCCCGATCCGGTTTCCATTCATGCGCACAACTTCCACACGCTGCGGGCTTAAAATTCTGCGGATATTTCTGCGCAGGTTTTTCAGAATCAGAAGAAGTCTTCCCATCTTAAGCCCTCCTGCCGTACTGCCTGCACAGGCACCGACAAACATCAGGCACAGCAACAGTGCTTTCGAAAATCCGGGCCACAAATCAAAGTCCGTGCTTGCAAACCCGGTCGTCGTCATGATAGAGGAAACCTGAAATGCCGCATGGCGGATCGTCTCTTCCCAGGAGCCGTACAGTCCCCGGATATTGAACGTAATTAAAAGAATACTGACCACAAATATGATGATATACAGCCGCAGTTCCTGATCTTTGAGCACTTCCTTTACATGCCGGACTAAAAGCAGATAATAACAGCTGAAGTTGATTCCAAACAAAAACATGAAGACCGTACATACATTCTGTATATATGGGCTGTATCCTGCAATACTGTCATTCCGGATTCCGAATCCACCTGTGCCGGCCGTTCCAAAAGCGGTACATACGGCATCAAAAACCGGCATTTTTCCCAACAGGAGAAACAGGAAATTGATGAATGTCAGCACCATGTATATGACGTACAAAATTCTTGCTGTTGTACGCATTTTCGGCACCAGCTTGTTCACATTCGGTCCCGGACTCTCCGCACGCAGCAGATGCATGGTATACCCTTTGCCTCTCTCTCCGTTCGGAGAAAGTGCCAGAAGAAATACAAGTACCCCCATGCCGCCCAGCCAGTGGCTGAAACTCCGCCAGTACATAATTCCTGGAGAAAGTGCTTCCACATCTCCCAAAATCGAAGAACCTGTGGTTGTAAATCCCGATACAATTTCAAACAGGGCATCGACAAAGTTTGGAATTTCCCTGGAAAAAACAAATGGCAGACACCCGAAAAAACTGATTGCAATCCAGCTTCCGGCTACGCAGACCATCCCTTCCCTCGCAAAAAAACGACGGGTGGAATTTCTGCAAAAATAATACATTAAGGCACCAACTCCGGCAGTGATCAAAATGGACAGCCCAAACCCATAAACTGCTGCCCGGCTTCCGGTATACAGACTGATCAAAAGTGCCGGAACCATAAACCCTGCTTCCACAATTAAGATCTGGGAAAGAAATTTTCCCATCATTTTATAATTCATAGCATCCTCACTCGAAAATATCATTCAGCTGCAAAAGTGTCATCCCGCCCTTTGCAACGATAATCACGGAATTTCCAGCCTCATACATGGAATCTCCGTTTGGAATCTCCGTTTTACTTCCATGGCTGATACATGCGATCAGTATATTGCGTTTCAGGCGGATATTACGCAATGGTTCCCCGATATGTTTTGTGTCGGCATCTACGACAAACTCCAATGCCTCTGCCTGTCCTTCTGCAATATTGTGCAGTGTCAGTGCTGCACCTGTTGTATTCTGCATGGCACGGACATAACGGACAATCGTATTGCAGCAGAGTTCTTTCGGGCAGATCACACTGCCAAGTCCCAGACTGTCCTGCATACTGTTATTTTCCATATGACCGACTTTCGTGATCACCTGTGGCACTCCACAGGTCTGCGCATACAGCGAAATAATCATATTCATTTCATCCATGCCGGTCATGGTTACAACGGCGTCACAATCATGGATGCCTTCACTTTCAAGCAGAAACTGACTGCTGGCATCCCCGTGTATGATACATACTTCCGGTGGAAGTTTGCCGGATAATTCTTCACAGCGCGCTTCATCCTGCTCAATCAGCAGCACACTGACACCTTCTTTTGCCAGCCAGGTCGACAGATAATAACCGATTCTTCCGCCACCGCAGATAATTACACGCTTTGCCTTGTGCGTGATAATGCCAAGATTGCGCAGAAGCTGTGTCAGCATCTCAGCAGTTGCCGTAATAAACAGATGATCCCCCTCCCGGAGAATAAAATGTCCGGATGGAATCTCCACAACCCCTCCGCGGCTCACTGCGCAGACAAGCACCTTGCATTTGACAACATTTTCCAGATTCATCAGTGCCACATCGCAGAGTTTACTTCCTTTTTGAATCCGCAGCTCCACGATTTCCACACGGCTTTTTGCAAATGTTTCCCTCTGCAGGAAGCCCGGATAGCGGATCAGCCGTTCAATCTCGCGCGCCGCCTGTTTTTCCGGATTCACCATAAGCGAAAGGGAATAGACATCCCGCATGGTAAAAATCTGCTTGCCGTATTCGGGATTACGGATTCTTGCAATGGTGTGAATTCTCGGATTCAGACCATGGGCAGTCATACCACAGAGCAGATTGACTTCATCCGAACTGGTGGCTGCAATGAGCAGATCCGCCTTTTTCACATCCGCACTCTCCAACACGCGCATGGAGGCACAGTTTCCCTGTACCCCCATAACATCGTAACGCTCCACACTCGAATCCAGCACACGCTGGTTCGAATCGATCAAAGTCAGGTCGTGTCCTGCCGCAGCAAGTTTCTGCGTCAGCGTGAGTCCGACCTTGCCATCACCGGCGATTATTATTTTCACAGATTTGTCCTCCGTTTATATTCTGTATTTAGACGTCCCACATTATAGCATATGGCATATAGAAATACAACCGAGGAGTTTTTGGTCTTTACTGCTTCTTATCCTCCTGATATTCCTCAAAACTGAGAATTACTTTAAACAGATCGCCGTCCATCTGCACCGCAAGATTTCCATGCATCAGCTCGGTCAGGCTTTTTGCGATAGAAAGCCCCAGTCCGTGTCCTTCCGTATTCCGGGAACTGTCTCCACGGACAAATCTTCCGAAAAGTTCCTCGCTGGTCATTTTCAGTCGATCCTTCGAAATATTGCGGAAGGTCATAATCACCATTCCGTGAAATTTTTCCAACGTAATATACACACGTGTTCCCGGCTGTGCATACTTACATATATTTCCCATCAGGTTGTCAATGATCCGCCACAAATGTCTGCCATCCACATAGATTTCAACGGGTGGTTGCGGACATTCTACAACCATCTCCAGCTGATTTGCCTCTGCCTTTTCTGAAAATTCCCCGACAATCTGTGTCAGAACGACCGTTGCATCACATACTTCCGGATTCACCGGAAGATTTCCAGTAGATGCTTTGGATGCCTCCATCAGATCCTCAATCAGTTTTTTCAGACGGTTGGACTGTCGGTCAAGCACCTCAATGTACTCCCGCATTGTTTCACTCTCTGTCGGCTCCTTTTTGATCAGATCCACATAGTTGATAATGGAAGTAAGCGGTGTTTTAATATCATGGGAGACATTGGTGATCAGTTCGGTACGAAACCGCTCACTCTTCATTTTTTCTTCTACCGCCGCTGCAACTCCGGTCTGTACATTATTTAAATTTTCCGCATGTGTGCGCAGCTCATACATCATTTTTTCTGTATGGATCGGATGCGAATAATCACCTTTTGCAATCCGTTCCCCTCCGTCGAATATCTGTCGAAACTGCACCACAATCTTTAACAGTACGCCGTATTCCACAACTTTCCAGAGGAGATAGACCATGATAATTCCGCCATCCGCTCCGGCACACAGTAAAAGAAATGCTTCTATGAGGAAGACCACAAGAAATACAGCTGTGACTTTTACCGTCATAGACAGATTGGTCAAAAGCGCCAGTCTGATTTCATGCAGTTCTCTTTTTATCTGGCGAAACGGGTTTAAAAGCAGACGCAAAAGCGTATAATGCCAGAATTTTCCTGCACGGATTCTTACAATGATACTGATCACATATTCATACACAATCAGTTCTGCCAATGCAAACGCAATTGTAAAAAATGAAATACAGAATACGATTCCTGCATTTTGCATAAGCAGATCTCCCATATAAAGGCATACCATACCGCAGCCCAAAAACGCAAGTCCTGAGATTCCTGTATAAATACCAAATGGTATACGGTCAATCCATCGAATCTGTACCGTATCAGAACCACGTTTCCATCCTGCCGATGCAAATAGAATGCCAAGAGAAAACACCCACACAAGAACACTCAAAAGCAACCACAATCCCGAAATTTCCCGCACCTGTACCACAACGCCTGCAAGTGTGTGTGCTTTCTGGAAAAACTGTGTTTTCCCGGAATCAATCACAATATGGGTTTCACCTCCGACTTCCGGTGAAAACAAAGAGGATACCGTAGCAGTGATTCCCTTCAGGGAATCCGCTACCGTAAGATAAAGCGTATATTCCGTTGCTTCTTTCTCCTGATGTGGATTATAATAAATACGACCCTGTTGATCTTCGTATGCAAATGAAAAATCCTGCCACTGGAATACCTTTGCTTTCGCATAGGTATCCGCAATGGATTCCTGCCGGATCGGGTAAATCCCATCCTTTTTTGACCATAAGTAACCTGCCTCTAACCCATCAAAATCAAACCGCAGCTCGGATGATTTTAAATACGGTTCGAGCTTACCTTTTTTCAGCTGTTCTCCATTTTCCGCGCAATATCTGCCACCATCGTCCGATTCCCGGTAAGTATATTCCACATACGGTTCAAGATCCGACTCCTCTGGAACCGCGTAAAAAGAAAAGGAATTGATCCGAAACAGGGTATCGCCCGCATAACAATAAATCACACCATTATCATAGATAAAATGATCCACCTGCGTATAATGCTTGACTTTTTGCATGTACTGTCCCCTGTTTCTTCCAAGCAGCATATCCCAGAAAGAACGATCATTGGTATGAAACTCATTTTCATCTGTAAATTTCAGCCAGGCAAGTGCGGTTTCCTTATTTAAAGAGGTACCCGTGTAATTTCCACAGACAAGTTCGGTTTCTTTTCCATTCGGCTTGTTTTTTACAAGTGAATAAACGATATTTCCGTCATCAAATTTTTTCAGGGCATCTGCTTCGTCCTGTTCTTTTGAAATGCCGGTAACCGCATCCCCCATCCAATACGCATAGCTTCTAAGCAGCTCCGTATCCAGTGTTTTTTCAATGTCTTTCTGTGAGCCCTGCAAATCACTGTTCATGCCTAATGTAACTGTCACCACACTGGTCACGCCCACCAAAAATCCACTTACAATCGCAAGTACCATAGCCAGTAATCTGATGCCCTGCGATGATTTCCAGTTTTTGGACACATATTCCGGCTTTTTGGATTTTTTATCCTTTTTCTCATTCATTTTCTACATCCTCCATCTTGTATCCCCGTCCCCATACGACTTTTAAATAGCGTGGCTCCGCAGGATTATATTCGAGTTTTTCCCGAAGGTGCCGGATATGTACGGCTACCGTGTTTTCGACGCCGCACGGGCTGCCCTTCCACACGGCCTCATAAATCTGTTTCGGTGAATATACTTCCCCCGGATGTTCCATCAGAAGTTTTAAAATATCGTACTCTGTTCTGGTCAGACTGACAGGTTCTCCGTCCAGAGTGACTTCCTTTAATTTATCATCCAGCTCGATGCCGCCGGCGGACAGTTTTGTCCTCACCTTCTGTCCGCTTCCAAGCAGCATATACCGCCGGATCTGGGATTTCACTCTCGCCTGCAGTTCCACCGGATTGAATGGTTTCGTCACATAATCGTCCGCGCCCACGGTAAGTCCGAGTACCTTATCGGTATCCTCACTTTTGGCCGTTAGTAAGATCACCGGAACATTGGAAATTTCACGGATTTTGCACATCGCTTCTATCCCGTCCATTTCCGGCATCATAATATCCATCAGAACCAGCTGGATATCCTCCCGGTTTATAATTTTTAAGGCTTCCTTTCCGTTATAAGCCGAAAACACCTGGTATCCTTCACTTTTTAAATAAATCTGCAAAGCAGAAACAATATCCTTTTCATCGTCACAAACTAAAACATTATACATAAAAAAACCGCCACCTCGTATTCATGATTAATCATAGATACATTGTAGCGGTTTTTTTCTTAATTTCCAATGGGGCAAACCTTTAAGGTTTGCTTAAAATCAGGAATTATTCTTATTTTGATATCTTTTCTTCTTTTAGCCATGCATCAACGCTCTCATACAGACGCTGCATTCCATCTTCAACAACCAGCTTGGAGGTAGCCACATTCACGCGCAAAAATCCTTCGCCTCCCCTGCCATACTGATTGCCTCCGCTGACATACAGACCGCTGGTTTTGCGGATAAATTTTACAAACTGCCGGCCACTCTCCGTGATTTTGCGGCAGCCACATGAGGTAAGTAGCATCTCCTGCAACCGGATGGATGAGTGGAATTTTCTCCTGCAGAAATTCCGTCACATACTGCTTGTTCTTTTCCACATATTCCCGCAGTTCATCAAGCCATTCTTCCCCATATTGGAAAGCGGCAATCGTTGCCTGAATTGCAAAAGCGTTCGGTTCTGCTACTTCGTCGGTGTTGAGCTGTCTCCACATTCTGTGATGCAGAATCGAGTTTTCTGCATAGACGGCAGCCGTCTGCAGCCCTGCCAGATTAAATGTCTTCGTCGGCGCAATGCAGGTAACACTGATGTCCCTGCAGGTATCATCCACAGAGGCAAACGGAATGTATTCTGTACCGGGTTTTGTCAGATCACAGTGAATTTCATCCGAGACAACAATGACATCATACTGCTTACATAATGCCCCGATCCGCGCCAGCGTCTCACAATCCCAGATGTTTCCTGCCGGATTCTGCGGATTACACAAAATCATAAGCGTCGTCTGCGGATCTGCCAGCTGCTGTTCAAGTTTTTCCCAGTCTACACGATATTCTTTTCCATCATAAAGCAGTTCGTTTTCCACGACATTTCTTCCGTTATTACGAATGGAATTAAAGAAATTATTATAGACAGGTGTCTGAATCAGCACATTTTCTGCCGGAGTCGTCAGTTTTCGGACAGCAGAAGAAAGTGCAGGGATTACTCCCGTTGTAAAGATCAGCTTCTTTGGGTCCATCCGAAAATGATGACGCTTTTCCCACCAGTTTACATAGCTGTCCGCCCATTCGTCCGGGATGACAGAATATCCATATACCCCGTGCGCCACGCGCTGTACCAGTGCCTCCTGCACTTCCGTCTCAAAATCCATATCCGCCACCCACATCGGGAGCTCTTTGCGATCCACATCCCACTTGAGGGAATTTGTGCCTCTGCGGTTTGGTATTTTATCAAAATTATATTTCATAATCATCAGGTCTCCTTTTTCTGTCTCTCTATAATGCCTTATCATACCACTTCTGCATCATTTCTTCAATCATTGCAGTACCATCAGAAACGGAAAAAGAAGGGAAAAAATACCTCTTTTTCCGGTATTTTTTCCCTTCTTTTGTAAACAATCACCGGGCTGCAGCAGTCTGTTTTCAGCCTTCGGTCTTTGTTGTGCTCTCTTTGGACTTATAATAATCCTCAAACTTCTGATTTGCCGCATCCAATGTCTTCTGGCAGATGTCCGGAAGGTCTTTGCCCCATGCACCGGTTGCCTGCTTGAATCCCTTCTGCATGGCAGTCTGCATCTTCTTCATCTTTTCCACATCATCTCCGGCAAGGGCACTTGCAAAATCAAATAATCTCTCTGATGTCTGCTTTACTCCGTAATAGCCATCTTCGGAGATATCCTTCTGCGCCTGTGCCTTTGTTGCTGCATCAACCGTGAAATCCCCTTTTGCAAGAAACTTCCATATATCATCGCTGTTTGTTCCGTTTGCAACAGAAGAAGTAGCTGCCTGACCGGTCATCATTTTCTGCACAATGCTGATCAGCTGTTGCTGTCTGGACTGTGTATCCGCTTTCATCTGCTGTACGAGTGCTGCACGATCCTCAGCGCTCATCTTATTAATCGAATAGGTTGCTTTCTTATTGTCCTTGCTGCTGTCTGATTTATCATAGACTACACCGCTCTCATTTTTTTCTTCCGTCTTTGCCGTGGAGTCCTTCTTTGCAGCCGTCTCATTTTTGGTCACCGCATCGTTTTTATAGGATGCGTATACCTCTGTCTGCGTGTTTAACAAACCTGTTGTGTTTACACCCATACTCTCATCCTCCTTGAATTCTACCGGTCAATTCCATTTGTTTCCGGTTAAACTATGTTGGTATCTACTATAGATATCGGTTCTTTTCACAGAATCTTTATAGTTTGCTTTATTTTTGTTTCACAGTGACACGATAGGTCTTTCCAACGGCAGATTTTGTTCTGGCCTTCACCATCACATAGAGTTTCTGCCCCTTTGCAGCTTTTACGGTAAACTTCTGTCCGGTCTGTGCATAATCTTCCTGTCTGACCAGCTTCTTTTTCTGATTATATACACACACATTCCAGTATCCGCTGTCAGGAAGGCTTACCTGCATGGTCACCTTTCCCTTCTTTGCAGCCTTATATACAAAATAATCTTTATCCTTTACCGCATAATTATTCGCACTACAGGTCTTATTCTTTTTTACAGTTGTAGCTGTGGCAAAAGAATCATTGTATTCCTGTTCCCAGTTATCAGCCTTGTACTGATTGACTGTCACCGTGTATTCGTGTCCGCACGCATAATCATTGATATTCCGTTCTACCTTCAGGTAAATCTCTTTGCCTTTCCGGAAACCGAGCTTTGCAGTGGAAATCTGCAGATCATCCTCTGTTTCCACGGTCTGAAGCAGCTTCTTTTTCTCATCATATACGGAAAGTTTCCAGTACTGATTGTTTCCACCGTCCGCATTTGTAAATTTGAAATTGAAATATCCACTGCCCGTGGCAACGTAGCGGTAGTAATCCACATCTTTTTTGCTGTTGATACTTCCATGCAGTGTCTTTCCGGCGGTAAGATCCGTGGCAAGTGCCATGATATCGTTGGATTCCTTTTCCCAGCCTTCCGTTGCATAGTAATTGGAACGGATCCTGTACTGGTTTCCAACGCCGTAGCAGGTGACTTTCACATACACTTTTGCTCCCACCGGAAGGACATATTTACCGGAGGATACGGTTCTTGTATTGGTATCTTTCTGCAGTTCATTCATATTTTCATCATACAGATACAGATTCCAGAGTGCGGAAGATCCCTCCCCCTGAAAATCATATGTGAAATATCCATTTTCCGGAATGGTATACTCATACCAGTCCACATCCGAAGCTTTGTAGGAACTTCCATTGATCCAGGTGCCGTTCTGCAGACTTGTCGCTGCCGCCGGTGTATCGTTGTCTTCCTGTTCCCACTGTGCACTCTCCGTTGTTTTCACCTGAAGGGAATACTGATAATCCTGTGTCAGCTGATAATCTAAAATGGTAATATCCGTAGATTTCACACGCTCAACTTTGATATATACGCTTTTGCCCGGTCTGAGGTTATAAATTCTTGATGTATAATTGGATGCCAGAGGTTTTGTTTCCAGTTCCTGATTTCCATTGTCCGCATCATATACGGAAAAATTCCACTTTCCTTTTCCGCTTGTCTGTGCAAGATTTACAGTAAAATATCCGGCTTTTTCCGCAGTATATTTATAAAAGTGAACATTATTGGAAGTAGACAGCGTATCATACACCACCGTATCTGACTTCAGCACCTCTGCTTTGGTGTAGCTGCTGTATGTGCCAGTCGGTGTCTGATTGGTGGAAATGGATACATTGTCCGCTTTTACCGCCACCGGTGCCGCTGTAAAAACACAGCAGCATGCCAGCAGCAATGCCAGACCTCTTTTTTTCATGTTATGATTCATACGCATATTCCCTCTTTTACAGAGCTTTGATACGCTCCAGTGCCTTTACGGTGTTTTCATAATTTCCAAATGCCGTCAGTCGGAAATATCCTTCTCCGCTCGGTCCGAAACCGGATCCCGGAGTACCAACAACATTTGCATTCTCCAGCAGATAATCAAAGAACTCCCAGGAAGTCATCTGATCCGGAGTCTTTAACCAGATGTATGGTGCATTTACACCACCAAATACGGTATATCCGGCATCCTTTAATCCTTCCTTAATGGTCTTTGCATTCTTCATATAGTAAGCAACCTGCTCCTTTAACTGTGCTTTTCCTTCCTCAGAATATACAGCCTCACCGGCACGCTGCACAATGTACGGAGCACCGTTGAATTTGGTTCCGTGACGTCTTGCCCACATGTCGTGCAAAGAAACTTCCCCGCACTTTAAATCCTTCGGAACTACGGTATATCCAAGACGAACACCGGTAAATCCTGCATTCTTTGAGAAACTGTGCAGCTCAATGGCGCAGGTTCTTGCACCCTTGCACTCATAAATGGAATGTGCCACATTGTCCTCACTGATATAAGCTTCATAAGCGGCATCATAAATGATTACGGCGCCAACTTTATTGGCATAGTCCACCCATTCCTGCAACTGATCCTTTGTAAGCGTTGTTCCGGTCGGGTTATTCGGCAGACACAGATAGATTATGTCCGGTGTCTTCTTAGGAAACTCCGGTACAAAATGATTTTCTGCTGTACATGGCATGTAAATGACATCGCTCCATGTGCCGGTCTCCTTGTCGTAAGTACCGGTTCTTCCAGCCATAACGTTGGAATCCACATAAACTGGGTATACCGGATCACAGACCGCAATCTTGTTATCCTGTCCGAAAATCTCCTGAATATTTCCGGAGTCACTCTTTGCCCCGTCAGATACAAAGATTTCATCTGCAGCAACCTCGCAGCCTCTTGCTGCATAATCGTTCTCTGCAATTGCCTTGCGCAGAAATTCATATCCCAGATCCGGTGCATAACCGTGGAATGTCTCGGCATGTCCCATCTCATCTACCGCTTTATGCATAGCCTCAATGATTGCAGGAGCCAGTGGCTGTGTAACATCACCGATTCCCAGACGGATAATGTTCTTGTCCGGATTTGCTTCCTGATATGCATTTACTTTTTTTGCAATTGTGCTGAATAAATAGCTGCCCGGCAGCTTCTGATAATTCTCATTTACATGAAACATAATTTCGTTCTCCTTCTCTAATTTTCCATCAGTATCACTTTAACATTTTCTTCTTTTAATGTAAAGACCAGCCAAAAAGCCAGATAAGATCCCTACCCTTCCTGCAGAAGACTTAAGATCATCTGTGCCACCTCGACCAGACCGGTTCCATTGTCCATACTTCTTTTCTGAATATATTTATGTGCTTCCTCTTCCGTAAAAGAGTTTCGTGCCATAAGGAGTTCCTTTGCCTTGCGAATGATCTGCTGATCCTCCTGCGAACGGTGTTTCGGCTGCTGCCGCATTCTCCTTCTGCGCCTCTGGATATCTCCCTCCATCATTTCAATTGTCTGCAACAGTTCATGCACTTTCATCGGCATGGAAAGACAGACCAGATTGCTTACCTCTCTCTCCTGAATGGAAGACGGAGAAGCGATCAAAAGCATCTGAAACTCCGGTGGCAGATAATCGTGAATTTCCATATACATCATATCCATAAACCGGCATCCGCAGATCAGTATTCCACACTCCAGATTGTTTACGCTTGCCAGTGCCTGCGCACCGGTGGTACAGACTGCCTGCACGGAATACCCACTCTGTGTCAATATTTTTTTTATGCCCGCTGCCACTTCCGGTTTCGAAAAGGCAATTACAATGTTACTCACGATCCGATCTCCCGTTAAATCTTATACAGATACTCTTCGATCTCCCAGCCGGTTACCTGTGTACGGTACTGCATCCATTCTGCCTCTTTTGCCTCGATCAGTTTGCTGCTGATATGTTCTCCAAGCACTTCTTTTATAAAAGCATCTTTCTGCAATTCACAGATGGCTGCATGAAGATCGGCCGGAAGCGACTCGATTCCTCTGCTTGCTTTTTCTTCCTCCTTCAGTTCATAGACATTTTCCGGCACTTCTTCCGGTGGCTCAATTTTATTTCTGATACCGTCAGACATACCGCAAGGGCCAGATACGGATTGGCTGCCGGGTCCGGGCTGCGCAGTTCCACACGGGTTTCCTCTCCCCGGGAAGCAGGAATACGGATGAGCGGGCTTCGGTTTGTCGCAGACCATGCAATATAACATGGTGCCTCGTATCCAGGTACCAGCCGTTTATAGGAATTTACCAGCGGATTCATGATAGGAGTCACACCTTTCATGTGCTTCATGATACCGCCAATAAAATAATAGGCTTCTTTACTCAGGCCCATTTTTCCATCCGGATCGTGGAAAATATTATGTCCGTCTTTGGACAGGGACATATTGATATGCATTCCGGAACCATTAATCCCGTATTTCGGCTTCGGCATAAAGCTTGCAAACAGACCGTGCCGCTTGGCAATTGTCTTAACCGCCAGTTTGAATGTCATGATATTATCTGCCGTCTGCAGTGCCTCATCATACTTAAAGTCAATCTCATGCTGTGCGGGTGCTACCTCATGGTGGGAAGCTTCGATCTCATACCCCATATCTTCAAGTGTCAGCACCATATCACGTCTGGCATTTTCTCCCAGGTCTACCGGACCGAGATCAAAATATCCGGCTTTTTCGTGGGAAAGTGTTGTCGGCTGGCCATTCTCATCCTGATGAAACAGGAAAAACTCACACTCCGGTCCTACATTAAATGTATATCCAAGTTTTTTTGCTTCCTCAATCTGACGTTTTAAGATATAACGGGAGTCCCCCGTAAACGGTGTTTTGTCTGCACAGTAAATATCACAGATAATACGTGCTACTTTTCCCTGCTGCGGGCGCCATGGGAAAATGGTAAATGTGTCCAGATCCGGATACAGATACATGTCTGACTCCTCAATCCGTACAAATCCCTCAATGGAAGAACCGTCAAACATACACTTGTTATTCAATGCTTTCTCCAGCTGACTGGATGTAATTGCTACATTCTTTAATGTTCCGAAAATATCCGTAAACTGCAGACGGATGAATTCCACATCCTCTTCTTCCACAATTCTGAAAATATCTTCCTTGGTATATCTGCTCATATACTTTTCTCCTTTTCTGCGTTACATTTGCTGATATATGTTAATACCTGTTCATAAGACATCGGACCGCCAAACAGATCCAGCGCACTTCCAATGGTGACGTTCAGCCGGTTTCTTCCAAGCTGTGAAATTTCTTCCAGATCTTTAAAACTGTGAACGCCTCCAGCATAGGTGATCGGAATTTTTCCCCAGTCTCCCAGAAACTGTGCCAGGGGTTTTTCAATTCCACCGGATTTTCCTTCCACATCCACGGCATGCACCAGAAACTCGCTGCACCGGGAACTCAGTTTTTCCAGAAGTTCATTCGTCACACGCTCTGTGGTAAATTTCTGCCACCGGTCGGTTACAATATAATAGCCCGGTTCTTCTGCATCTGCCCGGTATCTGCACGACAGATCAAGTACCAGATGTTCCTTTCCCACGGCCTGTTCCAGCCGGTTCAGACAATCATAGTCAATCCGTCCGTCCCGGAAAACAAACGAAGTCACAATCACTGCAGATGCGCCAGCTTCCAGAAATTCGGACGCATTGGCATCGGTAATTCCTCCGCCGACCTGCAATCCCCCCGGATAGGCACGCAGAGCCGCCAGCGCCTGATTTTTGGTTTCCTCATAATAAGGGCTGTCTTTTGCATTCAGTAAAATGATATGTCCGCCACAGATCCCCCGGCTCTGATACATCCGTGCATAAAACGGTGCATCCTGCCCGGAGACAAAATTTTCACTTGCCTGATCTCCGGCATCCCGCAGACTGCTTCCGACAATCTGTTTTACCTTTCCGTTGTGAATATCAATACATGGTCTGAATTCCATCCGATTTTGTCCTCTTTTCAAAAAATGGGCATAGAAAGACCCTGCTGAGGCCCCCTTGCCCTTATTGTTGTATATCTTCACTGTTTATGCTGTTTCTCCGCTATCATAACATAATTTCGACTTGACAGCAATCCATTATTTTGCTATCATCATTAAAATTGTTATTGTACATAATAGGTGTTTTGGACGATAGCAGATTTTACACAAAATCACATACAAACTACATATAATAGAAGAAAGCGAGGATTTTAGAAAATGGGAACTATTATCGGCGAAGGAATTACATTTGATGACGTTCTTCTGGTTCCTCAGTATTCTGAGGTTACACCAAACCTGATCGATCTGAAGACTCATCTGACAAAGAAGATCGTACTGAACATTCCTATGATGAGTGCAGCCATGGATACCGTTACGGAGTCAAAAATGGCGATTGCAATGGCAAGACAGGGTGGTATCGGAATCATTCATAAAAACATGTCCATTGAAGCACAGGCAGATGAGGTCGATAAGGTAAAGCGTTCGGAAAACGGTGTTATCACAGACCCATTTTTCTTATCTCCAGACAATACATTACAGGATGCTGACAACCTGATGGCAAAGTTCCGTATCTCCGGTGTTCCGATCACAGAGAACGGTCGTCTGGTCGGCATCATCACGAACCGTGACTTAAAGTTCGAAACCGATTTCACAAAGAAAATCAGTGAATCTATGACCTCCGAAGGTCTGATCACCGCTCCGGAAGGAATTACCTTAGAAGAAGCCAAAAAGATTCTTGCAAAAGCCAGAAAAGAAAAACTTCCGATTGTTGACAAGGATTTCAACTTAAAAGGTCTGATCACCATCAAAGATATTGAAAAACAGATCAAGTATCCGCTTTCTGCAAAGGATGATCAGGGACGTCTTCTCTGCGGTGCCGGTGTCGGTATCACCGGAAACATGATGGAGCGTGTCGATGCCCTGGTTGCTGCCCATGTCGATGTCATCGTTGTCGATTCCGCACACGGTCATTCCAAAAACATTCTGGAAGCCGTAAAGAACCGTACTTTTCCCTGTGAAGTCTTTGAACGCAAGCATCTGCATTCTATGAGCGCCTGGCAGGGAAATTCTCATGATGATGCCTGGTTAGAGACGCTGGAGCGGGCCGGTGCAATCAGTAAATATACATATCTCTCCGCCGAATACGGCCTCGGTGCGATTCAGCATCAGGATCCTTATCCGGAAAGCAACCCGGATGATGCCGTCTATGCCCACCATCAGCAGGTGGAATGGAGCCTGGTGCTTCCGGCAAAGGACGAAGACCGCAATACGAAGATCTTTTCTCATCATCCCGGTGATTTCGGTGAGCATAATTATTGGTCGGGCGATTTAAAATGCTGCTGCAATCAAAGCTTTGCCACTAAGGATACCGTAATGACGATTTATAACATCACCCATCCCGGCGAGCTGGAATTCACCCATATGTTTTTAGAGCCGGCCAAATATGACGAGGTTCGCTATGAGGAAAACTGGATTTTTTTGCGCCATGAAAACCGCTATATCGCGGTGTTTATTGCCGGCGGCTATGAGGTTACCTCCGAAGGCGAATTT
>OGPN01001413.1_pt1 | contig 15608 bp, 9 predicted proteins | sample 1552941 | NCBI WGS metagenome assembly OGPN01 (sample SAMEA2580220, study PRJEB22360) | human gut metagenome | biome: human gut; feature: human-associated habitat; material: faeces | place: Denmark | collected 2008/2010
TGAATATATGAACAGTTATTCATATATTCAAGTATGGAGGTGCAGATATGAAAAAAAATAACGATAGTAATATTGCGGAAGATAATAAAGATGTCTGTTGTGAAAAACATGAACATCATCATGAACACGAGGACCATTGTGGTTGCGGTCACGATCATCATAAACACGAGCACGAGGCTCATTGTAGCTGCGGACATGAACATCATCATGAGCATGATGACCGCTGCGGTTGCGGTCACGACAATCATCACGAGCATGAAGACCATTGCGGTTGCGGTCACGATCATCACGAACATGGCTGTGGCTGCGGATGCGGTTGCGAACATGGAGAGGAAGATGAAAAAGTTCTTACTATAAGACTTATAGCCGGTGCAATACTTTTTGCGGCAGGTATCGTAACAGAAAACGTACTTTCTTCCCCATTGATATCTGATATTTTATTTGTATGTATTAACGTATTTCATCGTATTTCCATAGGCACCGGGCCATATCTACATTACCACTCTTTTTGAAGCAGACACCTTCGAGTTGCAACAAGGTCCGTTGCTCTTCCCACCCGGGAACAAGCCTACCCTGTGCATTGACTACCCGGTGACAAGGAAGATTCAAGTCAAGAGGTACCTGCTTCAAACTACGTCCCACCATGCGTGAACATTGTGGTTTTCCCAGCAAAGCGGCTATCTCTCCATAAGAGATTACTTTCCCGGCAGGAATATCCCGTACCACTGCATACACCTCCCGGCAGAAGGCATCGGACATGGTTTCTTTACCAACCTTATAATCTTTCATTCCGTTTCTTTATCCTTTACGTTTCAAAAACTCCGTCGGACTTTCTCCAAACTGTTCCTTATAACACTTTGTAAAATAAGAAGGAGAAGTAAAGCCTACTTCATAAGCAATCTCCGCCACCGTCAGTTCCGAAGAAGCCAACAGAGAAGCCGCCCGCTTCAGACGCGCCATACGCAACAATTCATTAGGCGCATAATTGGTCAGCGATTTTATTTTGCGATAGAGCTGCACACGGCTCAGTCCCATATCTTTTCCTAAATCTTCTACATTCAATCCGGAGTCACTCATCTTCTCTTCAATAATCTTCTTGAATTTCTCGACAAAGTCTTTATCGAGATCGCAGATATCCTCCTTCGCCAATGTCTGCCGATCACCAAAGAATTGCTTTAATCGTTGGTGTGAATCTATCAGATTACGGATACGTGCCAACAGAAGCTGCGAACTAAAAGGTTTGGAAATGTATGAATCTGCCCCACCGTCATAGCCCTGTATGCGTTGTTCGTCCAGAGAACAGGCAGTCAGCAATATCACAGGAATATGACACGTCTGCAGTTCACTCTTCAACCGGCGGCAGCACTCAATACCATCCATACCCGGCATCATAACATCCGAGATAATCAGATCAGGCACATACTTCATTGCTTTCCGGATACCTTCGGAGCCATTAGCGGCCTCAATCACTGAATATTCTGCATTGAGCAACCCATGGACATACGAACGTATATCCGCATTATCATCAATTATCAGTACAGACATCCTTGAAGAGTCATAGCCCAACTCCTGTTCCTCTTCATCTTCTGAAAACTCAACAGGCAAATCCTGCTCAGATACTTCCAAAGATAATGTATCTGCAACAGACGTACAGTTACATACCGGTAGTTCTACCGTAAACATCGTCCCCTGCCGTTCGTCACTTTCTACCTGTATCGTACCACCATGCATCTCAACAAAAGCTTTGACCAATGCAAGCCCGATACCCGACCCCGCATGATGCATATCTATCTTATAGAAACGGTCGAAAATGCTACAGATATGTTCTGCCGAGATAAGGCTGCCGGTATTGGCTACTGTAAAACGGAAGAAGTTCTGCCCTTCTTTTTCCTGTGCGGAAAGACGAACCGTAACCTTTCCATTTTCCGGCGTAAACTTAAACGCATTGGAAAGAAGATTAAAGTAAATCCGCTCTAATTTCTCTACATCAGCAAGTGTATGATAATCTGTATCAGGCATACTATCAAAAGAGAAGCGAATATGCTTCTTACGTGCCGCTGCAAGGAAAGATTCGTTCCAATTTTCAAAACACTGCAACATATCTATCGCGACAGGAGTATACTCCATTTTGCCATTCTCGTACTTACGGAAGTCCAGAATCTGATTGACCAGACGCAACAAAATATTCACATTGCGCTGAACAAGCAGCAACAACCGATGCTGATCACCGGAAAGGTCTTTGTCTGCAAGTAATTGCTCTACCGGGTCGGCAACCAATGTCAACGGAGTGCGGAAATCATGAGAGATATTTGTGAAAAACACCAGTTTGGCATGAGTAGCTTCTTCCAGCTGATGCGAAAGCTGTATCAACTGATCACGTTGTTCGGAAAGAGTATCCCGCTGCTCTTCAAGCTGCTTCTTTTGTTTGGATAACTCAATATTCAGCCTATTTTTGACACGAAGCGCTTTATAAGCCACCAGCAACAATCCGGCTACCAGCAGTAATACAAGCAAACTACCATAAAGCACCACTTGCTGATTGGCATAGCGAGAGAGATAGCCACTGATACGTCCGTTCAGCGTTTCAATCTTTTTATCCAACTCAGCGATATGAGCAGTCTGGAGCTTCATTACCGGAGCGTTAATCGGATCTACAATGGCAGTCTCCATCGTGGTTTCACGTGCAAAAGGCTTCTTTTCGAGAATGTTCATTGCCATTTCCAGTACCTTATCTCCATTGGTAGGATAAATAAAAGTTGCATCCAACACACTGTCCAACACCAACTCTACTCCATTCCCTTTGCCCGGCAAGGCATCAATACCCACAAAAACAATATCTTTGGCCCGCCCCAGCTTTTCAGCCGCTTCAAAAGCTCCCGGTGCGATGCGGTCATTATGAGAGTATACGGCATCTATCTTCGGATAAATCCGCAATAAAGAATCCATAATGATCCGTCCCGGTTCACGTTCCCATGCAGCATCGGCCCTGGCCAGCAGATGGATATCCGGATAACGACTAATGGCACTCATAAATCCCTGGTGCCTCTCCATAGCCGGAGTTGAACCGCTCAGGCCGGTAAGCTCTACTATGTTTCCTTTACCACCCAGTTTGGCGGCAAGATACTTTCCTACTTCGCGTCCTATCTCATAATTATCTGCTCCCATAAAAGCAGTATATTTGTCAGAAAGAATCTTTCTGTCCACCACAATCACGGGAATACCTTTATCAAAAGCCTCTTCCACTATTGGTGTAATCGGTGCTGCCTCATTGGGCGTAACAATCAGCAGATCCACCTTCTTATCAATAAAATACTGAATATCTCCCTGTTGCCTCCGATTATCGTCATGCGCCGAACGTATCTCTACAGACACCCCTTCATAAAACATGGCTTCGCGCAATATTTCATCATTCATCTTATGCCGCCAGCTGTCATCACTACACTGAGACATACCGATTACATAGCGCGGAGTATCCCTCTTGCAGGAGGTCAAGGCAAGTATAAAAAGTACGACTGAAACAATATATCTCATAATTTATTCTGTTCTTCTCTCTGTGACTTGTATATTACGTATCTCGTTATTTGCATTCACTACCGGAAAATACATCAACTCCACTTTCGCCGGATTAAGTGAATAGGTCCCTGTATAACGCGGGAGCAACGAAATGCGGAAAAGATGTTTTCCTACTGGTAACTTCTCACAAAAGATAACGGTTTTTTCTTTAAAATATTCGCGATGTACCTCCGAAATATTACTATTTATTTTAGAATTATAGCTACAGGATGCAGGAATCGGTACTTCCAGCATCACATATTCTGCTCCAGCTTGCTTTACATTGAGAGTAACCACCAGTGTAGCAGGTTCTCCTGCTTTCAACCGGTCACCCCCCCTCAAAAACAGACTGTACTTCAAATGCATCACTGCCATTAGCTTCTGTCACCCGCTTTACGATAGATGAACTAAGTATTAGAGGTATCCCCTCTTTACGGGTCAGCACCAGAGACTCACCGGCAGCTAAACGGGTGGTATAAGGAAACTCTGTTATTTGCCGATTTTCCTTTCCTGTGAGTTCTACAATTGCCGGAACACCTTGTTGAGATTGCCCATCCAGCAAATCATCCAACACAGTTGCCACCGCCAAAGAAGCCTGGTAAGTATTCCAACCCATATTTCGCGTACGAAGAATATGCCATTGCATTGCTTCTTTTAAGTGACTCAAAGAAGGTTCACTCTTGATTATCCGATAAGCGATCAGCGTATTTTCCAATCCGGTGTAATCACAGTAGGATAATCTTCGGTCGTCCGTACAATATACTCCACCCAGCGCATCTTCTTTCAGGTACCTGCGAATACTGTCGGCCACACTAACCCGCGATTGTAACATCTCCCAAAGCAACAGTTTTTCTTTGAGATAGGATTGAGGTAAATATGATTTATCAGCTTCTTTTAAGGTCTTTTCTTTTGCCTCACATTGCTCTACCAATGGATTCAGCAAACAGAATATTGCCGCACAATCCTGTTCTATCCCCCAATACCACAAAGCATGAAACAGGTATACATCCTCTAATCGTTTCCCTCTGAAAGGCTGTGCCAATTCATAACGTACTCTCAATTTATCCAAATTAATCCGAACCTCATAACCGTCTTCCATAGCCATCTTCAAGGCTCTCAGAATATGTCCCGACATCCATGAAGAAGATTCTGTCGTACGTCCCCACCATCCCCAAAGCTGTTCGTCATTCTGATTATTGACCAGACGGCGAATAATCTTTATTATCTCCTTCTCACCCGTAAACCTTTCACCGTTATAATAAGCTATCTTTTTCTGTCCCAACAGTCCTATCAGTTTAGAAGCCAATTGTTCATTACACCAATAGCGATATCTCCCTAAATAATTAACAGCGTCCTGATAACTATCTAACTGACTTCCGCTAAGTTCCACCCTGACTTCCTCCCCCGGTCCGGCTTTCACCTTCACCGTTTCATCCTTTTGCAAAACACAAAGAGATCCTTTTGACAACTCAGTCCCCTGTGCAACTACAGGAATCATATGCTCTTCTCCATCTCTGTAACCATCGTCACGAGTAAAAATATAACCGACCTTCATACTATCCGACGTGGTAACCTGCACAGGCAATCCTATGCTATAAGTTCCTTTTAATCTTACCTCCTGTCTCATCAACGTGTCAGCCTCAACACAAAAAACGGTACTCCCTTTTACCTCTTCCTCTTTTGTATAATTACGTATTGTCCCGATAAAATTAGTTGTATCGCCCACAGTCAGGAAACGCGGTGTTTTCAATTCCGCCATCAGTGGTTTGTAGGATTGTATCGACTGACGGTAAGTGCCGGAATTCAGTTTACGATTCATAGCATAAACCACTGCATCCCATTTTGTTATGTTATCAGGAAAAGTCACATTAAACTGCGCTTTACCTTCTTTATCCGTATACAACTTCGGCTCCCAAAAACCTACATCAGAGAAATTACGACGAAGCCCGTTCAGTTGCATCAATTCATCATACAGCCTATGTTCAGCCTCTTCAGAAGTTTTCGCCTCTTCATCCGGAAGTTCTTCTTCGGGAGGGACAACATCAGCACCACTTCTCGTAGTTGTAGTTAAAAGACCACTCACAGAACCAGCGAGAGTAGATCGGACTCTGGTTCCATATCCCGTTACTACTACTTCATCAAGCGCCAAATTATCCTCCTTCATCATAACAATCAACTCCGTATTAGGCCTTACTTCCACTTCCTTCGTTTGCATTCCGATAAAACTGAATTCCAGCGTACTATTACCTCCACGTTCGCACATCAACTCAAAATATCCGTCAATGTCTGTAACAGCACCATTTCCGGTTCCCTTCTCTACAACCGAAACACCAGTCAACGGCTCGTCATCTCCTTCAATATATACATAACCAGACACTTTATCTCTGCCTGCCCAACGCGTTTTCGTCAGCCTTAATTCACGATAAGCCGGTTTCAAAGAGAACGTACCAAGGTGTCTTTGCAATGCCAGCCACTGTGAAGAGAGAGAATCCCGCTCGTGCCATACCGACATTTCCATATTGATATCCACATGATGACAAGGACGCAATTCAATACTATCCCGTTTCAGATATTTCCCGTTATTATAAAGAACAATAATATTATATACACCTGTAGGGATCTCAAGATTCCTATTCCCATTTTTAACAATCATATCCGGATAAGAAACTTTCCGGGTAATCCGATCTTCAAATAATAAACCAGCCACTCCGGTAGAGTCTTTTTCTACGGGTAACCGAAGATTTAGCGCTTTATCCGATTGAGCAATACAGATGTTTTGCGGATGCCAGGCATTTCTCTGCCTGCATTTCTCTACAAACTGCCGAAATACTTCCGGTGTGAAATAAAAATCATTCAGGTTGGTTATTACATCAGTAGATGAAAAACTAAGATATTTAGGACAAAGCTCTTCTGAATATTTATAAACCACATTGCCTTCAAACTCATAAGCAAAACCACCCTCGTGCCGATACTCTACCCCATTGGCATACTTCCAATATCCCGGCTCTACCGGACCAACCAATACACTTTTCATACGCGGAAGTGCGTAATTGAGATAAACCGGACACATCTTGCCAAATTCTCCCTCCAGACAAGTATATTCTACTCCATCCGGTACGGGAAGACGACAGAGATAAGACTGGTACCGTTCTTCCTCTTTACGGGAAAAAACAGTTCGCCCCTGCCTGTCCCGGATTGTTTTCAGCCAGACTGTTTTCGCTTCCTTCGGAACCTGCTCCATATCCAGGCTCAGGATGGTCTTCTTTCCTTTCTCAAATGAGATAGAATCCAACACGATAGCCCTGTCAGACAAGCGTATAGTCACTTTTTGTTTGGATGATTCGGGCGGTATCCGGAAAGAGTATCCTTGCGGTTGTTTAGTCCACGAAAAGTAACAAGGCTTATCATTCAATTCTATCACATAAATAGTTACGGACTTCCCTCCCATCATCACGTAAGGTGCAAACTGAGTACTGCCATCGGGTGTATCCATCACATGTCTGAACAATTGCCCGGAAGGATATATGAACCGATAATAAGGCAAGCGATCAAGATGCGCCAATCTATTCCAATGTTCAAAATCCAACGGGGCAGAATGCAAATAGTTTTTCTGCTTCATCGAGTAACTCGCCCGTTGCTCACGTGCCTGTGGTTCGGCTCCATAATAAGGCAAATCGGGTATATCATATCCCAACTGAGAGTTTACAGAAAAAGCGGTAAGATCTACATTCGGCACAGGCTCTCCGTATCTATCGCGCACGTGCAATGTAGCATCTACTCTCTGTCCCGGATAAATTCGCTTCGGCAGATTCGTTTCCACAGACAGGCTGTTGGGGTAAACACGATACACACGTTTCAGTGACCTCTCTTCATTTCCCATGAAATAGAACACTTCAATGTAATAAACCGCTCGAGTATCAATGTCACCAATATGCAAGTCCAGCTCCTTTCCCGCCCCCTTTTGCAAAAGCTGATTACCTTGATAGACATACCACGACACATCCAAATTCAAAGGATTCGTCAGGCAAGCTTTCAATGAGTCGCTATCTATCTCCCCTTTCAAATCCAACTGACTATTCATATCTGCAACTGCAATACGTGATTCGTAGTTAAAAGCCGGTACTCTTAAAAGATAACCCGTAGCAGCCTGGCTAAATTTCTGCTCATAAGGTAGATGAATCTTCCGGATCTTTTTATCATTCCCACATATTAACTCAGCTTCTACACTTCTCTCCACCCCCTTGTCCAGAAATGCAAAACGTAAAGAATCCCCCCGGGTATGATACTGCAATTCGTAGTGTGAATGATAAAAAGTGGCACGGCATCGTTGTTCTCTCCGCTCATTGTCCGGCGTAAGTAAAAGCACATCTACCTCATATGCGCAATCTGCCGGACCAAATATATCGGCAGGAATCTCAAGATGCGTTTTCCCTGTTGCATCCAGACTAATACGGCGAAACATCAAGGTATCCGGTAATGACAGTACACTTGTGTAAGAATGCAGTATTGTGCGAAGCCGAACAGTGATCTCCACCTCCATTTCTTGCATAGGCAATCCATTGGCATCTGTCGCAACAACCTCCAGCTTATTTACCTGCGAAGCGTACTGTACATCCGAATGAAGCTTAGCTTCCAATTTACTTCCTGTCAATTCATAGTCTTCATAACGAAAATTGGTAGTAGCCGCTACCCGTCCCCGTTTATCACGTAACTGGATAGAGTATAGACGGTCGAGTTCCAGCTTCAATGAATCGTCCAACTGGAATTCTCCGGCAAAACCTCCCGGATGATAGGGAGGCAAAGTTAATATTTTTTTAAACTGATATCCCTTTGTCCGCATCCACAAAGAAAGCTCCTGCTTCAATGGGCGTCTGTTACCGGACAAGGCATATGATTTAAAACGAACCGTTTCACCCGGTTTGTATTTATTTTTATCTGTTATCATGTAGCTATAAAAGCTGGGACGACTCTCCTCCCGATCCCAATAATCTGAATACCAGGAAGGAACGAGATGTTTTTTCAGGTCGAAGACAGCCCGAAACTTATCCAGCTCAACAGTAAGAATATGATCTTCTTCTTCCGACCAGTCTTCATAACTATATGTTTGGCTAGAGTTATCATACGAGAGACGTTTATAATCCAGACGTACTTTAGCATCATTACGGATATCACCTTCGGCATCTACCACCTGCAAAGTGAGTGCGCCATATTCTTTGAAAAGAAATACCTGGAAAGGAATAACAGGATGATAGCTGTAATTAATTTTATTTCTCTCAATATTGGCAAAAATAAAATGTCCCTCAGCCGGTGGTTCTTCCCATTTCTCCGAAAAAGAAGTAAAAGGAGTAGCAAGCACTCTATCCCAGTCCTCGGGGCGGAAACGTCCTTTAAGAAGTTTCAATGCTTCCTTATCACTGAGCTTGAAAACAAAAGTTTCATCCGGAGCATCTTTCCAGACCAGAGGTTGTGCAAGAGTAGAAAGGGAGACGAGTAGTAATCCCAATACACAGAAGTTTCTTATCATACTTCGGGAGACATTCATAGCATTCCTTTTCGTCATTTATGAAGGCATTACAGTGTTCAAAGATACAAAGTTTCTTTTAAATTATTGATAAGGAAAAGGCAAAGAACAAGGAAGTAAGTTCTAATAAGTGATTGTTCTATGATCGAAATACACAGTACATAACTACTTGCAATTTGACAAAGTGACATTCCTGATCCTCTGGAATCCTCTAATTCAGGGAAGGTTTCTCACAAGTGATAAAAATCTTCGGCATTTCCAGTTTTGACAATTCTCATTGTACAGTTTTCAAAAAATTACATAACAAAAACATCTTATTCTTTTGACATTCGTTACACAATTCAACTTTATAAATCTCCTTGATTATACTTTTGACAATTAAGATTTGGGTAAATTTAGTCGTCAGTTAGCGTCCGAAAACGTCTTTTAAGGCGGTTTTATTTTTTCTCGTAGAGTCTCGAGTCGTTTCTCTACGAGGTTCGGGTTGTTCCTCGTAGAGGAACCGAACTTATCATACCGGGAAAATCAGGATAACATGCCGACTAAATGTGCATAACTATCCAAAAGTGAAAAAATATACAACGCAATACGCATAATAATTTATATTGTTATGCAGTTTATTCTCTAGTTACAGCAATAATTAGAATAAGGGTGTCATGGAAATTAGCCATATAAGAATAAAAAGACAGGCTAACTGCATTTTTTGAAACATTTATTAATTCCATCCTGACATTTCACTCAATGTTAACAAGATTGGCTCATCAGTCTATTAAGGTTCTGTTGCTAACTAAATTGACGAAGAATCCTATTTCTTATTCATTTCGAATACTATATCTTCCATTGAGATACCTTCGCAAGGTTTTCCATTGAGTTTAGCACTTTCAACTATCAGTTTGAATTTCAGTGTCTTGTCTTGATAGGTGAATACTCCTTTGTCCGTAGCAGAAATCGTTGCTTCTATTTCCATAACATCCGGTTGGCCTTCTTCTTTAGAAGGAATTTCGATTGTAAATTTCAGAGGTTTAGGATCTAAAGTCTGCAATATTTGCGTGTAACCTTCATTGAATGCCGGTTTGTAATCTACTTTATAACTGATATCACCTGCGAGTTCAATGATTTCGGGTGCTTTCTCTTCTCCCACAATGTTGGTTATCAAGACATCAGTCGGGAATTTTCCGAAGTAGATTGTATCTTCTTTGAGCGTGGTTTCCACTTCTATTTGGGGAATTGGGGTTGGCGAAGTGCTCGATTCAATGAATGTAATGTTTGCTTTACCCGCATAGCTACCTTCTACATCCTTTACGGATATCACTTCGGGCGTATTTCCGTCGTTACTGCAGGCAGTAAATGTCGTTATGCCGAATGTCAATGTCAGGGCGGCGATAGCAGTTTTGCTATAATTGGTTACTCTCAGGAGATGGTTTACCCTTATGCTTTTCGAGTTATTTACGATTTTCATTTAGATAAAAATTAGATTATTATTTCAATAAATTAAGGTGTACGTACGATTATATAAATGTTGGCTTTGAAGAAATACTGCACCTTATCGGCTAAAAAACTTATCTGCCTCTTCTCTGTTTCGGAGTTTTTCTATATTTTCGCCGTATTAATAATGTGCCGATTATCATTTGGTGTGGTTTCGTAAAATACAACGTAGCCAATCGCCACATTAGCATATTATTCAATTGGTATATTATTATGAACTTTACCACCCTCGTTGAATTACCCAAAGGATTGCCACCTATCACTCATGCCCGGCAATTATTACTGTTAGGGTCCTGTTTTGCAGAGAATATCGGCAATCTGCTGAAAGATAATTTCTTTCGTTGTGATATCAACCCTTTTGGGATACTATATAACCCGTTATCTGTCTCGGAGGCATTAAGACAAATACTTTCGGGAAAAACATATACGACTTCCGATTTATTTTTCTTTCGCGACTGTTGGCATAGTGCGATGCATCACGGAGCATTTTCGGCGGCATTGCCGAATGATGTATTACAGAATATCAATACGCGCTTGCAACAGGCTCATGCCCGAATAAAGGATGTCGATTGGCTGCTGCTCACCTGGGGAACAGCCTGGGTGTATGGGTTATATATGAACAGGGAGAAAATAAACGCATTGTATCAAACTGCCATAAACAGCCGGAAAAGTTATTTGTACGCCGAAAGCTTACAGTTGAAGAGATCGTGAAGGAATATACATGCCTGCTTCGTGAACTTCGGGAACAGAATCCCGGCTTGAAAGTACTTCTTACTGTTAGTCCCATCCGGCATATACGCGATGGCATGCATGCCAATCAGATTAGTAAAGCCACCCTGTTGCTGGCTACCGAACAACTACAAACTCTTTTCCCTGAATTCGTTTTCTATTTTCCTTCTTATGAGATTGTACTTGACGAGCTTCGCGACTATCGTTTTTATGCCGATGACATGTTGCATCCGTCTCCCGTGGCTATCCGTTATTTGTGGGAACGTTTTTCCGAAGCTTTCTTCTCTGATGAAACGAAAAAGATTATGGAAGAATGTGAAAGTATCCGCAAGGCGCAGGCACACCGCCCCTTTCATCCGGGCTCAGAGGAACATAAAAGATTTTTAGGACAAATTGTGTTAAAAATAGAACGACTTAACCGAAAATACCCGTACTTAGAGTTTGAATAATGTAGAAATAATATGCCAATGTGCCAATATGCCAATTGGCTGCGCTATATTTTCCGAAGATATGCCGAATGGTACATTGGCATATTTGCACATTATTAAATTGAATAATTATTATGTTGTATACGATTGAAACTATAACCGAATGTATAGGTGCTCGCAGGGTGGGTATCCATGAAGCAACTATTGACTGGCTGTTGACTGACAGTCGTTCTCTCAGCTTCCCCGAAGAAACTCTTTTTTTTGCCCTGACTACCAAACGAAATAAAGGAGCACGTTATATTCCTGAGCTTTATGAACGTGGTGTACGAAATTTTGTTGTCACTCAGGAAGAGTTTAATGAATTGACAGTTGACAATGGACAATTGACAATTGCTATGCAGCATGCAGGCAGCGCAGCAACTGTCAATTGTCAACTGTCAACTGTCAATTTTCTAATCGTCGGTAATCCTCTGAAGGCTCTTCAGAAGTTGGCGGAACTACATCGTGAACGATTTCAGATACCGGTTATCGGCATTACCGGAAGTAATGGAAAAACGATTGTAAAGGAGTGGTTGGATCGGGTGATTGTACGTTCGCCTCGTAGTTATAATTCTCAGATCGGCGTTCCTCTCTCTGTATGGCAGATGAATGAAGAAGCTGAATTGGCAATTTTTGAGGCTGGTATCTCTGAGATGGGAGAGATGCGTGCTTTACAGAATATGATAAAGCCAACTATTGGCATCCTGACCAATATTGGCGGGGCACATCAGGAGAACTTCTTTTCTTTGCAGGAGAAGTGTATGGAAAAACTGAGTCTTTTTAAAAATTGCGATGTCGTAATTTACAATGCCGACAATGAGTTGATAAGCAATTGTGTGAGTAAGTCAATGCTCACTGCCCGTGAGATAGCATGGAGCTGCCGGGATGCAGAACGTCCTTTGTATATAAGCAGGGTGGTAAAAAAGGAAGATCATACGGTTATTTCTTATCGTTATCTGGAGATGGACAATACCTTCTGCATTCCTTTTATTGATGATGCTTCTATTGAAAACTCACTGAATTGCCTTGCTGCCTGTCTTTATCTGATGATGCCTGCCGATCAGATCACAGAACGAATGGTGCGGCTCGAACCTGTGGCCATGCGTCTTGAAGTGAAGGAAGGAAAACATGGATGTGTACTTATCAATGATAGTTATAATTCCGATCTGGCATCGCTTGATATTGCTCTTGACTTTCTCGTAAGGCGCTCTGAAGTAAAAGGAAAAGGGATGAAACGTACACTCATCCTGTCGGATATATTAGAGACCGGACAGAGTACCACGACTCTTTATCGTAAGGTAGCCCAATTGGTACAAAGTCGTGGCATTGACAAAATAATAGGTGTGGGACCGGAGATATTTTCCAGTGCTGCCCGTTTTGAGATAGAGAAGTACTTCTTCCATACTACGGAAGAGTTGATGGAGTCGGATGTGTTTCAAAATCTGCATGATGAGGTGATATTGATTAAAGGTTCCCGTGCATTCAATTTTGATCTTGTTTCTGACAGGTTGGAGTTGAAAGTACACGAAACAATACTGGAGGTAAATCTGGGGGCTATGGTGGCCAATCTGAATCATTATCGCTCTATGCTTCAGCCTGCAACAAAAATGGTATGTATGGTTAAGGCTTCGGCCTATGGAGCCGGTTCTTATGAGATAGCCAAAACATTGCAGGAACACCAGGTGGATTACTTGGCCGTGGCCGTGGCCGATGAAGGAGCGGAACTGCGTAAAGCGGGTATTACTTCTTCTATTATGATTATGGATCCGGAATTGACTGCATTCAAGACAATGTTTGATTACAAGCTCGAGCCTGAAGTTTATAACTTCCACTTGCTCGATGCGCTGGTAAAAGCGGCGGAGAAAGAAGGCATTACAAACTTCCCGGTACATATCAAACTTGATACGGGCATGCATCGTTTGGGTTTCTCCGAAGAAGAAGTGCCTGTGCTGATACGTCGGTTGAAGAATCAGAATGCACTGATTCCGCGTTCGGTATTCTCCCATTTTGTAGGGAGTGATTCTCCTCAGTTCGATGTTTTTACACGTGGTCAGATTGAGATATTCGAACGGGCTTCCAAAGAGCTGCAGGCTGCTTTTCCGCATAAAATCCTGAGGCATATCTGTAATACGGCAGGAATAGAACGTTTTCCTGATGCACAATTTGATATGGTTCGGTTGGGTATAGGACTTTATGGAGTCAGCCCGATTGATAACTCTATTATAAATAATGTCAGTACGCTTAAAACTACTATTCTGCAGATACGGGATGTGCCCGCAGAAGATACGGTGGGATATAGCCGGAAAGGACATCTGACCCGGGCTTCGCGTATTGCTGCTATTCCGATTGGTTATGCAGACGGGTTGAACCGTCATTTAGGGTGTGGACATGCTTATTGTATGGTGAATGGGAAGAAAGCGCCTTATGTGGGTAATATTTGCATGGATGTCTGTATGATTGATGTAACTGATATCGATTGCCAGGAGGGCGATGCAGCCATAATCTTTGGTGATGAACTGCCTATAACTGTGCTTTCGGATACATTGGATACTATTCCTTATGAAATCCTCACAAGCATCTCTACGCGGGTGAAGAGGGTGTATTATCAGGAATAAGAAATGGAGAAGGGAGAATGGAGAAGTGCCATGCGGCCTAATAGCGCAGTCTCTTTCCTTCTCCCCTCTCCATTCTCCCCTCTCCATTCTCCCTTCTCCATTTCCTTTAACTCCATAAAGGAGTTAAAGGTTTTGTCCTCTGTGGTGAAATCACTATATTTGTCCCGAAAAACTTATATATACTATATATCTTATGATAAACTTGTTATTATTAGGCTTCCTGCCCAGTGGTTCCGAATGGATTATTATTGCACTTGTAATTCTGTTACTTTTTGGTGGAAAGAAAATTCCCGAGCTGATGCGTGGCCTTGGTAAAGGTGTGAAAAGCTTCAAAGACGGTGTGAATGAAGCGAAAGATGAAATCAATAAAGCGAAGGACGAGATTGACGAACCGGCTAAAACAACGGACAAGGATAAGAAATAACCATGGCTGAAATGACTTTCTGGGACCATCTGGATGAACTGCGCCGGGTGTTGTTTCGTGTCATTGGAGTCTGGTTTGTGTTGGCGGTGGGATATTTCATCGCTATGCCTTATTTATTTGACAGCGTGGTGCTGGCTCCTTGCCACAATGACTTCGTGTTCTATGATCTGTTGAGGTATATTGGTGAGAAGTTTGACCTGACGGATGACTTTTTTACGCAGGAATTCCAAGTAAAGCTGGTAAATATCAATTTGGCAGCTCCTTTCTTTATACATATGTCTACCGCTTTTTGGATGTCGGTAGTGACTGCTATGCCCTATATTTTCTTTGAAATATGGCGTTTTATCAATCCGGCACTTTATCCTAAAGAGAGGCGTGGTGTGAGGAAAGCGCTTGGTATAGGTACAGTTATGTTTTTTCTGGGTGTATTGCTGGGATATTTTATGGTTTATCCGCTTACACTTCGTTTCCTCTCCACTTATCAGCTTAGTGCGGAGATCGAGAATGTAATCTCATTAAATTCTTATATAGATAACTTTATGATGCTGGTACTCTGTATGGGACTGGCGTTTGAATTGCCTTTGGTCACATGGTTGCTATCACTACTGGGGCTTGTCAATAAAACATTTCTCCGGAAATATCGCCGGCATGCAATTGTCGTGATTGTAATAGCCGCCGCTATCATTACTCCTACAGGTGATCCGTTTACATTGAGCGTTGTGGCAATTCCTCTCTATTTGCTCTATGAAATGAGTATCTTGATGATTAAGGACAAAAAGAGTCATTAGTGAGCAGTGATTAGTGATTAGTGCCAT
>OGPN01001416.1_pt1 | contig 15589 bp, 11 predicted proteins | sample 1552941 | NCBI WGS metagenome assembly OGPN01 (sample SAMEA2580220, study PRJEB22360) | human gut metagenome | biome: human gut; feature: human-associated habitat; material: faeces | place: Denmark | collected 2008/2010
TTACGCTCTTTATATCTTCCACAAGACTGAATTTATCTGCGAGAAGCTTCTCAAGGAACTTATATCTGAATACAACAAGATATTTATCTTTCTCCAGTTTTCTTATAATAGCCGCACCAGCTGAGAAATATTTATTAACTCTCTTATCTACAAGTCCGACAAATAAAGAACGACGCACATCATCTACACTTTCAAGTGCATCTGCGAGCTTTTCGCCTGCGCCCTTAAGCATTGCTGAGTGGAAAGGTCCGCTGACCTTGAGCGGTACGCATCTCTTGGCGCCTGCCTCGCTGCATGCTGCTGCGGCGGCATCTACTGCTGCCTTTTCTCCTGTGATAACAATCTGTCCAGGGCAGTTGTAATTGGCAATTTCAGCCTTTGTTCCTGCAATTGCGTTCTGGATCTTATCTGCATCAAGACCTATAACAGCTGCCATAGAGCCTTCTCCTGCCGGCACTGCGTGTTCCATAAGGATTCCTCTTTTTCGCACAGTTACTATGGCATCTTTCATACTCATTCCACCTGAAACAGCAATGGCACAGTACTCTCCAAGGCTTAATCCGGCAGTTATATCCGGATGAAGCCCACACTCCTCCACCACTTTTTCCATTGCAAGACAGGTGGTTACCAGTGCTGCCTGCGTATATTCTGTAAGGTTTAATCTGTCATTTTTTTCAAAGCAAAGAGCTTTCATATCCAGAGAAAGCCATTGACTTGCCTGGTCAAAAACCTGTCTGGCAGAGGGATACTTTTCATAAAAATCCTGTCCCATTCCAGCCTTCTGTGCTCCCTGTCCAGGGAAAAGAAATGCGATCTTACTCATAAATTCCAGTTCCTTTCAACAACGCATCCGTCTCTTTTACCAACTTTCTGATCAGTTCCTGACAGCTCATCTGCTCCTTCACAAGTCCTGCACTCTGACCAGCCATAACGCTTCCCATTTTCACATCTCCGTCTACAACAGCACGGCGCAGGCTGCCAAGCGTCATCTGCTCCAGTTCCTCAAACGGAACTCCTTCTGCCTCTTTTTTCAAGTATTCTTTTGTCATCTGATTGCGGAGAGCACGTACCGGATGACCGGTGGAACGACCGGTTACCTTTGTATCAATGTCCTTTGCTTTCAGTATCATATCTTTGTAATTCTGATGTGCCCAGCACTCTGTGGTTGCCACAAAATGAGTTCCCATCTGAACGGCTTTTGCACCAAGCATGAAGGCTGCTGCAATCCCTCTTCCGTCTGCGATTCCACCAGCTGCAATAACCGGAATGTTCACTGCATCTACGACCTGAGGCACCAGAACCATTGTGGTTGTCTCACCGATATGACCACCGGATTCACATCCTTCTGCCACTACGGCATCCGCTCCGCATCGCTCCATTCTCTTTGCGTGAGCCACAGAAGCAATAACCGGAATGATCTTTACTCCTGCTTCTTTCCACATTTTCATGTATTTCTCAGGGTTTCCTGCACCAGTTGTAACCACTGGAACTTTTTCTTCCACAATTACCTGTGCAATCTCATCTGCATATGGACTCATCAGCATAATATTCACACCAAAAGGTTTATCGGTGAGTTTTTTCACCTCCCGTACCTGCTGTCGAACCCAGTCTGCAGGAGCGCTTGCGGCTCCAATCAGCCCCAGCCCGCCAGCTGCTGAAACAGCTGCTGCCAGATGATATTCTGCCACCCAGGCCATGCCGCCCTGAATGATCGGGTATTCAATTCCAAGTAATTCCGTAACTTCTGTTTTCATGAAATTCTCCATTCTGTAATTCCGTTATACCATGCCCACCTATGGCAAATACATGCCGGAATCATCCTGTAAACAACTTATATTTCTTGACATTCCGGCTTATTATTTATGTATACTGCCAAAGCCTGAATACAAAATTTCCAAATTACTGGCGACTCTGAAGATAGCTTTCCACATCACCGATGGTCTTAATATTCTCAAGATCTTCAGTAGGAATCTCTACCTCAAACTCTTCCTCCAGTGCCATTACCATCTCAAAAAGATCAAGGGAATCTGCTCCGAGATCTTCTTTGAAAGATGTTTCTGCTGTCATTGTACTTACGTCTGCTCCTAATGAATCTGCTGCGATTTCTTTGATTTTTTCTAACATTTTTTTGTTCTCCTTATTTTGTTTTTTAGATTTTCAAATCCATTTTTCAACTTTTTATGATTCAAAACTTTACATGGTTGCTGTTCACTTTATATGACCAGAGTGTGTTTGAAAAAGACATTCTGCAAAATATACTGTAAAATAGGGCGCGCAGATTGCGGAAATGATTTTCAAAACGCTCTCTAACAACCTGTATTTATCAGCCTGAATTACCTGATTTCCAGAGCAAAGCAGCTTTTTTATCTGCTATAGTTTTATTTTTCAAAGCCCTGATACACATTTTTACCACTGAAGCAGGCTGGCTCCATAGGTAAGTCCACCGCCAAATCCTGAAAGGATAATCCAGTCTCCTGAATTTAATCTGCCTTTTTTATTCCACTCATCCAGGAGAAGCGGAATGCTTGCGGAGGATGTATTTCCCAGATTTTCTATATTCATCGGATACTTTTCCAAAGGTTCGTTCATGTGTTTTGACACTGAAGCAACGATTCTTTTATTCGCCTGATGAAGCATGTAAAAGCGGATTTCTTCTTTTGTTTTTCCTGCTTTTTCCAAAACCTCCATAATCACTTCCGGAACTTTGGAAACTGCAAATTTGAATACTTCTTTTCCATCCATCTGCATGTAAGTTGAAGAAATATCTGCGTCTTTTTCTATAAATTGCTGCTGATTGCGGCTGACACAGGTAAGGGCTTCGCCTTTACTTCCAATAGAATGAACAGCCTGGGTATAGACTGCATTTTCTTCCGCTTCCAGCACCACCGCACCGGCGCCATCGCCAAACAATACGCAGGTACTTCTGTCCTTCCAGTTTGTAAGATGGGAAAGAGTTTCAGAACCAATTACCAATGCCCTGCGATAAATCTGCTGTCCCAGATAGGCCTGGGCTGTATTCAACGCCAACAGAAATCCTGTGCATGCACCGTTCAGATCAAAGCAGGCTGCGTTCACTGCACCGATCAGTTTCTGCACTTCGCATGCAGCACACGGCATGATTCTTTCAGATGACATGGTAGACACCAGGAGCAAATCAATCTTTTCCGGTCGCATTCCTGCATCTGAAAGAGCTTCCTCAGCCGCACGAGCTGCCATATAAGCAACGGTCTCTCCACCGCTTGCAATGTGTCTCTGACCGATTCCGGTTCGCCCACGAATCCACTCATCACTTGTATCCATCATGTGGGACAGTTTGTCATTGTCCCACACCTGAACCGGCCTGTAGGAACCGGTTCCCTTTATTTTTCCAACCATAATACCCTCCAGGTATGTTGTGTAGTTCTTATTTTTATTTTAAAATAGTTTGATTATCAAAGTATACCATATTTTTGGGCTTTGTCAATAAAAAAATACTGTCAAAACCAAAACTTTATTTTGTTTCGGTTCTGACAGTATTTTGGGGTTATTTCTTTACTTTGACTTTGCAGGTAATTTTTTTGTTTCCTGACTTCACTGTAATTGTAGCTGTTCCTTTCTTTTTCGCAACTATTTTTCCTTTTGAATTTACTGCTGCTACTTTGGAATTGGAACTTTTATAAGTTACTTTTTGCTGGCTGGTGACTGGTGTGAGAGTGACTTTCAGCTGAAAGCTTTTTCCTTTTTTGGCAAGGATTATATTCCGTTTATTCACGGAAACAGCAATTGTTTTTACAATACCTTTCTGCACTTTTACCTGGTAAATCCTACGGCTTCCGTTGGTATAAGTGATAGTTACCGTTGCTTTTCCGGCTTTTTTTCCAGTGATTTTGCCCTTCTTATCCACTTTGACAATTTTCTTATTGGTGGTGCGGACTGACTTTATTTTACCACCGGACTTGTAGGTTTGTTTTACCCGTAAGGTAAGTGTGGTGGTAGTTTGCACGGGTGTCGCAGTCGGCACTGGGGTTGCAGTCGGGATTGGAGTGACGCTTACAGTGGGTATCGGTGCTACGCTCGCGGTTGGGGTCGGTTCCGCACTTACGATCGGCGTCGGTTTCACGCTTACGGTCGGAGTCGATTCCGCACTTGCAGTCGGGGTCGGAGCCACACTTACGGTTGGCGTCGGTTTCACGCTTACGGTCGGAGTCAGTTCCGCACTTGCAGTCGGAGTCGGTTCTACGCTTACGGTCGGAATCGGTTCTGCACTTACGGTTGGCGTCGGTTTCACGCTTACGGTCGGAGTCGGTTCCGCACTTGCAGTCGGAGTCGGTTCTACGCTTACGGTCGGAGTCGGTTCTGCACTTACGGTTGGAGTTGGTATCACGCTTACGGTTGGGGTCGGTTCCGCACTTACAGTCGGGGTCGGTTCCGCACTTACAGTCGGGGTCGGTTCCGCACTTACCGCCGCAGTTGGTGTCACTGTAGGCGCAGATGTAACTGCGGGCTCATTTTTCCCCTTATTATCTGCATAACTCTCTTCTGCCAGAACCGGCAAAATAAACACAGGACCAGCCGTTTCTGCTGAAGTAGTAGAAAAACTGGTATACTCCACACGCTCCTCACCAATGGTAATATATTGCCCCTTTGTAGCCCTTCCTACCAGCAAATACCGTGAAGATGGCGGGGTTCCCACATCATCCCATGTGGCATCCACCAGATACCAGTTTCCATTATCCATCTGTACATAATTCCACATGTGCGCTCCAGGAGTTCCTGAAGAAGTTCCCCTGGCTGTTCCGCTGATACATGCACAATTTATTCCCATATAATAGCAGAAAATTTTCATGGATTTTGCATAGCCCTCGCAGACAAATGCAGGATCTGCATCCAGAAACAACGAGGCCGCAGAATGCACCCACAAAGTATTATCGTTCCTGTAAGTAACTCTCTGACAGATATAATCATGAATCCGCTTTATTTTCTGCTCCATATCCATGCCCAAAGTCTGCTCATTCAGCTCTGCAACAGCACTCTGAACACCATCCATAAAATCCCCCATTCGAGTATGGGCATTCTCACTGATTTCCCTGTTCGCCGGTTTAAAGGTGAAATTCTTAAATGTTCCCCTGTATCCGGTAGAAGAGGACCCATCCCGAACACAGCTGACCCGGTATCCATAGTTGCTGCCCCGGAACCAGAAAGCCTGTGGATAATCATAGGAAAAAGCATCTGAAGCTGCCTGAATAGCTGTTTTCACATCATCGGTAGCCTGTACATAGCTTTCTCCTTTTCTCTGAAAACTGCCATCCTCAACGACTGCTTCAAATGTAATGGTATCAGGAAATTCAAAAGGAAAATCAACACTTTCCAGATACTGGCTGTAATCCACCACATAATTCTGCACCAAAAGATCATACAAGGCCTTTGCATTTCCATCCAGCTGAGCACCATAGCTGTCCGTGTAATAGTCCAGAGAAAAAAGGCTGATGCCGCTGTCAACGGAATCTCCTGCAATAGCACCGGAGATGATCTCACCAGATTCTTCTGCCTCAATCCTGTCATTTTCCTCTGTGGAAATTTCAGCCTGAAAGCCATTTAAATCCTCATTTTCCACTTCAGGAGCTGCAGCAAATTCCTCCTCATTCCCCTCGTCAGCCCATATTTCTTCTACTGCCCCAAAGCCTTCTGCATCCTGCATTTCTGCGGCAACGCACATGGGCTGAGCAGCCATGACAAATGTTGAAAGTATAACCAGTAAGCGCTTCCGTTTCTTCATTTATCCCTCTCTTTTCTTATAAATCATTGCATATTTATTTCCGATTCGTTATAATATTTTAACATGAAATTTTATTTTTGTGTGAATAGCAGAGCATATTTCACAAATATTTTTTACACAGGAGATTCTATATATGAATAAAGAAAAGAAAATACCAGGACATATCCTCTCGCTTTTTATCATTCTTCTCTCTATCAGTGGTGTATGTCTTCTTATGTATAAAGCCCAGTTTCGTTTTAACCTTCATCAGCCCATTGAGTACGTTATGATGACAACTCATAAACCTACAGGTACCATAACCTTGTCCTCGGATTCCCCCGTTCTTACAGAGACGTTTACCTGTACAGTTCCTGAGTTAAAGATGTTTACACTTGAGGGCACTGCAAAAAATAAAACTTCCAATGCCCGCCTTTTCATCACCTTGACGAATGCAGATTCCGGAGAAATTTATTATCAGGCAGAACACACGCTTTCCGTTTTCCGCGCAACAAAAAAGAAAGAACTGACCTGCGATCTGTCCCAGCCAGTAAGTGCCTCTGAAAATGCACATTTACAATTAAAACTGAAATTAATAAATGGGGACAAAACGGTTCTTTCTTTTACATCAAATGAAAAACAGGCCCTGATTCAGGAGTTTAACAACGATACAAACAGTCATACAAATATTATTTATTCCTTCACTTACGGCGACAATAATTTCATGCTTTATTTTTATATTGCGCTGTGTGTGATCTTGCTTTTATTTATAATAATGACATTTTATCTGATCATTATCCGCCAGATGACCGTGCAGAAATTTTATATTCCTGTTGCTTTATTTCTGGGACTGATTTTCCAATGCCTGGTTACCGTTCACGGAGTTCCGGATGAACCAACGCATTTTGATGCAGCTTACAGCCTTTCTAACAAAATGCTGTTTGTAAAAAATACGGAAACCCCAGGCAATACCATATATAAACGGCGTTGTGACGCTCAGTTAAGCGATATGTTAAGCAATGGACTGGAGACGAACTCCTACTACCAGCTTCTGTTTCACAGCCTTGAGTTTGCTTCAGATACGGATCTAATCGAGATTTCCTATGTAAGCACATCAAGTCTGGTTCCTGCAGTCGTTTATGTTCCGGCTGCGATAGGACTTAGTATAGGCAGGCTGCTACACCTTTCCCCCATGCTCACTTTCCAGCTGGCAAGAATCTGCAGTCTTCTGGTATTTGTTCTTCTGGTCTATTTAGCCATTTGCATTGCACCATTTGGAAAAAATCTTCTGGGAGCACTTGGGCTTTTGCCTATCACACTGCAGCAGGCAGCTTCTGCTTCCTATGATTCTGTGATAAACGGGTTCATCTTTTTGTTTACGGCACTGTGTTTTTACAGTTTACATAACCCCAGGCGAAAAAAAAGTTACCTGATCGCTCTTGGATTTCTGGCACTGTTCATTGCAATTGTGAAAGGCGGGGTTTACCTTCCACTTTTGTTATTGCTGCTCATGTGTTTTTCCCATGTGCCCCATCATCACAAGCATAAAAAGATGCGCTGGATCGTTCCTTTATGTATCTGCGTGGGAGCTGTCCTTTTAATTGCAGTTACTTTAATTAAATTTATGCCTATGTTTTCTGCAATGTTTGCCACAGATATTTCTGCGGATCCGGAAAATACTATTTATCCGATTTCATATGTATTCCAGCACCCGCTCCAGACCATTTATATTTTATGGAATACGGTCATCCAGTGCAGTGACACCATTCTACGAGGCTTATTAGGTGGAAAATTATCCTGGCTGGATATTAATATCAACTGGTCCCTTTTAATAGTATTCCTGATCATTCTTTTACTGCTTGTAAACGTAAAAGGAGACGCCCCGGTTTTCACCAGGAAAAACCGGACATTTATCGCCTTTAGCTGTCTGGGATCTTTGCTGCTGATCATGTTTTCCATGATGGTCGGTTATACCACAATGGATTGTGATCATATACAGGGCATTCAGGGACGTTATTTTCTTCCTCTTGCTCCAGCGCTGTTTTCCCTGTTCTCTACAGCTATGGTGTCTGTGGATCATAACCGCAGCTGTAAAATATGGGAAACTATGATGGTGATTGAAAGTCTTGTTGTTGTACAGGCTATAACAATGATCATATAACAAAAAGTGGAAGCCTTTTTTGTGCTTCCACTTTTTATTATTTCTCCAGGCAAATCTATCGCCTCTAGAGCGCGTTTGAAAAAGGCTTTCCGCAAAGTGGGGCGTGCAGATTGCGGGAATGATTTTTCAAACAGGCTCTGGCGTTATTACCATATATAAATGTCCGTGCTTCGCACTGCTGTCCAGAGGCTTCATTGTAATTTGTTATACTGCTCCTGTATCCTCTGCAGTTCCATTTCAAAGTCCTGCCGGTTCTTCTGAACCATTGTCTGCAGGACCAGTCCGGAAAACAATGACTGAATTGCTCCCAAAACAGCAAAACCACATACGATCAGAGTAGGAATTTTTCCCACACGTCCGGTTTCAAGGAAGGTTACAAATACCGGGATAAAGAATCCAATTCCAAGGATCAAAAGCACTGCTGCCACCAGTCCGAAGAATGCCATTGGCTTATAATTACGATATAATTTGGCTATGGTTTTCAGTACCCGGAAGCCATCTGAATATGTATTCAGTTTGGATTCACTGCCTTCTGGACGGTCTCTGTACTCGATCACTTCATTTTCGATATACATGTTCTTATCAACTGCGTGAATGCTCATTTCAGTCTCAATCTCAAACCCCTTGGATAATACAGGGAAGGACTTTACAAACTGGTAGCTGAATGCTCTGTAGCCTGTCATGATGTCGTTTATCTGGGTTTTAAACATAATGTTAATGCATTTACGCACCAGACTGTTTCCAAAATTATGGAATGGCCGCTTATTCTCTGTAAAATAAGTAGATGACAGACGATCTCCCACTACCATATCAACCTTTTTATTCAATACCTTCTCAACCATTGAAGGGGCAAATTCTGCGGGATAAGTATCATCTCCGTCTGCCATGATATAACACTGTGCATCAATTTCACGAAACATTCTGCGAATAACGTTTCCTTTACCCTGCTGATATTCGTATCTGACTACAGCACCTGCTCTGCGGGCAATTTCATCTGTATGGTCAGTGGAATTATTATCGTATACATATATTACCGCTTCCGGCAATATTTTCTTGAAATCTGTTACAACCTTTTCTATGGTTTTGCTCTCGTTGTAACAGGGGATTAGTACTGCTATTTTATCCATTTTAAATGCTTTCCTTTCCGGCGATTCTTAAGTAAGTTTTCTTTACGTAAAAAATCCGTCGATTGTCTTGTAGCTTTATTTTACTACATAGACAATCGGCGGGCAAGGGGATTGTTCCCCAAACTATCCGATCAATACTTTTTTCCCCTCAATGTGAACCTCCAGAAATTTTCCGCCTAAAACTCGCACCACAGCCGCAGTTGTGGTGCATTCCTTGTCTATTCCTTTGTTTCTCTCTCAGTTTCTTCCACATTCAGGAAGTTCATTATCTCCTCATAAGACCGTCCACTCTTTACAATTGCTGACAGGATTTCATCCTTTCTTATCGCATCCCGTTTGTCCAGTCCCTTCAGGGGGGCTCCCTTCAGGGGGTCTGCACCCACCGTGGCTGCTTTATGGCTATTTTAAACATATATAATCTTGATGCTCTTTCGCATATAGATTAATCTGCACTTCTTCTGCACAATCATTTATCATATTGTCCCCTTTCATTTCTTTACAAGCAAACATAAAGTCAGGAGCTGCTACGACCACATTATCTGCTTTTTCGAGCCATTGCAAAATCATTCTAAGGAATGAACTTTCTTCTCTCCACAAGCTATCCTGCAATCCAATTATTCCTGAGTACATGATGTGGATTCTCTTAATTACCAATAATTCCTTCTGACGGTTCTCTCTAAAAATGCAAATGATAGTTCTCATAGGAACGATAATTTCCATTCCAATCGCATTAAGTCCTGGCATCCTATACCAGTAATTTAAATGCGCCCGATTAAGCAAACCGGCAATAAAATTTTTATCCGAACTAAAAGATGCTCTTATTTTCCCACCCCAACCAACATAGAAAGAACTTCTCTGCGGTCTGGCACACACCATAGTGCATTGATTAAACCTGCTCATAAATGGAATTTTTAATTGCTGCATTTCCACCACAGCAACAGCTTCTTTATATTTCATATTTGCCACATAAAGCTTTAAAATGGTATCGTATATTTGTATTTTTGCATACTGAGGTGCTTTTGTAAGCATATACCGATTCCATGCAATACGCTCTTCATAACCAGAATAATCCGCAATATTAATTTTAATAGCCTCCTCAAGTTCTTTCGCCAGTGTCATATCTCCTTTGATCTGATCATAATAAAATGTATAAAGCTCCATAGCTTTAAACTTATCATTCCAATCCAAAAGTTCTTCCCGCACACGATCTGCATAAAACTGCGGCTGTTCATATGAAATATCAGGCGGATCTGCCATAAGCTGATCATACAAATGATTATATTCTTTTCTTTTTTTATTTCGAATCAAAAAACCCTTCATGATTCTAAATGAACCATCATAATCCTTATGTTCCTCAAACATTTTAGAAAATTTCTTATATGCAGCCTCCATATTACCATATAATTCATCAACAAATCCCATATTTTCAGCATCTTGAAAATACTCCTGGGGATATTGCTTTCTTAAATCCTCATAAGACTGAACATTTTTTCCAGTTATCGCGACATCAAGTATCATTTGAAATATACGTCTATCTTCAATTGGATAATCTTTTTGCGCATGTATTATAAGTGCATTGCAAAGGCGCACATATTCAGCTGGATTAATATGGTGAAACAGTTCAATTCTGCCATATACACAACGATATTCAATATAGCTTCTATCTTTGGGATTCAGCTTTTTTAACAAATCGTTTCCCACAATATGGTGATATTCAGCATCCGTTTCCGCTTTTAACATCCAAATATAATCTTTATCCGGCAAATATTTTTCATATTTATTGTAAAAATCATAAAACGTAATATATTCCTTCAACCAGTATAAAGTCTGAAGATAGGCAAAACCACTTTTCTCAACAAAACTGTGAACAACCTCTTCATCTGAAAAATTCATGATATACTGAAAAGAGAAAATTCAACTTTTGGAAGGTTCCCGGAATGTCTGTTTTGGAAGAGAGGTGATTTCCTTGAAACGTATGAAAAAGAGAAAAATCACTGTGTTAGCTGGAGTGATCCTTTGCGTGATTGCAGGATGTCTGGTAAAAAGAATGACGGCGGTGTATACACAGAAAGAAAATCCCATTGGTCCTGAGCGGGGTACGACAGATGTTTTCCTGACGGCAGCAGATTTCATCTCAGAAAAATCGGATCAGGAACTGCTGCAGGAAATCGAAACCTTTGATACGGACAAAGCCGAGATGATTTATCTTTATATCCCGGAAGACACCGGAGCCGGAATGTCCTTTGCGATCACGCGCGAGGATCATCCGGAGGAGATGGACGAAATTCTCTCGACCATTTACGGAGAAAAAATTTCCTGCCAGAAGCCAAAACAGGTATTCAACATGACAGAGAGGATTTTGTATGATTATAACTGGTATGTTCTGATCTACGATCATGAGATGAATCAGATGGCGCTTGTATTTCTGTATTCCGATGATGTGATTGTATACAATGGTCATGTACTTCAGACAACAGAAACGTATGATGAAAGCATTCGCCCGTGTATTTTAAAACTGAAAGAGGAGAATCAGGAAAAACTGAAAAGCGGAGAGGCAACACAAAGAAGGGTTGCGATTCCATAGAAAAATAGAGAAGAGCGTGCCTGGAGAACAGACACGCTTTTTAACGTCATGCAGAATGAAAAAGTCTGATGAATATTTGGAAGTACGATTTTAATTTGCACAATTCCGCTCACACAGGAACGCCAGCCCTTTCAGCAGAAGGTTCGGGTCATAGATATGAGGATGTAAAACGAGCGGTTCGACGAAGCGTGCCGCGCCGCCGGTGAGGATGAGGGTGGCGGGGGAGCCGAGTTCGGCTTCGATGCGCTGGACCATTCCGTCGAGCATCGCGGCCATGCCGACGATGGTGCCGGAGAGAATGCATTCTTCGGTGTTTCTGCCAATGATGCGTTTCGGGATCTGGAGGTCGAGCCGCGGGAGCTGGGCGGTCCGCTCGGAGAGGGCGCCAAGTCCCATATCGAGTCCCGGTGCGATGGCGCCGCCGCAGAAGACGCTGTTTTCCCGGATGACATTGAAGGTCGTCGCTGTTCCAAGATCCACGGTGATGACCGGCAGCGGATAATGTGCGGCGGCCCAGGCTGCATCAACGAGGCGGTCGCGGCCTACTTTTTCCGGTTCCGGGATGGAAAATGTCATGCCGAGATCACTTTCGGATGTGACGAGCAGCGGTTCTGTGCCGAACAGATTACGGACACATTCCTGCAGAAGCGTCAGAACCGACGGAACAACGCTGGAAATGATGACGCCCCGAAAGTCGGACGGGGAAAGATTCTTGTCTTCAAAAAGCTGCTCGATCGCAGATTCATACTGGCTGGCAGACCAGGTGTGGTTGATGTCAATCCGGGCTGTGAATTCGAGGGAATACGCTTGCTGCGGTGCGATCCGGACGCCGCCGAGCGTAACGGTTGTGTTCCCGATATCAATGGCTAAAATCATAAAAATACCTCGCGATTATTTTAAAAGTAGAGCTCTTTTGTCCTTTTATTATAAAGCCTTTTTGCGTCAATGGCAAACAGGATTGGTTGTAATCTGTTTTTCTGTCTGCTATACTTAAAACTATCATAGGAAAAAAGTTGCTTCGAGGCAGCAGAACGGAGTTACAATGGAAAATCTTGACGGAAAATGTGTTGTACTTGGTGTGACGGGCGGAATTGCCGCCTATAAAATGGCAAACGTGGCGAGCGCTCTTCGGAAAGCCGGAGCGGATGTGCATGTCATCATGACCGAAAATGCGACGCAGTTCATCACCCCGCTGACGTTTGAAACGCTGACGAACAATCGCTGCGTGGTCGATACGTTTGCGCGTGATTTTAAATATGAGGTGGCGCATATTTCACTGGCAAAAGCAGCAGATCTGATTCTGATTGCTCCGGCTACCGCCAATGTGATTGCGAAAATGGCGCATGGTATTGCAGATGATATGCTGACAACGGTGGTGCTCGCAGCGAAGTGCAAAAAGCTGGTCTCTCCGGCGATGAATACGGCGATGCTGGAAAATCCGATTACGCAGGATAATCTGGCGACGCTGAAAAAATACGGTTTCGGCATCATCGAGCCGACCGTGGGAATGCTGGCGTGCAAGGACGTCGGAAAAGGAAAACTGCCGGACCCGGAGGTGCTGCTCGATTATATCGCGATGGAGCTTGCCCGCGAAAAGACGCTCGCTGGTGTGCGTGTCACCGTGACTGCAGGCCCGACGCAGGAATCCCTCGATCCGGTGCGGTATCTGACGAACCATAGCAGCGGCCGCATGGGATACGCGATTGCGCGGGAGGCGATGCTCCGCGGCGCGCAGGTGACGCTGATTTCCGGCCCGGTTTCATTAGCCCCGGTTCCGGGCGTTGCGATGCGACCGGTGACGACGGCGAAGGATATGCTGGAGGCGGTGCGGGAGACATTGCCGGAGACAGACATTCTGATCAAGGCGGCCGCAGTTGCCGATTACCGGCCTGCGACAGTGGCGGATCAGAAGATCAAAAAGCAAGACGGCGACATGAGTATTCCGCTGGAGCGCACCGATGATATTCTGGGATGGGTGGAAAAGAACCGTCATCCGGGTCTGTTTGTGTGCGGATTTTCGATGGAAACGGAGAATATGGTGGAAAACTCGCGCGCGAAGCTGGAGAAGAAGCATCTCGACATGATCGCGGCGAACAATCTGAAGACAGAGGGTGCCGGCTTCGGTGTGGCGACGAATGTGGTGACGCTGATCACGAAGGACGGCATCAAGGAGCTTCCGCTCATGGGAAAAGACGAAGTGGCGGGCTGCCTGTTGGATGAGATTGCGGCGCGGCGGTGATCATGTTGAAGTGTGACTTTTTTTCGTTTCCTGGTTGACGCGGGAAAAATGAATGCGTTATAATAAGCACAGGCGCAGCGGCGCACTTTACTTTTACGAAAACAACGAACGATAGGATGGATAAACGTGGAAACGGAAACAGGGGAAGGCTATGCAGAGCTTTCTTCCGTTTCTGTTTCGTTTTTTTAAGGAGAAATTCGGATATGATATTTGAAACACATGCACATTATGACGATGAGAAATTTGATGAAGACCGCGCAGAGCTGCTTTCCTCGATGCAGGAAAACGGGATCGGGCGTATCATCAATGTCTCGGCAAATCTGGAATCACTGGAAAATACAAGAAAACTGATGGAAGCGTATCCGTTCATCTACGGCGCGTTCGGCCTTCACCCGGATGAGGTGGGCGATCTGAACGAGGACGTGATGGCGCGGATGCGGGAACTCTGCCGCATGGAAAAGGCGGTCGCGGTCGGTGAGATTGGCCTTGACTATTACTGGGACAAGGAGAATCATGAGAAGCAGGAATACTGGTTCCGCCGTCAGATTGCGCTTGCTCGGGAAGAAAAACTTCCGATGATTATTCACAGCAGGGAGGCGGCGGCCGATACGCTCCGCGTCATGAAAGAAGAAAAATCGGAGGAGATCGGCGGCGTCATTCATTGTTTTTCCTACTCTGTGGAAATGGCAGAGGAATACCTGAAAATGGGATTTTATCTTGGCATTGGCGGCGTGGTGACGTTCAAAAATGCAAAGAAGATCAAAGAAGTGGTTCAGATGGCTCCGATGGAGCGCATTCTGCTGGAAACAGACAGTCCGTATCTGGCACCGGTTCCGTACCGGGGAAAACGAAATTCATCTCTGTATCTGCCGTACGTTGTGCAGGAGATCGCAGAACTCAAGGGAATTTCGGAAGAAGAAGTCATTGAGACGACAGAAAAAAATGCGGTCAGACTGTTTCGAGCAGAGGAATAGGAAGCGATACCAGAGGTGCTTCTTCTGTTTTATTTGTTCGGATCAATTCCGTCTGGCCGGACAAATTGAATAGGAGAAAGCGAAAATGGTTGATAAAACAATGATGGGCGACAAATGCGCCGAGCTGGTGCGCGCCGCGATGATCGGTGCGCTCGCAGTGACACTGGGAAACCCGACAGCCGTTTATGCAGCAGAAGAGGAAACGGCCGATCCGGGACAGATTGGAATTGAGATTGCAGGGGAAGCAGCCGTTGGGGCTGCTTCTTTTTGCGTGGAGGAAGATGCGGCGGAGAAGGCACCTGCGGAAGCGGAAGAGGTGACAGAACCGGAAGGTACGCAGAATGATGAGATGGAAGAGGAAAGTGGATCCGAGGGAAAAGAAGATGAGACAGTCCCGGAGGAACCGGAACCGCAGGAGCCTGACGGCGGAGAGAATGCAGGAATGACGGAACCGGGAAAAACGGGCGAGACAGAACCAGAGGGGCCGGAAAATGCAGAACCGGGAGAGGCAGGCGAGACAGAGCCAGAGGAGCCGGAAAATCCAGAACCGGGAGATCAGGGAGACATGCCGGAAACACCGGGAAACAGTGAAATGGATGGATCGTGGCCGGGCGAAGGGGAAGATATTTCCAACGATCCATGGCCGGGGCAGGAAGAAATCGGCGGCGGAGATGGGGAGCAGATGGAACCGCCGGAGGAAGAAAACGGATCTGCAGGAAGTGATGATGCAACTGGTGGGGACAAGACGGCAGAAGTCTCTTCGGATTCTGACT